>Ga0307379_10001113_pt1 | contig 43214 bp, 33 predicted proteins | sample UN2MG_FD_202237 | JGI IMG/M metagenome (GOLD analysis project Ga0307379, IMG submission 202237) | Soil microbial communities from Risofladan, Vaasa, Finland - UN-2 | ecosystem: Environmental > Terrestrial > Soil > Coastal area > Acid sulfate soil | place: Finland: Risofladan, Vaasa | collected...
TCACGTTCTCGATCCGCGCGGTATTGGGGTAGTCGTGCCAGCCCGCGCGCGCCGCGCCCGCGCCCAGCAGCAGCCCGCAGGCGATCATGACCGCGTGTGCGAGAATCAATGTGTACCTCTTACCCAACCGACACATGACCGGCTCCTTCCTGAAGCTGTTGCAGATTTCCCTTGTCCAGTCGGGCGCGACACCGTCCCGCGCGGGAATGGACGGTGTCAGTCTATTCCGGCCCTACCCATTTGCGAGGCAACGAGGCTGGGATCGTGGGGCGGTTGGCGATCTCGTTGCCCTTGGCCCAGCGGGGTCCCGGGCGGGGGAACTTCCAGGTGTCGCCCAGCTCGACGGCGCCCAGGTCCGGGGCCTTGCCGCGGGCCTCGTGGTAGTACTCCTTGCTCACGGCGCCGGCGTCCACCGCGGGGCTGTCCGCACGAAGGCTGAAGTCCATCGGCTTCATGGACACCAGCGGCGAGCCCTCGTAGTGCATCATCTCGGGTATGTGCTTGGGATCAACCTTGAGCCCGCAGTACAGGTTGTGGCGGCCAAAGACAAGGCCCGGCGCACTGAAGCTCTGCGACCGGGCGACATAGAAGATGTTGTTCTCGATGACCATGTCTTCGTACCGGTGGCCGCCGACCCACCAGAGACCGATATTCTGGCCCTTTGTGTTGACCATCGTGTTGTGGACGATCCGCACGCCCTGGGTCGGCAGACCGCTGCCCCAGGGGCTGCCCCCCTTGAACAGCCCGCACCACGCGGGGCCGTTCTCCGGCGAGACGTAGAGGATGTTGTGATCAATGGTCAGTCCCCCGCCCATGACCGGCGACAGGGCCAGCAGGCACAGGGCGTCCACGATGACGTTGTGATGCACGCGGAGGTTCATCGGTGTGGTGCTGTCGAACTCGATGGAGTCGTCGCCGCTGTTCTGGATGAGGTTGTAGGCGATCTCGGAGGCGTCGGCTGGCGAACTGGTGCCGTTGCCACGCGGTTGCAGGAGGTCGTTGGCGGAGTCGTACACCCAGTTGTGGCGGCAGGTCGACCGCGGCCCACCGTAGTTCATGAACGCCGCCGCAAGATTGCTGTGGTACAGTCCGCCCCAGTACTTCGGACACCATTTGTAGGAGGGGTAGCAACCGAACTCGCAATGCTCCACGGTCAGCCCGCGGGAGGTGCGGTTGGCGCGTCCGATCGGCCGGTGGCCGGGTGATTCGTGGGCCGGGAGCGGCACCGAGTCGGGCTGACAAACGCCCATGTGCGTCCCGCTCATGTAGCAGTCGCGGACCGTCACCTCATTGCCGTGGACGACCACCGCGGCCCCGACGCCCATGTGCAGCCGGAGGCCCTCGATGACCACGTGGTCGGCCCGCACGATGATATTGCCCAGCGTCCTGGAGAACAGGTGCCCGGTGCCGGGGACCCAGAAGCCGGTGTCCGGGTTGCAGTAGAACTCATTGGCAAACTCCGGCTCGGCGGTCGAGTGGCCGCCGGGGCGGCTGATCTCGATGGCGGCCTCGTTGGGGTCGGCCCCGCGCTCCAGGCGAACGTAGAGGAACTTGTCCTGCCAAGCGAAGCCCTCCGGCGCGCAGGCGGCGAGGGCCTTCTTGTAGAGGTTCGGGAACTGGAATTGGTTCAGGTGCGCCAAGTTCCCGTAGTTGACGAGGTTCCGCGCGCCGGCCATCGCCCACCAGACGCGGCTCGGCGCGGCGGCCCGGTACAGGTCGCCCTCGACGCGTTCGAAGTTCAACTTCGCCTGGTCGGGCGGCACGGCGCCGCTCAGCGTGGCGCCTCCGCCATTGACCGCCCGTAGCGTGACGGGCTTTCCTTCTGTCCCCCCGCGGGTGATCACCAGGTTCTGGTAGTAAACGCCGTCCTTCAGCACGATCGTGTCGCCCGGTTTGGCCGCGTCGAGCGCTTTCTGGACATCATCGGCGGGAGTCAATTCAGCCCCGGCCGCCGGAAGCACCGCAATTGCCAGAGCCGCAAAGCTGATGAGCTGTTTCATTGGTTCTCTCCTGTTTGGGCCTCGCGCCGTCACGGCGCCTTCTTCTGGTGGACCGCCTCGGCCTCCTTAAGAAAGGCGTCGAAGGTCCAGGTCCAGTAAAGGAACCGTTGCCGGGCAACGGGATCTTCGGCCATCTCGGTCAGCGCCTTGTTGCGCAGCGCCTTCATCCGTTGCACAACGTCGGGTGTCCAGAACCTGCGGAAGAGCGACCCGGGCACGAACCACCCGCCCCGTATCTTGACGCGGCGGCTCTTCCAGTCCCCGGCCTCCCAGAGGTCGCACTCCAATTGGGTGAGCTCACGCACCGTGGCGCCGGCCTTGCCATAGAGGCGCCGGCACATCTCGTCGAGCACCGCGTCCACGTCCAGCTCGGGGTTCCACAGCGCCTTCATCCAGACGTAGAGCGTGGGGGCCGTGAGGGTCCATTCGCCCAGGTTCTCTCCATTGATGAACACCCCAGCGACGAGGCCCCTGGCCGCCTTGTAGAAGTCCCGCACGACGTGCGGGTACTGGTATGGGCCATAGGTCCAGTTGACGCAATAGTCCCACATGGTAACAGGCAGACACGCCTTCGCCCGCCACGCGCGCAGGCGGTCCATCGCTTCCTCAGCATTCTCCGGTTGGACATTCAAGGCCATCGGGTAGGTGGTCATGGCGGCCATGACCACGAGGTTGTCGGGGTACTCCACGCCCTTGGGACATTCCTGGTAGTTCCAGTAGGGCAGGTAGATCACCCTCTTGTCGGGCCAGCGCTGCTTCACGGCCTCGCACATCCGTTTGACGAACAGCCCCATCATCATCGAGGGGCCGTCAATCCACGTCCCACCGCCCTTGGCAAACGCCTCGCGGCAAGGGGTACAGTGGCACTCCACCACCGAATCGGGAGGGGAAACAGTCACGCAGGTGGACGTGACCCAGGGGCAGCCGCCTTTGCCCTGGGTCCACACCCGTTCGCAACCCTCCAGGAGATACTCCAAGGTCTTCGGCGAGCTGTAGCAGAACATGTTGAAGTTCCGCGTGCCATCCTTCTTGAGCGCGAACATCTCCTTGTTCTCTTCACGAACCTTCTCAGGGAGGCGCCCGAGGTTCTGGGGCTGATGGACTTTGATCTTGTAGGGCCAACTGCACCCGCCGCGCACCAGCGGCAGGTAGTTGGCCGTGCTGATCACCGTGACCCCTTCGGGTATGGCGCCCGGCGGGAAGGGAAGCGGCTCCTTGTCAGAGGAGCGTGCCTTCGTCGGCAGCTTCCAGCCATCCGGTGGATGGTATTCCCGCTGGCGGAAGACCGGTTGGTCGCTATAGTGCGCGGGAGGGATGGCCAGCGATGTGGCCGGGGTGACGGTCCGCCCGGCGACCTCTGTCGGCCAGTACCAGCGCACGCCGACGAACCGCTCCAGGAAGTCTGCTACCGCCCAGGCCGTGCCTTCGTTGCTCCACCGCGCCCAGCGGTCGCTCCCCGGCGGCACGGGCTGTGTGCTGCCCACGAGAAACACGCGGTTTGGGGCAGTCTTGACGACGAAGCCTTCGACTGGAACCTTCGCGGCTTCGATGCCGGCCCGGCGCGATTCCTCGCAGTCGCCAATCACGATGGCGGGCTGGTCCGCGGCCGGCGTCTGGCCAACCCGCTCGAGTGTCGCGCCGGTGCTGAGGCGGACCACCTCCACCAACTCGTCCACCAGGCGTTTGAGGGTCGCGCTTGGGCCGTGGTCCACCACATAGATCATCGCCCGTGGCTGCCCGTCGCGCACGATTTCGACGGGTGGGTGCGTCGGCGTCTTCAGCCAGGTCACGGGCGTCATGTCGCGCGGCCGAAGCTCAGTTTCGGCCGATGTCGCGAGCGCCATAGCTGCCACCAGGATTGGGAAGGCGACGAGGGTTTTCATGGGCTATCTCCGTTATCAAGCGCCGTGCCGCCTCACGGCGCCGTGCGCACGCAGCGGAAGCCGGAAGAACCATAGCCGTGGCCCACACGATGCGACACGCTCATCGGGGGACTGTCAAACGCTCCGCCGCGTTGCCCTAAGGCGTCCCAGCCCGCAAGCTGGGACAACGTGCCGTCGCCGTGCGTGCCGGCGAAGCGACGGCCCTGTTTCCGCACCTCGTTCCAGGGATCGGGCAGGTGGCCCACGACGACCAACTCCTCCCAGAGGCTGCCAGTCAGGTCCAGGATCCCCCAGTACGAGGCGCCCGCCGCGACACGTCCGCTCTCCGGCGTCGCGAAGATCCCGACGCGGAGCGGCCCATGGATGGGGTTGAGGGCAAAGTAGCGGTACTGGCCAAATTCCTGCATGATCGTCCCGGCCCAGGCCGCGTTGCCGCGCGTCGCGTCCGGCCCGTTGGCCCCCTCCCAGACGACGCTTTCGTCGGGCTTGCCGGGGTTCCGGAGCGCGTACCCGTCGCGCGGGGGCTTCTCGGAGTTCGAGCCGGCGACCTGTGCCGTGCCCCAGGCGTACTCGCCCGGCACGGGCTTCAGCGGCCCACGGCAGGCCTTCTCGTACTCCAGCTCCGTCATCGGCCGCAACCCCGCCCAGGCCGCGTAGAATACGCCTTTGCAGCCTCCCTTCCCCGGGGAACCGGTTACAGTGATCTGGTGATACCAGCCCGATCCATGCGGCAGGTGGGGCGTATCGGTCTCGAGCGCCGCCGGCGTGGCGGGTTTGACGCCAGGAACTTCGATCTTGACCCCGTTCCGGTACTTGCTGGCATGCTCTTCCAAGAGCGAACCGGCCACGGCATCGGGTTTCGACTTGCCGGATAGGCCGTGCCCGATCACTTGGGCCTGCTGCTCGAAGCTGAGGGTGTTGAGAAACTCCACGTACTGCCCCTGCGAGATCTCGTGCCTCATGCAGTAAAAAGCCGCGTAACCCTTCGGGAACCGCGCCGGGAGGGGCTGCGTCACGACGCTGTTGAAGTCGTCCGCCAATCTGATGCCGAGGCTGTCGCGGTTGCCCAGGTTCTTCCTGCTCTCGCCGCCCAGCGTGATCGCATCCTCGCGCTCGACGCGGAAGGGATCGGTCGTGTCGCCGGCCGAGAATTGGGCCGCCACGGGGGTCGTCGAGCCGTCGCCGGCCCAGAAGGCGCATTGCGGCACGTGAACCATCTGGATGGCGAAGACCTTGAGGTCCACAGCGCCGGGGTCGGCCACGCCGTCCGTGCTGTGCAGCCAGCGCAGTGTCACGCCCTTCCACTCGTTCGCGCCGTGGCCGGGCGCGTCGCGGCAGATGAACACGCCGAGGCCACGCTTGCCGTCGCCGCTCGGGCCGATGTCCAGCGCTGCTCCGCCGGGGACCCGATGGTCGGCCTTGTTCGTCGAGAGCGTCGCATGCGAGTAGCCTTCGGCGCCGGGTTTGCGGAACTTGACGAAGACCCAGGCCGCGTCCCAGTTCTCCAGCTTCAGCGGGCCCTTGCCGCCATGCTGTTCTCCGGGGACCTCCCACGTCGCTCGCCATGACCAGTCCCAGGCGAGGTCGAACGTGACGGAGCTCTGCCCAGCGACCGGACCTTCGGAACGACGGACGTTGGCGATCCGGACGGGGTCGGCCTTCCCCGTGCCCCGGAACCGCGCCTCCGCATCGCTACCCGCCGCAATGGCGAGGGTGCATGTCAGCAGCAATGCAGCAACCGCCAGTGCACGGCTCATCGTTGTCTCCTCGCTCAATACGCGAACGAAAGTGCAAGTCGCCGATCAGTTCCCGCCTCCCTTCGGGGCCGTGCGCACGCCGCGCCACGGCAGGGGGTGTAACTCGGCGACTCGGCTATCGTAAACGTTCCACGGGCTGGCACGAAAATGGGGTCTCCGTTCCGGCTCGACGGCGGCCGCGTAGAGGCGGTCCGACAAGCGCGTGGTGGCCCCGGCCCTGCCGCAGGAACGAACCCCGGCGCCGACGGCGTCGTCCTGCGGCCAGTCGGCGGGCAGGACCGGTGTGCCGCGGCCGTGCGTGCCCTTGAACCTGCGTCCCTGGGCATTGCCCACCGTTACCGCACGTTCGCCGTCGCGGTCGTGAAGCGGCACCCAGAACCAGTGGCCAAAGGGGATGTTCCAGTACGACGGGCCGACCTCGTCGGGCTTCGGCTCACGCGGCCCGCGGATGGCCTTCTCCCACTCCAGCTCCGTCATGGGGCGCAAGGCCGCCCATGCCGCCCACGCGGCGCCATCCGCCCAGGACAGACCTCGCGCCGCACTGGGCGCACCGGAATAGGTGGTGTTCGGGGGTCCCCCGGAACGGCCAATCCGCTGGCGTTCCTCGGGACAGCGTGCGGCGGCCTGCGCCGCGCTCACCGTGTTCAGGAAGCCGGCATACTGCTCCCACGTGATGTAGCGCTTCATGCAGTAAAAGGCCCCATAGCCGTTGGGGAAAGACGCAGGGATTTCGCCGCCGTCGTCCGGCAGGGCGTACTTCCTCGCCCAGAGCCGGCCGCTCTGGCGTCCTGTTGGGATGGCGCCGGCGCTGGTGACCTTGTATGGCTGGGTGTGCTGGCTGCCGTCGGTGTACTGGTAGAATCCACCCACCTCCGTCCCCCCGGAGCCCAGGCAGAACGGCCCCTCGGCCACGTACACCATCTCGACGCCAAAGGCCAGCACCTTCACCTTCGTGTCCTTCGTGATGTCCTTGCTGGCCGTGAGGTCCCAGATGGCCGTTACGCCGCGCGCCGCGACCGCGCCCTTGCCTTCCGCGGCTTGCCGCACGAACAGGCCGGTGAACCCGTCGTCGCCGTCGGGCACAATGAAGTCCAGCCGCGTGCCGCCCTCGGCCTGGCCGTAGGCAGTCGGATTGAGCACCTTGTCCGCCGCCAGGCGGACATGCTGCCACTCCGCCCCGCCCTCAGCTCTGGCCTTGAAGAACACCCACGCCGCATCATGGTTCGTCTGGTCGCGCCAGGAGTTCTCCCAGGCGATGTCGAAGCGGATGGTCGCGGTCTTCGCGTCGCGCGGAGGGACCGTCACGTTCTCGATCCGTAGCTTATCCGCGCGGGCCGCGCCCGCGATCAGCAACAGACCGCAGGCAACCGCAACCGCTCGCACAAATGTCAATGAACACCCGTTGCCGGGGCGATTCATGGCTTGCTCCTTCCGTTTCAGTGCCGCATGAACTCACGGTAGTATTTCTCGTTCTCGGCCGCAACCTTCTCGGGGTCCTCGGTGAACTTGCTGCGGTCGTAGGTCATCAGGCCGTTGCGCTCGTTCTCGACGTCGGAGATCTGGGTCCACACGTAGCCGCTGATACCCGGGTCCGTGACGAACGGCGCGTATTTCTTGCAGGTGTTGAGGTACTTGGCGTACCCGTACTCGCCAATCACGGCCGCCCTCTCCGCTTCCGGCTTGGGCGCGTTGAGCGAGCCGTAGCAGTGGAAGTCCACGATGCGCCCCACGCCGACGTCGAAGGGATTCTTCCCCTGGTTTGGCCCGCCGCCGGCGCCGCTTTCGTGGTTGATCAGTCGTGTCGGGTCCAGGCCGATGGCCTTGGCGGTCACGTCCTTGAGGGTGAACCATCTCTTCTCGAAAAGACGGTTGTCTTGTGATATCCCCCACCCCTCGTTGAAGAGCACCCACGACACGATGGAGGGATGATTGAGCCGCTGGTCAATCATCTGCTCCATTTCGTGCATGAACTGCTTCCAGGTCTCTTCCTTGTCAATCGCGTGAGTGGCGCTCGGCATGTCCTGCCAGACGAGTACGCCGAGCCTGTCACACCAGTAGTACCAGCGCTCGGGCTCGATCTTGATGTGCTTGCGGCTCATGTTGAACCCCAGCCGCTTGATGGCTTCCACGTCGTAGCGCAGCGCCTCATCCGTCGGTGCGGTCAAGTTGCCGTCCGGCCAGTAGCCCTGGTCCAGGACGCCGTTCTGCACGATGAACTTGTTGTTGAGCATCATCCGCGTGATGCCGTTGGCGTCTTTTCCGAGGGAACTCTTGCGCATGCCGAAGTAGCTTTCGACCGAGTCCTTCGAGCTGTCGAGGCGGACCTTCAGCCCGTAGAGGAACGGAGCATCTGGCCACCATAGCTTGGCGTTGGGGATCGGAAGGCGGATGGGCGCGCCGGGCTTGCCGCTCGCCTCGCTGACCTTCTTGTCACCGTCGAGCACTTCGGCGGACACGGTGGCAGCGGAGCTGTCGCCACGGACGGTGACGGTCAATAGCAATTCGCCCTTGTCAACGTCCGTGACCATCTTCAGCGCGGAGATGCTGGCCTCGGGAACCGGTTCCAGCCAGACCGTTTGCCATATCCCGGTACACGCGGTGTAATGAATGCCGCCCCCTCTCTTCGTTTGTTTGCCCTGCGGATACTGATTGGAGGTGGGGTCCCAGACGGCAACGACCAAGCGGTTCTCCTCCTTCTCGTTCAGCGCGTCGGTGATGTCGAAGGAGAAGGCGTCGTATCCGCCCCGGTGCGTCCCGAGTTCCCTTCCATTGAGGAGAACGGTTGCTTCCCAGTCCACGGCTCCGAAGTGCAGCAGGATCCGTCTGCCCTTCCATTCCGCCGGCGTTCTGAAGGAACGGTAATACCAAAGCCGACTTGTACGATAGTCCATCCCCTCGAAGCCGTGGATCGGCTTGCCCACGCCGGAGAGCGGCGCCTCGATTGGATAGGGCACAAGGATCTTGCCTTGATAGGACGTGGGCTCCTTCGCGTCTTTGGCGACAACTGCGTAATCCCACAGCCCGTTCAGGTTCATCCAGTCCTTTCGGACCAGCATGGGGCGTGGGTATTCCGGCAGGGCCTTGTCGGGTGAGACATCCTTCGCCCATCGGGTCAGCGGGAACGCGCCGGGGACCGGTGCATACTCACCCCGACTCGTATCGGCCCCGCATGCATGCAGCGCCGCGACAGATGCCATAGCGGCGAGCAGGTTTTTCACTTGCGATCCTCCTGTCCCTCAGGTGAAGTCGCCCTCGCCTCTGGAGGGCGCGCGGCGCGGGCCCTTCTGACCCAGCAGCATCCGCAGACACAGCGATCGTCGCGCCCGCAGGTATCGGCGATGTCGCGGTACTTTGGCGGGGCGATCGAGCCCTCGACCAGCTTGAGCATCTCTCGCCACGCGGGGTCGTCCGTCCCGGAGAATGCCCCATTTGTGATCTGGCCCCAGCCGCCCGCTGCTACCGGCAGCGGCGCCATCAACACGCGGCTTTCGGGCGGGTTGGCCACGTTCACCAGCGCGGCATAGGGCTGGGCGGCCAGTTCCGCCCCGAATCTCTTGGTGATCGCCTCACGCAGCAGCTTCTCCCCTGCGGGCGAGGGTGGCTGCATTTCGGTGCGGTTGTGCGAGTAGTCGCCGTACAGCGGAGCATTCACGTCCATCCAGTCCACGACCCGCTGGAAGCTCTCGCGGTCCAGCTCGACGAGCTTCTTGCCCTCCTTGTCCGGGTGGCCGTCGAGGAGCATCCTGGCCAGTGTCCCTGCATGGGCGAAGAAGTCCTTGGGCCGGCTGGGGAACGAGTTGTCGTTCACGAGCTTCACGCGGCCCTTGGCCATCAGCGTTCCGTAGCTGGACTCGCCCTTCTGCCCAGCGCGCAGCAGGTTGATGTCCTTCTCGGTCTTGCCCAGGCCGTGGCAGGAGATGCAGTACCGGTCCAGCACCGGCTGCACCGTGCGCATGAAGCTGAACCCGCCTTCGTAGCGCGGGCCGGCGGGCGGAGTGAGCTGCCGCACCTTGGCCTTGGCCAGGGCCGAGGAAGGCGGGGCGCTGCTGCGCGGCTCGTGGCAGCCGACGCACGAGGCCTGCTCGCCTGGCTGGAGGTACACCAGGCTCCGCATGGTCATCACGGCCATGCCGTTCTCATCGAGCAACTGGAACTGGAGTGGCGTACACGCGGGCGCCTCAAAGGCCACGGAGCCGTCCGCCTCCACGGGGACCGTGCCCAGGATCCGCTTGAGGATCTCGACGGGATAGCGTTGGCCGGCCGGCTTGGCGGTCGGCTGGCTGATCAGCTCGTTGACCCGCAGGCGCTTGATCGAGCCGGGCTCCAGCGGGTATGAGCATTGGTAGACGTCCTGGATTTGGAGCACGCCCGTCTTCTCCGACTCGCACCCGGCGATGGCCGAGGGCATGATCGGCGGCATCGGCCGGGGCCGCAGCGGGATGGGGTCGAAGCAGGAGACCTTCGGGTCGCTGTAGATCAGTTCGCGCCCGCCCAGCACGTCGACCAGGTACACCGCATATTGCGAGCCATGTTGGTAGGTGCAGAGGAACAGTTCCTCGCTGATTGGCCACGGCGTGCCGGCGCCGAGGGGAACGCGGAGCTCGGTTCGTTGCCCGCCGGACACGCGGCAGGGAAGGTCGTCGGGGAGCGGCATGGCGGTGCGTGTGGTACCTGGCGGCAAGCCGCCCTCGGGGGCCGGAAGCTCCGGCGTGATCGAGGTGAGCGGCGCGCCATGGTCCCGCCCGTTGCGCGGGTCAATGACGATGAGCGAGCCCAGGGTCTGGCCGTGGTGTGCGGCCGCCGTGGCCACCGTCTTGTGCGTGCCCGGAATCGGCTGCGGCTCGCCTATCAGGCATGGACTCGGCGAGTTGTTGCCGTAGTAGTGGGCCGTCTGCGTGCCATCCGGGTGCATGACCCACAGGCTCTGGAAGGCGCTCAGGCTGCGGTTGATGTAGTCCCAGCGCGCGTAGACGATTGAGCCGTCGGAAAGCACTGCTGGGGCCCATTCATTGGCCTCGCTGAACGATAGCGGACGGATCCCCGTGCCGTCCAGTTCGCAGCGGTACAGCGTATAGGAAGGCGCGTAGCGCAGGCCATGGCAGCGGCCGAACTGCTGGCACCGCGTGGTGATGAAGGCGATGCCGCCGTCGGGCAGGTAGCACGGGTCCGTGTCCTCGATGAGGACGGTCTGCCGCCGCCTTCCGCCGACCATCGGGTCCGCGGCTGTGCCTGTCACTTGCCGGACCTTGCCAGTCTCGAAGGAGTACTCGCAGATGTAGTAGCCGCGGAGGCGCACACCGGAATCATCGGAGGAGGTGAGCCACTCGGAGGGCCTCCCTGTGAGTCCGTCGCCGTCGCGCGCGCTGGAATGGTCGGCGAAGGCGAACAGCACGCGCTTGCCGTCGTAGGACAGATCGGGCTGGATCGTGCCGCCCCGCGGCAGCTTGCCCGCCAGCCGCACCGTCTCCTGCGGATTCTCTCGCCAGTCCTCCAGCACGACCAGGCCCGGGGCCTCCTGGCTGTGACGGCCGAGGTACTGGTCCACCATGTGCTCGGGCAGGAAACCCGATCGCTTGTTGATCAGGAGCTTGGAGAAGTCCAACGCAGGGTGGGAGAGGACGATCTTACGCCGCAGGTTGCAGACGCGGACGTAGAGCGCTTCGCCGTTGGAATTGCCCTTGGTGTCGGCGAATTCTTTCTCCAGCGCTGCCAGCTCCGCGGCCAGTTGGGGGCGCGGGGCGGCACGCTCGACCATTGCCAGCGTCTTCCGCGCAAGGCCCAGCCGCGGCGTGATGTGCTGAGCGTAGAACAGGCCGCGGACGGCCTTCAGCTCCGCCACGCCCTTGCACTGCTTGGCGGTTTCCTGCGCGGCCTGCTTCTGCTCGGCGGCGCACGCGCCGGCGTACCGGGCGGCCAGATCGGTCAGGTCCCCCCGCTTCCAGTCGGCCTTCCAAATGCCGACCCTCGCCTCAAGCTGCTGCTGCCGGGAATCCACGGGCGACGGGAACGCGCCGGCAATCGCGACCACGATCGCTTCGCGCGCCGCAACCGCCTTGGCCTTGACTTCCGCCAGCGAGCGATGCTGGACCCAGAACTCCGCCTGCCGGACGTCCTTCTGGCTCCGCGCGCCCAGCCAGCCCTCGAGCCACTCGGCCTGGCCGTCCAGCTCGACGCAGATCTCCCAGTTCCCCATCACGAGGCCGGCGGCGAACTTGCGCTGCCCCCAGACGATCGGCTGCCAGCGGCTGCTCATGCCGCTGTGGATGAAGAAGCCGTGGTGGGTGGGGGTGCGCGCCTTGGCCAACGGCAGCGGGGCTGCTTTGCCGTCGTGCCCGATGAGTTGGGGCTCGCCGAGGAAGACATCGGTCCGGCCTTCAGAACCGAGGTACAGTTGCTTCAGCCCAGCGACCCGCACCTTGATCTTGCGTGGCTCCTGCTGGTTGCTCACCTCGACCCGAAGCGGCTGGCACTCCTTCAGCATGGGGTCGGCCAGGCGGTCCGCCTCGGCCCGCCGCTCGGCGGCGGCCTCCTCCTCGCTCAGGGCCTCGCGCGACGCCAGCATCGTCTCCCACCAGGTGTCCCTTGGCTGATAGCAGCTTGGGGCCTCGGCACTCCTGGAGCGTTCGACCGCCGACGTGCCGGCAGCTAGCATAATGAATGACATGCCCGAGGGAATCGCCCATCGCATCGCGATCATGGCGATATTTCCTCCCTGCTCGCTGTCCGGTTCAGCCGAAGGGTCTCCGTTCCGGGTGTCAAAGGCGACGTGACTGTTGTGATGCGACAGGCGTAGATGGGAGGGACTCCTTCATTTGGGATCAGAACCGTCACCGGAGTTCTGGAACTTCTTGTAGAACTTCCCACGCCAGGGCTTGATCTTGACCGTCGTCGCATCGCTCGGCTTGTCGGCAAACCCGACCCACCAAGGGTCAAGGGAGGGCGGAAGCGGAGGCCGGAAGAGGGACAACTCGCCCACGGCCCAGCGCGGGCCGGGACGCGGGAACTCCCACTTTGTCCCCGGCGGCACCGCCCCGATGGTCTTATACAGGTCCTTGTAGTCGGCTTCGGGCAGGCCGCTTTCCTTGATGACCGCCCGCACGTACTCCTCGCTGACGGAGAAACTCACCCGGGCGATCTCCTTCTCCTCCCCAAACTCCGCGTCGCCGACGAGGCCGGGAAGCGATGGCGGCATGACGTCGCAGAAGTACGTGTCCTTCTTCACGAACGGCTCTTTGTTGCGGGTCCAGAGCACCCCTGGCGGCGAATGCTTGGGCTTGCCGGCCTCAATCGCCGGCCCGACGCACAGGTTGTTCTTCTCCACCGTCAGCCCCTCGTTCCACGGCAGGCCGCTACAGAAGGCCCAGTCGCGAGCATAGATGATATTGCCCGCCATCGAACTGTCGTCCTTGAAGTACTTCCCGTCCCTGCCGCTGGTGCCCCACGAGACGCCGCTTTTCGCGTTGATGAGCGTGTTGTTCCTGATGGTGATGCCGCTCAGCGGGTTGAATCCCCCGCGCCAGAATGCGCTCGCCGAGGGCGTGCTGAACTTGAAGATCACTGACCACGGGATGCCATATTCTGGAGAAGCGTACACGATGTTGTGCTCGATGGTCACGCCGCCTCTCTGCACGGGGGAGAGGCCCAGCAGGCACTGCCCCTCCAGGATGACGTTGTGGTGAGCGCGCACGCCAGCATACGCGATGGCGTCGAACTCGATATTATCGTCCGCGCAGCGGTGCAGCAGGTTGTAGGCGTACTCGTGGTCCAGGGCGGGGTCCTTGACGCGTGTGCACGCGACGCCGATCCCGTCATAGGTGTCGTGAATGTAGCAGTGCCGGATCTTCCAGGCACTCACATTCCCTCCCGGCAAGATCGCGTTCCCGCCGAGGCAGCTATCGTACATCGCGCGCCAGGCCGGTTGCTCGTGGTGCATCGAGTAATGGAGCCAGTCGTAGGTCGGGTAGTTGCTGAACTGGCAGTGCTCGATGGTGACATCGGACGGCCCGAACTCCACCGCCCCGCCCGGGCGGTCTACCCGAACGTTCTGGCCCACGATCGCATGGTAGGAGCCGAGGAAATAGCAGTCCCGGATGACAATGTGCTTACTGACATCCTGCCGACGAACCCCGACGCGAATGGCATTGTCGGGCGCCACGTGGAAGCGCAGCCCCTCCAGCACAATGTGCTCCTGGCCCTTGGTATCCAGCAGAATCGTGGTGTCGGGCCTGCTGATGGCGACCTTCGCCTTGCTTGGATCTGCGCCGTTCAGGAGGCGGATGTACATCTCGCCGTCCTGGTAGAAGAAACCCTCCTGCGGGGTCGTGTCCCTGCCCTTGCCCCAGCGACACGTCCTCATCTCCTCAAGGCTGGAGTAGTTGTACAGGCTTCGGCCATCGGCGAGCGCCCACGCCTGGCGGGTCCCGCGCCCATTCCACTTCTTTGGGAAGACCCACTTCGTCTTGTAGATGGCGCCCTCGATCTGTTCGAGCTTCGCAGGCTCCATCCCGGCCATGACGGACGCGGGGACCGGTTTGTGGATAGCGCCCTCGACCTTCTCAAACGCCGGCGTGTCCTCCATCGCCCCGGTGATGATGGCCTTGCCGGGGACCGCGGCCTTGATCGTGATCGGCTTCCCCGGCTCCCCGCTCTTCTTTAGATCGAGGCGCTGGTAGTAGGTCCCCTCGGCAAGCAGCAGCGTGTCCCCCGGCTGGAGCTTGTCCGCGGCTTCCTGCAAGCTTTGTCCAGGCTCCACGTTCACGGTCTCCGCAAAGAGCGGGCCCACGGCGAGCAACAAGCCGACGAACGTGAAGGACACAAGTGGTCTCATCCCTTGCTCCTTTCTCGTTGGGATTGCGATTGTTCTGCATTCCATCTTTGCGGTTCCTTTGGCACCTCGCCTGCCTCATCGCGCCACTTCCAACAGTTCCACGTCGTCGAACCAGGCGGTGCCGGTGCCCTCGGCGCATAGCTTGATCGACATGCCGCCGGTCAGCGGGCCGAATTCGAGTTGCAGCCGGGTCCAGTCATGATCGCCGGCGAGTTTCGGCTCGGCCACGACCGTGAAGCGTTCCTGAGGAGGCCCCCGCCAGCCAGTCACCTCCAGGTAGGCGCCGCCGTCACTCAGACCCTTGGTCTTGACCCACGCCGACAGGCGATAAGACTTGCCTGCGGTCCCGGGCAGCGGCGGGCCGCCGCCGACGGGCGATGCCACCTTCACCTTGCCCGGCCCAGGTCCATGCAGGGCCAGCGAGTACTTCCCCGAGTGCGCCTCCCCCGCCGACGGCTCGATGTGCTGCCAAATCGCCGCGTTGCACACCCGATCGGAGGGCAGAAAGGTCTCGAAGTCGTTCACCTTGTTCAGCACAAACCCGGACCTGGTCAGGTGGGGGCGGGCCCCGGGCAATGTCGAGCTGTCCACGGCCACCGCTTCCAGCTCCCGCGCGACCGACGCGGGCACGGTGAGCAGCCGGTAGCGGGCCCGCAGATGATACATGCCGTCCCCCTCCTTGGCCTGCGGCGCTTTCATCACCATGTGCTGGTCGTACCAAACGCTGCACGTGGCGAAGGAGACCGGGCCATTGGTCTCGATCAGCTCCACGAAAGGATTCATCCGCTCTTCCGTCACGAACCCCAAGAAGCCGCCCGGCTGGACCTCGTCTCGCGGGAGGTTGACGGGGCTGTGGTAGACGAAGACGATCCGGCCGTCGGCCAGCCGTCCTCGGATGGTCTTCTGCCATCGCTTTTGCCGGTCGCGGAGGTCGGAGACCCACCCGGCCATGAAGTTGTTGAACTCGATCTCCTTGGGCTCGGGCATGACAAAGTGGCTTTTGGCGTAGATGACGTGGCCGAGGCGTGAAATGTTTCTGGCTAAGTGGGACAGATCGGCCTTGAAATGGGGGGGCGCCTGACCTCCGAGTCCATCGCCTCGAAGGCGAACGTCGGTTGTCTCAGGCCCAGGTTCCTTTCGTGTCTGTGGTGACGGGCCACGGCGAGCTTGCGGCGACGCTCCTCGAGCAGGTGCTGCGGCTCGCCACGATAGTAGTCGATCGGACGCAGGTAGTGCAAGGCACTGTGCAGTCGCTCTTCGTTGTACCACCGCACAATGTCCGCCACGACGGTCCTGGCGTGTGCGAGGTCACGGAGTTCGTGGTCGTCGAGGGCCTCCGCAACGGTGCGGTGGAGACGTTCGACGAGGCCGTTCTCCTCGGGGCAGTGCGGACGGATGCGCACGTGGGTCAGTTTGTGCTCCGTCAATACCTGCTTGAACTCTCCGCTGAGGTAGCCGGAGCCATTGTCCGACTGGATGTCCGGCCGACGGCTCGTCTCCCCCAGGGTCTCGATGGCCCGCTGGGCCTCCAGGCTTAGCGTGTCGCCATCCAGGTAGCACATCAGCTCGTGATGCACCACGTAGCGGCTGTGCTCGTCGAGGAAGATCACCAGGTAGTACGTGTGCCTCGCGATGCGAATGTAACGGATGTCGGTCTGCCATCGCTCGTCGGGCTGCCGCGCCTTCTCGGCCGGCTCGCGGTAGCGCTTGCACCGACCCGACGGCCAGGTCGGCACGAGCCCTTCCTCGCGGAGAATCCTGTACACGGTGCTCGCCGAGACGTAGGCCACCTCCTCGTCCACCATGCGCCACGCCAGCTCACGATGCCGTGGGTTCGGGTGCTCCAGGGCGTAGTGCACCACCGCCGTGCGCTCTGCGGGCAACAGGGCGTGGGGCTGGCGAGGGCGAGCGCCCGGACGGCGCGGCGAGCCCGAGCCAGCCCGCCACCGGTAGTACACACTGCGGCTCACGGCCAGCCTCATCAGGCAGACCCTCTTGGCCGGTCCGCCCCAGCGGCGCATCTGCTCCACCAGGGCCTCGACGAGTTCCCACTGCACGGCGCTCAGGCGGGGGTGCTCCTCTAAGGCCAGAGCCCTTTTTTTACCTTCAGAATCTCCTCGGTGATCTCGGCGATGATGGTGTCCTTCCTCCGAAGTTGCTCTTTGAGCCGCTCCACCTCGCCGGTGCCCCTGGGACGTCCGGGCCGACCCGACAAGGCGTCCCTGGCCCCGCCGAAGACCCTGTCCCGCCACTTGTAGAAGCGGTTCGACGAGATGCCATGTCGCCGGCACACGCCCGACACCTCGGTCTCGCCCCGCAGACCCTCCAACACGATCGCCAGCTTCTCTTCGGGTGTGAAGGAACGCCGTTGCGGGTCGTTCATCAATGCTCCGTCCTCCTTGTTCCATAGCACGGTCCCTATGCTACGAGTTCAGGAGGCCGCCGCAACCCCTTTTAACCGCCCGATTGTCCCACTTCGCCAGAAGCAGTACAGGCGCTCATCCCACACCACCCGGAACTCGATGCTCCCCGCGTAGCCCTCGGAGTGGACCTGTTCGTGCTTGAACTCGATGGAATCGCCCCGGTCCTTTGTGATGGTGAGCTTCCGCGAGGTCATGCGCGGGGTCTCGGTGTGGAAGGGCCCCATCGTCAGGCACAGCCTCGCTCCGTCCACGAAGCACGAGTTGTCGACCTTGGAGCCGCTGTACTTCGCCTCCTTGTCGAACAACTGCACGTCTTCACCGATCACCCCGACGTGCCGGTCGCCATCGCAGATGTAGTACCACTGTTTCCGCTTCCCGACAGGCTCCAGGTGGAACGCCGGGGTGCGCTTCACCGCCGGCAGCGCGTTATAGGCCTTGGAAGTGTCGAGGAACTTTTGCAGCAGGCCGGCAGAATCGCTGCCCAGCGCCGGAAGCGCCATTGCCGCCATGAGGACCGAAGAGGCAATCAGTCGTTTCATGGGCTGCTCCTTCATCACGGCCCCACCCCCTTCCGCGCCGGGGGGCCGGCACGGAAAACGATAACATCCGAGCGCGCCCCGGCCCCGCAAAACACAACCCCCGCCCCGTGGACCGCCAGAATGCGGTCCGAGAGGCGCAGGGCCGAAGGCATGTCGCCGAAGAAGCCGCCGCGCAGCCCGGAGCCGATGGCATCGTCCTTCCCGGATTCGCGTCCTGCGCCCGCGGCGTACTTCGCGTCCGGCCAGTCTTCGGGCACATCGAGTGTTCCCACCCCGTGCGTGCCGACAAACTGGCGCCCTTTGGGATGGCCGACCGTGACCACCTGCTCGCGCACGTTGCCGCTCAGTTCCAGGATCCCCCAGTAGGAGGCGCCCGCCGCGACGCGTCCGCTGTCTGGCGTCGCGAAGATGCCTGCCCGCATCGGGCTGCCGGGCACCGCGCTCACACCTCCGCGCGTCGCGCCGCCGAGGAAGGCCGGCATGGTGAAGTCGTAGTTGGCGTTGCCGGCAGTCATGCTGTAGTTGCCGGCAATGCGCTCGTCGGCTTTGCCTTCGTTCGCTACGGCATATTCTCCTTTCGCAATGCAGGCTGTTCCCCAGGCGAATTCGTTTGGCACCGGCTTGCGCGGCCCGCGGCCGGCCTTCTCGTACTCCAACTCCGTCATCGGCCGCAACCCGGCCCACGCCGCGAACTTCGCGCCGTCCCACCACGACAGGAGGTTGCACGCCTGATACGGCTTGGCCGGCTTGAGGTCCGGCCAGACGCCCGAGAGGCCGTATCGTCCCGCGGCAGTGTAATGGCCGCCCGCGTGATCCCTGTCCCCGCCCGTGGTGCTCGCGAAGGAATCGCTCGAAATCGTGTTCAGGAAGTCGGCGAACTGTCCCCTCGTCACCTCGTAGCGCATGCAGTAGAATGCCTCATGGCCGGTCGGGGAGGCGCCGGAGAGCGCTCCTTCCGGCCCGATGGCGGCGGCGCCCTCGTCGCTTGTGCCCCAGAGGCAGCCGGGCGTCTTGCTGACCCTGCGGCCGGCGGTCCCGCTCCACTTCTCGTCCACCAGGAACGGCACTGGGGCGCCGCCCTTCCAAGAACCGTCCGTGAAGCTGCCTGCCTCCGTCCCGCCCGATCCCACGACGAAGGGTCCGCGAGGCACATAGACCATCTCGATGGCGAAGACCTTCAGATCGGCCTTGTCGGGCTCGGCCACGCCATCGGCGCCGTGCAGCCAGCGCAGCCTCATGTCCCTGAGGTCCAGCGGACCGTGGCCGGCTCCCGCGCGATAGACAAACACACCGACGCCCTTGCCATCGGTCAGGCCGACGTCCAGCGCCGCCACGCCGGGGACTGTGTGATGGGCGCGATCGGGCGAAAGCGTGGCGTGCGAATAGCCGTCGCCGCCGGGCTTCCGGAACTTCGCAAACACCCACGCGGCGCTCCAGCTCTCGACGGGCAGGTTCTTGCCGGTCACGCTCGTCGCGGCCGGCTCCGTCCATGTCGCCCGCCAGGTGTGACCCCAGGACAGGTCGAACTGCACCTCGCTCTGTCCCGCGGCGGCGCCATCGGCCCGGCGCACGTTGGCGATCCTGACGTGGTTGACGTCCGCCGCGCCGCCCTTGAAGCGCGCCCCCGCATCGGCATTCGCGGGCGGCGTCGCCTCCCTGACGGCGTGGGTATCCTGCGCCATGACTGCCTCGATACTCCCGGCGTACTCGACAAAGGCGTCGAACTCCCAGGTCCAATAGAGGAAGGACTTCCTGGCGTCCGCGTCACCGGCCAACTCGGCCAAAGCCTTGTCGCGCAGCGCCTTCATCCTGGCCACCACGTCGGGAGGCCAGATCTCCCGGAACAGCCTGGGGGGGATGCGGTTCTCGCCAACACGCAGTGGGCGCGACAACGACGCGCGCTCCCAGCGCTCGCACTGAAGCCGCAGGAGTTCGCGGGCGCTGTTTGCCGCCGGGCCGAAAAGCCGCCGGCACATCTCGTCGAGCACGGTGTCCACGTCCAGGTCGGGGTTCCACAGCACGCGGTTCCAGACGTAGTACGTGGGCGCCGCGGTGATGAAACAGGCCCCGCCGTAGCTCAGAACGGACGTCCCAGCCAGGAAGCTTCGGTTCTTCAGATAGAAATCCTGCACGAGGTGCGGGAACTGGACCGGCCCGTAGGTCCAGTCGCTGGGGCTGGCGAAGTCAATCCATGTGCGGACCGGCCGCCCGGACTTCGCGCTCCACGTGCGCAGTCTGTCCTCCTCCTCGCGGCGGACATCAGGCTGGTGCATCAGCCCCATCGTGTCCAGGTTGAGGTGGCTTACGACAAGGTTGTCGGGGAACATGAGTTCCTCGGGGCACTTCGGGATCGCCCATGGCACGTAGATCACGGTCTTGTCGGGCCAGCGCCGCTTGACCTCCTCGCACAGCCGCTTTACGAACAGGCCGATGACAAGCTCCTCTCCGCCCTTGGAAAGGGTCTCCCGGCAGGCCGAGCAGTGGCAGGCGGCGCCAAGAGACCTGGTGCCTATGTCCATGGGGGACCACACGGTGACGCTGTTACGCGTGATGCCGCCCGGCCGGGGGCCTGCGCCGCCTTTGCCCCAGGCCCGTTCCAGGCCATCGAGGTAGAAGGCGAGCGTCTCCGGCGCACTGTAGCAGAGCAGCTCGAAGTTCCGGCTCCCATCTTCCCTGACGGCGAACAGCGCCTCGTTGGTCTTCGGCACCCGGCCAATGAACTCGTACACGCGCGCCCCGTGCTGCACAGCCTCATACGGCCAGCTATTGCCCTGGCGCATCAGGCGGAAGTGGTCCCCCATCCATATGGTCTTCCATTCGGTTACTGGGATGTCCGGCGCCATGGGCAGCAGCTCCTCATCGAACGAGCGCGCCTGGAGCCAATACCAGTCCTGATACATGGTCCGAAAGGGGAAGACCGGCTGGTCGCGGTAGTGGGCCGGGGGAATAGCAAGCGAGGCGCGGCGAGGCACGGAGCGCCCGCCGTACTGCGCCGGCCAATACCAGCGCACGCCAACGAATCGCTCGAGGAAGTCGGCAACCGCCCAGGACGTTCCGCCTTTGCTGCCCACGAGGTAGACGCGGCTTGGGGCGGTCTTGACGACAAACCCTTCGGCCGGGAGTCGCGCCGCATCAATGCCGGCCTTGCGCGTCTCCTCGCAGTCGCCAATCACGATGGCGGGCCGATCGGCGGCTGGGGCCTCGCCGACGACGTCAAGCGTTGCGCCCGTGGCGAGGCGGACCGTCTCGATCAGTTGGTCCACCATCTGCTTGAAGATCGGGGGGCGGTCGCCACGGCGCTTTGGAGTGAAGGGCTCTCTTCCCTTCGGATCGACAACATAAACCACTGCCTGCGCCTGCCCGTCGCGCACAACCCCGACGGGCGGGTGTGCCGGCGCCTTCATCCACGTCACGGGCGTCAGGTCGCGCGGCTTGAGTTCGGCCCCGGCCAGCGCCGGGGCCGCCATCGCGGCCACCAGGGCAGTAAGGGCTAGGAGGAGTCTCATGGGCTATCTCCGATATCGAGCACCGTGCCGCGTCACGGCGCCGTGCGTACAAAGCGAAACCCGGAAGTGCAATACTGTTCCCGGGGATGGGAGAGAAGAGAGGGATGCTCGCCCGTTGCCCGTGAGCGATCCGACGTGCGGAGCCTCAGGTTTTCATAGACCTGATCCATCTTGCTGATAATGCCACCCGCGTGGCTACCTCCGCCGCGGTGGCCGATGCCGACGATGCTGAGGCCGTGCCATCCCGCGGGCTGCTTGTCGCGCAGGTCGTCCTCCGTCGCGGACGGGGCCAGCGCCCCGTCCCCGTGCGTGCCAGCAAAACGGCGTCCGAAGGGATTGCCCACCGTCACGGCACGCTCGCCCATGTTGTCGCTCAACCCCAGGATCCCCCAGTAGGAGGCGCGCGCGGTGACGCGATCGCCGTCCGGTACGGGGGCATCGGCCGCGGGGATCCGGTCCGTCCCCCAGGCGTATTCGTTCGGCACGGGCTTGAGCGGGCCGCGGCAGGCCATCTCGTACTCCAACTCCGTCATCAGCCGCAACCCGGCCCAATTCGCGTACTGCAGGCCCTCGGTCCACGTAAGGTAGTTGCACGCCAGGTGGGGCGCGTCGGTCCCGTACGCCGCCGGCGTGGCAGGGCCCTTGCCGGGAACCACAATCTTGATCCCCTGCGGGTCATCCGGCGCGAATACAAGCGTGCCGACCGGGGAATCGGGCCCCTTGCCCTTCGCAGTCACGCGGCCCTGCTGCTCGAAGCTGAGCGAGTCGAGAAACGCCGCATACTCCCCGCGCGTGACCTCGTGCCTCATGCAGTAGGACGCCGCGTAGCCCTTCGGGAAGCGCGCCGGAAGCGTTCGCGTCACGAAGCTGGTGAAGTCGTCCGTCCGGAGCATCCCGAGCCCGTCGCGGTTGCCCAGGTTCTTCTTGCTCTCGCCGCCCAGTGTGAGCGCATCCTCGCTTTCGACCCGGAAGGGCTCGGTCGTGTCGCCGGCCGAGAACTGCCCGGTAACGAGATGAATGTAGCCGTGATGCTGCCGCTTCAGATCGGTGTCGCCAACCGGGAATTGGCCTGGGGTGCTACTTGTCGTTCCGTCGCCGGCCCAGAAGGCGCACTGTGGCACGTAGACCATCTGGATGGCGAAGACCTTGACGTCTACGGCGCCGGGATTCTCTACGCCGTCCACCTCGTGCAGCCAGCGCAGCGTCACGCCCCTGAAGTCGCTGGCGGCGCTGCCGGCGGCCGCGCGGTAGACGAACGCGCCAACGCCGCGCTTGCCGTCGTCGCTCGGGCCGACATCGAGTTTCGCTCCCGCGGGAGCCGCATGATCGGCGACGTTCGCCGAGAGCGTCGCGTGCGAATAGCCGTCGGCGCCGGGCTTGCGGGATTTGACGAAGACCCAGGCCGCGTCCCAGCTCTCGAGTTCTAGCGCGCCGGTCCCGCCGTGATGGTCGGCGGCCACGTCCCAGGCCGCGCGCCAGGAGTGGTCCCAGGCGAGGTCGAACGTGATGGAGCTCTGTCCGGCGGCGGGACCGTCCGCCCGCCGCACGTTTGCGATGCGGATGGGATCGGCCTTGCTCGTACCTCGGAAGCGTGCGTCGGGGTCGTTCTTCCCGCCTGCGCCGGCCAGAACACCTGAGGCGGCCGCCAGCAGCGCCAGACCACACGCCATCCGCGCAGCATTCCCTGCCAGCTTGCTCATCGCTGTCTCGCCCCTTCTTCTCATTTCGCCAACTCCTCCGGCGCCGTGCGCACACCGCGCCATTTGTGGTGTGGATGCCGATGAGGGTCCACGAACGCTGCGTGGAGGCGGTCCGACGTGCGCGTGCGCGGCAGGTCCAGGCCTATGAATGTAACACCACGGGGGTACGGTTTCGCATCTCGCGGATAGCTGGGCGTATACCAACTGCAGCGCATCCCGGCGCCGACGGCATCGTCCTGCGGCCAGTCCGCGGGCAGGGCCGTTGTGCCCCGGCCGTGCGTGCCCGCGAACTTGCGCCCCGCGGCATTGCCGACCGTTACCGTGCGCTCACTCTGGGACTCCAACTTGAACGCGTGCCAGTCCCAGGTGTCAAAGCCGCCGACGTGCCAGTACGACGAGCCGACTTCGTCCGGCGCCGCTTCGCGCGGCCCGCGAAGTGCTTTCTCGAGTTCCAACTCCGTCATTGGACGCAAGCCGGCCCAGGCTGCGAACGCCGCTCCGTCGGCCCAGGACAACCCGTGGGCCCCGGGGCCCTGATTCCGACCTCCCGTCTCTTCTGCCGAATAGGTGCGATTCAGAGGTTCTCCGGTACGTTTCCAACGAGGTCCAGGATGCCGCGCCTCGGCCTGCGCCGGGGGCAGCGTGTTCAGGAACTCGGCGTACTGAACCATCGTGATCGCATACTTCATGCAGTAAAAGGCCGCGTAGCCGTTGGGAAAGGACGCAGGGATCTCGCCGCCGTCCTCCAGCATGTCGCGCTCTCTCCTTCTCACCCACAGGCGGCCTTCGCGGCGGCCGGTCGCGATCGGTTCGGCGCTCGTCACCTGGTACGGCAGTATGGCCTGGCTGCCGTCGGTATACTTGTAGAATCCGTTGAGTTCCGCTCCGCCCGAACCCAGGAGGAACGGCCCCTCGGCCACGTACACCATCTGGATCGCGAAGGTCCGTATGCTCACCCCCCCTAGGTCCTTCGCTGCGACTTTGCTGGCCGCGAGGTCCCAGACGGCCGTAGCGCCGCGGGCCGACAGGAAGCCCTTGCCTTCCGCGGCGCGCCGCACGAACATGCCGGTGAACCCGTCGTCGCCGTCCGGCACGATGAAGTCCAGCGGCGTCCCACCTGTCTGCCCGTAGCCCGCCGGGTTGAGCACCTTGTCCGCCGCTAGCCTCACATGCTGCCACTCCGTGGCGCCCGCAGCCCGGACCTTGAAGAACACCCAACCCGCGTCGTGATTAGTCGTGTCGCGCCACGACTCTGGCCAGGAAATGTCGAACATGATGGTCGCGGTCCGCGCGTCGCGCGGGGCAACCGTTACGTTCTCGATCCGCACGTTGTACAGGGCTTGCCAACGGTCTTCCCCGCGCACCGCGGCTGCAACCAGCAGCAGACCGCAGGCGATCGCGACCATCCACGCGCGGGCGGACGGGTACCTCTTATGCAATCGACCCATGACTCACTCCTTTGATCTCAAGCCGGGCTTTGCCCGGGTCCGCCTCGTCCCGGTCGTGCAGCCAGCGCAGCCGGGGCGCCCGCCAGCAACGCCGCCATGAGTTGCCTCGACCTCATCTGTCCATCTCCTTTGGCAGGTCGTGGCTCGCCACACCCAGCCTGAACCGCCGCACGCACGGCGGGAAGGCGGTCTCGTCGAGTTACCCGCCCTCTACCTGGAGTCGGCCGAAGCGGAAGTGAGCGAGCCACACCGCCCTCATGGGGGCCATCCAGTAGTAGTCGCTCGCCCGCTGCTTCCCCCGGGCCGCACGGTATCGCTCGAACTGGACCTCCACCGTCTTCGCCTGCCCCGCCACGATGCCGAACGCCGCGGCCGGGCACTTCACGACCACCGTCCACACGCCCGCCGCATAGGTCCTGCTGACCAGTTCCGGCCGCAACGTGCCATCGAGCATCCCTTCACCGTTCACGGTGAGGGAGCGTTGCGGGTCCTGGCGTAACAGCCCCAGCGGGATCCACGCGGGTCTCGCCTCCACCTTGGCGGCAAGGGAACGTTCCTCGTCCCCTGGCTTTACGATGAGGGCCAGTCGGTCCGGCAGCATCGGCCCCATCGGCTCCTCCGCCTCGAACCGCACGAGCAGATCGTCCCCGCAGCGCGCGATCCGCACCCGGGTGGCGAGATCGGGCGTTCGCCCGAAGTTCCCCTGCACCAGGGTCACCGCGGGCAGCGCCGCCCAGGCCGCGGCGTCGGCGGGGGCGACCGCCACGGTGACCACTTTGTGGGATGGCGTCTTCCCAAGCCACTGGTGGGCCTGGTCCGCGTCCGCAAAGAAGGGCTCGAAGCCCTTCCGCATCCAGGCGACGCGGCGGCGATAGAGGTCGGTCTCATCCTGCGGGCACGCAGCCAACGCCTCCTCGAAGAGCTTCTTCAACGTGCTGATGACTTCCGGCGTATACGTCTCGCCGTACATCTGGTCCGGCGGCACGTAGGTCTCATCGAACCTCTGGCTCCACTTGACGTTCTCGTAGCGCTCGATGACCGTCGTGTAGAGCTTCTCCATCGTCCTGCCGGCCGGGCCGAAGAAGGTCGTGCACTGGTCGTGCAGCAGAGCGTCCACATCGGCGTTCCTGTCCCACATCAGGCGGTGCCAGAGCCAGGCCATGACGATTTCGTACTGTGGCGGGCTGCCGCCGGGGCAGACCATTTCGCCCCCGGAGATGGCGTACGTGTCCTGGAGCCATTTCTGGAGGTTGTGCGGGAAGAAGATCGGCGCGGTGGTGAAGTACGCCGGATAGCAGTAGAAGTTCCAGACGTACAGCCGCTCGCGCTTGCCGCCCAGCTTCCTGCTCCAATCCCGCATGAGCTGGAGGTTCCGCTCGTGCCAGTAGGGCTCCTTGCCCATGGTGGTGGACCACATCATGCAGACCTGCACGTCCAGGTTCTCCGGCAGGTCGAAGTCGGGAGGCAGCATGTGCCCTTCGTAGGCGAGCATGCCGAGCCGCTTATCGGGCCATCGCTTGGCGATCTCGGCGGCGTACGCCACGCCGTGGCGGAAGATGAGGTTCGAGTTTCGCCCGAAGCGACCGCGTTCGAGTTGGTATTGCGGCTTGCAGAGGTCGCACACGCACAGCCCCTTGATGTCCCAGAGGTCCATCGGCTCGAACCCGATCCACTTCGGCCCGGGATGGCAGTGCTCGCCGAACCAGCCGCCCTTGCCGTCATAGACGTCCTGAGTCACCTGCACGCGCGCGGCCAGCACGCCGGGCTGCGAGTAGCAGATGTAGTCTCGACTCCGCGTGCCATCCGACCGGATCATCGCGGCCCAGTCCGGGTTGTCGCCGAAGAATCGCTTCCCGAACCACCGGTCCGTATGGTTGATGCCGGGGAAGCCCGTGCCCGAGCCTGTGCCGGTGCCTTCGCGCGTCACACGCATCCAGTTCACCGGGTCGCTCCAGGTCTCGAACGCCACGCCGCGGTAGGGGAAGTCGGGAGCCAGTTCAAGCTTGTAGTCCGTCGCCACCGCGAGTGTCTTCACCACCGGCGTCGCGATGCCCAGGTCAGGATCTTTGGGAATGTGGATGAAGAAGCGGTATCCGACGATGCGCTCCAGGAATTCGTAGACGCCGTGCAGTGCGCCGCGGTCCACCTCGTGGGGGATGTTGCCCGCCCCGGCAGGCTTCACCTCGCCCAGGATGGCCACGCCGCGCGGGAAGGCGATGATGCGCAGGCCCTCCGGCCTGGTCGGCAGCGCGAGCTTGTACTGCTCGCTGAGCGCGCTCCGGCCCACCAGCAGCAGTGTGCCCGTCGCCGGCGCCTTGGCGGCCGGCACGATCTCCAGGCGGGCGCCGGTGGCCTTCTCGATGAAGCGCTGGAGCTCCTCCGCCGCATAGGCAACAGTGGGTGGCTTCCCCTTCGCTGCCCCCTTCCCGACCGGAATGGCGGTCGGGTCGTCCGCGATCACGATGGTGGCCACAGGCTTGCCATCGTCCACCAGCGTGATGGGCGCGGCCGCCACCGCAACGCCCGCGACAGCAAGCAGGCACCCAATGAGTCCCATCGGCAACGCGCTATGCATGGTGGACTCCTCTCTCAAGGGCAATCACTTGTAGATCGCCTTGCCCCACGTTTCGGCGTGCATGAACGTCAGGGCCTTGCCGCGAGCCGCGTAGGCCGGGTTCTTGACTTCGACCAACTGGCCTTTCCAGCGTTTTCCGCTCGCATCGCTCCAGTTGACTGTCCAGCAAAGCCCCAGCTCATCGCCGGCCCGCGGCGGGTCATCTCCTGCCCCCAGCAGCGCCCAGGGGATGGCGCACTCGACCGTGTAACTCTTGCCGTCGGGGGCCTTGCGGAAGGCGCCTCGCCACCCGGCTGGATTCACCACGCCGCGATCCAGGTTCATCCCGTAGCGAAGCTCCAGGCATGGCTGCTCGCGGGGCTGGAAGTACCAGAGGGTCAGGTGCACGATCCGGCCGCTGGTGTCCTGCACGCTCGGCTTGCCCTGGCGTTGGTTCGGCTTGGTCGCTTGCACAGGCCAGCCGAAGGTCCGGTCCGTCGAGAAACGAAGCTGCACGCTGCCCCCCACCCAGGCGGACCATGGATCGAGGTTCGGGTCAATGACGTTCCGCATCGGCATGGGATCGCCCACTCGGGCCGCGATGTACAGGTGCTTCTTGTCGTACATCAGGCTGCCGTGGACGTAGTATTCTTGGGCAAACCGCCCTGCGCATCGGGCATGAAACGTGCCCGACAGGTCCCAGTCCGACAAATCGCCGTCCACGGTCACCGGGCCGGGGGCCGCAATCACGTCCTGCGAGAACACCTCGCTCGGCGTGAACGGAATCAGTTCCTCTCCCTCGTGGACGCTCGGCGTAGTGAACGTGCGGAGGAACCGCTCGGGCGAGAAGGTGACCTTCTGGAGCTCGACCGCGCCGGAGGCGTCAATGCGCACGGTCTCGCCGGCCGCGAGCCGGCGGCTCTTCTCACTGGATGGGGCCGGCTTCTTCAGCTCGGCGACCACGCTACCGGTAAACACCTGCACGACCGTTTCGCGACCCGGCTCGACAGAGACGCCGAACTCGGTGCCCATGTCCACGATCCTCGCCTTGGGGGTGTCCACGGCGAAGCCCACGGCCGCGGGCGGCACTCGCGCCACGATGCGGCCGGCGCTCAACGCGCTGCTGGCGGCGTCAACCAGCTTCAGGTTTGCAGGCGCTTCGATGAGCAGGTTAACGCCGCTGGCGAAAGTGACCTCAGCCACCCCTTCGCGGAGGCCCAGAGCGCCAGCGGCCAGGCGATCGCCCGGTTTCGGATGTATCGGCCCCTCCCACACACAGTCGGTCGCTCGGGTCAGCCTCGCGAGGAATTCCGGGGGCTTCCGTCGTGCTGGCGCAGAGCGGAGCAAGAGAGAGGCCGCCACGGCACACAGGATGATGGCGGCGGCGCCAGCAATGAGCAGCCAAGCCCTAGGGGCGACCCCCCGCGGCCGCCTAGCTTCGGGATGGACCCACTCCATGACCGACGTGACGAAGGCATCCTCGCTGAGGGGCAGGCGCGCGAGCGTGGACTCCACGAAGGCTTCCTGAGCCGCGGGGCTGTCCTGCAAAGCGAACCCCAGCAGGCGGTGGGTCTGGAAGAGGTCGGCGGCACGTGCGCGCAGCGGTTCGTCCGACGCCAGGAGGGCCTCAAGCTCGGCCACTCCCGCCTCGTCCAGGTCACCTTCGAGGTAGTCAGTCCACAGTTCAGCGAAGCGCTGCTGGGCTGTCATTTGACAACTCCGCCTTCCATTGCCAGTTTGTTCTTGATGCACTGCTGGAGCCTCTGCCGCAGCAGCCAGAGCTGCTTCTTGATGGCTGCTACGGAGCGGCCGGTACGGGCCGCCATCTCCTGTAGCGGCAAGCCGTCCGTGTAGCGCCAGCCAATGAGCTGCCGCCCTGAGTCGCCGATTGCCTCCAGGCACTCGCGCAGGTACTGTAACCGCACTGCCGTCGTCTCGTCCGGCTCCTGGGCGCGCCGCTCCAACTCACGGGAGAGCAGGTCCCGCCCATAGCGCGTGCGGTAGTCCGCCAGCCGCCTCAGGCGGGTGGTCTCCGTCAGTAGTTGGAACCGGGCGATGGCGAACAGCCAGGCGCCGAAGTTGGTGCCTTCCTGGAACTCCGCGATCCGCGTGAAGGCCGCGAGGAACGTCCGCTGCGCCACCTCGTCCGCATCCCCGCCCGGTGGGCAGTGGGCTGCCACCCAGGCCCGCACCGGCTCTTGATAGCGCCGGACGATGGCTTCCAGCGCCGCCCTTTCTCCCTGCCGGGCGCGGCGGATGATGTCGGCCCACGGAATGGCGTCGTCAAGGGGCATCATACTGCTCTCTATTATATGAATGGCAGCAAACGCTGAAAGGTTACCCTGGGTAGCCAGAGATTCTCTGGCCTTCTTGGGTCGGCAAGAGGCCGCCTGCCCTCGTGGGGTCCGATCGCGGCCGTGAACGCTGAAGCCAGAGCCAAGCCCCGCTCGGCTCCCACGCATTCGAGTCCTCGTCGGGGAGCGAGGCCGGCGAGCGCGAGCCCCACCGGCCGCGGACCGCGTGCGTGTTGGCCAAGGGGCCGCCTGTCTGCTGGCGCTGGCAACCTGGGTCGAACGGGCGCGGAGGGTCGCCCCCTGGGCCGCCGTGGGCCGCCCGTGGCCGCGGATGGGCGAGGACCAGGGGCCTACATTCGCTATACTCCGCGGGCATGGCTTGGCTGTCCCCGCCTGGGGGGTGTTCGTCCTCGCCAGTGTCCAAGCTGCCCGTGCGTGGGCAGCTTGGGCCTCTCGGCGCTCTGGGAGGGTTGGCTCTGGACATGGGGGATGCCCCGCCCTGACTCGGCCCGGTTCGCTCTGCCTGTCGCCGTGCCGCCTGTGAGGCGGGGTGTTCTTCTTCCGCGGTAGTCTCAAGGGTGTGTGCGAGGGTGTAGGAAGGGTCGCTCGCGAGGGCGGGGCCTCAGGGTCGCCGGGGGCAAGGAGTTACGTCGTAGGACTCGTGGGGGGCTGTTGCGGATCTCCCGGGTCTGGGCGGATCTGTGTCCTCTGTTCCTCCTCGGCAGCTCGGCTCTGGCCCTTCTCTGGCCGAAGAGGCACCGCCCCAGGCGTGGGAGCCGAGGGCGGTGCGGCAAGAGGAAGGGCCGACGGCGAGGGTCAGCTGCCGGCCTGGGGCTGATCGGAGGGGGCCTCCGACTGCTGGGCCTGCTGTCGGCGGCGGCGCTTGGGCAGCGCGTCCTGGGGGAAGGCGACAGCGGCGACGTGGCCCTGGCCCTGCGCCCACTCCAGGAGCATGCGGAGGACACGGATGATCTGGTCGATGGTCGGCTTCGCCCGCTCGGCACCATTGGGCTTCTTGAGCAAGGCGTCGCTCTTGAGGAACCGGCCGACGTCGGCGGGGCGGAGCGCCTTGAGGGCCTTGGCCTCGCCGAAGAAGCCGGCGATGGCCTCGAGGGCCTTGCCATAGGTCCTCACGGTGTGCACGTTCTTCCCGGCCGCCCGCAGATACTGCAGGTACTGCGGTGCGGCATCCTTCAGGGTCAACTGGCTGGGCATGGCGACCTCCTTTCGGTTCGTGGTGCCCTGGCCTGCGTGGTGGGCCGCCCCGTTGGCGGCCGCTCGGCCACGGTAGTCGTGAACATAGGGGCATCGGGGCGACGAGAAGTCAAGGCAGTCATGGCGTAGATTCCTCATGGCGTGGACGCGAGCATCGCAGCGGGAGAGAGGAAGAACACGTCCTGCTGGGTGAAGTCCAGGAGGTCGGAGGCGTCGAAGGTCGAGAGCGTGAAGGGGTTGAGGTCGAGCATCCTGTGCGGCTGCCGGGCGAGGACGGAGCGGAGCATCCAGGCTTCGCTGGAGTAGAACACGGCCCGGAGGCGCGGGGCGTAGGCAGCATCGAGGGGCATGTCGCCCTTGAGGAGGCGCAGCCGTCCCGGCTTGTCTTGGCAGACCCACGCCGCTGAGGTCGACCCCGCGCAGAGCGCGAGCATGGACTTGAACTCGGCGTCGTTTTTGGCTCGGCGCACCATGCGGAACAGGACCTCAGAGTCCACTTCGGCGGCCCGCGGCAGGCGGAACCTGTGGAAGAGCTCGTCGGCGTTGAGGACCGTGCCGTTGTGAGTTCCGTACACTACGCCCCTTGCGCCCCCTGCGGTCCCTGCGCTCGGCCCTATCACGAGCGGATGATTGTTCGCGTTGTTCCTCGCGCTACCTTGTGTCTTGTAGCGCGTGTGGCCGAGGATGACGGTCACCAAGCTATCGAGCTGAAGGGTGTGCCAGTAGTTCTCAGCCTGGATCAGGCCGCTCGCAGCGACGGGGCGCTTGAACACGGCGGCGGACCCATCCCTGCGGATGACGGCGACCCCCGTGGCATGGTGGCCGCGCTTCTGGTTCAGCAGGAGCAGGCCGGTGAACAGGGTCCGGATCGTGACCAGCTCGTCCCGCTTCCTGCGCTTGTGGCCGAGGATGACGCCTGTGAGTCCGCACATGCTACCCCTCCTCTCTGGCGGCGAAGCCGTGGAAGAGTCCGCGTGCGAACCGCTTCCTATTGCTCCTGACCCACCGCGCCGCCTCCTCGAAGCCGAACTCCTCTGCAAGCTCGGCGACCACAGGGCGGTCGAGCATGTTCGTGAGTCCGGACTGCCGGACGGCCTTGAGGCCGTCGAGCACGGCCTTGGGCACCTTCACCTTCGACATCTCACTTCTCCTTCTCTGTGTCGAGTCCCAGGCGGCGATCCAGCTCCGCGAGTTCGTCTGACGTCAGCCGCAGCTTGGAGCGCAGGAACTTCCACGCACCGGCCAGGTCCTCTGCGTTGAGCAGCTTGGCCGTCTCGCGGACCATGCGCTCCACCTGGTCGAGATCTGCCCCGGACAGCCGCTGGAGCTTCGCCAAGCCGAGGCGGTCGAGTTCGCGGACGAAGGACTCGCACCGGTCGTCGAGTTTCTCGCCGGTGAGCGCAAGCTCGGTCTTCTCCACCTCCTTCAACCGCTCCTGGACGACGGCGACGTAGTGGAGCACGTCCTTCACGTCGCTGAACATCGAGGCGCCCTTCATGGCGCGGACGAGGTCGAGGGGCGTCTCGCCCTCGAACGCCTCGCCGTCTCTTGTCGTGAGCCTCAGCACGGCTGTTCTCCTTCCGTTGGGGTTGCGGGGTGTTCTTCTGCCTGGCTGTTGGGCGCTGTGTCGTGGGTTGTCGGCGCGGGAGGCGGCGTCGGCCGCCCATTCTTCCAGGCCGCGCTGCCGGCGAGGTTGGCCATCAGGTGTTTCCTGCACGTCTTGAACTCGTCGCCAATCAAGCCGAGTCCGAGGAGAAACACCCGGAGGTCGTAGCGGTCGCTCTGGCCGTTGGCCTTGCGCTTGCGGCTCGAGGCGGCCCGCGCGTTCAGCGCCTTCGCGGTGACGGCGAGACTGAATTGCACGGCTGTCTTGACGCGGCCCGCATGCAGAGTCCCGGCGTACCCCCGATACTCGATGCTCCCGCGAAAGAATGTGCTGTGAAGATTCAGCAGGCCATACCGAGACGGGTCGTACCGAACCGGCGCCGTGTTGTGGTAGCCGTACCAGAGCCTGTTGAGCTGCTCGCGGGTGCGCGGCTTGCGGCGGTCGATGGCACGGATGAAGTCGTCGCGCGTCGGGCGGCAATAGCGCTGGAGGCGCTCGGGCGTGACGCCGAGGGCGCGGATGATCAACTCCTCCTGCTTGTAGAAGATCTTCGCGAGGTTGGCGAGTGTCCGGCCGTCGAAGGCGGATGCATCCACGTGACAGTGCAGCCCGCAGGAGCCATCGCAGCGGCTCCCTGCCAGCTTCCGTATCGCCCGCACCACGTTCTGCAACTCCCCGAGGTCGGCATATGTGAGGATGGGAGTCACGACCTCGGCGCGGAGGTGAGAGGGGACTGACGTCAGCGAGGCGTCGTGAACGACCTTCCAGATACGGCCGCGCGAGTCGGTCACTTCCCAGGGGTCAAAGCTGGAGGGGTGGCCGACGTGGCGGACCGTCCCGCCCACCACCGTGCGGATGGCCTCGGCCACGGTCTGCCGCGTCCGGCCCACGCACTCAAGCTCAACTCCATACTTGATTTCTCGGAGGTCCATCGCTTGCTCCTCAGGGGTCCAGTCCCAGGTCCAGGGATGCCCATTCCGCGCCGCAGTCGAGGCAGCGGCGGTGGGCGTGGTGATCCGCATCGAACGGCAGGGGCGGCTGCCGCAGCTCGGCGCTCTCGCACCTCGGCTGGGCCGTGCATCCCGTATCGCGGTCGCACAGCCACATCTCGATCCGCTTGCCGACGCACTGCGGGCACGTGGCGATCATCGCAAGTCTCCTGCTTCCGTCCCGCGTCGGAGGGCCTGTGCCAGGATGAAGCCGCTCATCTTGTAACCGCAGCGTCTAGCCTCGGCTTCGATCAGCCGACGGACGGCTTGGCTCCGTGTGGCGAGGTAGATCCCCGTCAGCCGGTCCCAGGGGACCCGCTGGATTCGGGGCTTCAGCTCTCTGGCGGTCAGGGTTCGGCTTCGCTTGCTTGCCATCTCTAACTCCTGTGCTGGCAATCACTTGCACTGACACCATATAGGCATAGTGTTCCACATCAGTCCACAGGAATCTTCGACGGAAGTGCTTATTCTGCAAGGATTTGCGGCTGCGTAAGTCTCGACGGGGCAGCAAGATGGGGCGAAGGCGGGTCGGGGCAGGGAGATTTGAGCGAGCGCAGACGGCGGGTGGGAGTGTGCGGCGGGCGCGCCTCAGCGCGCGGAGGGGGCTCTCAGCCTGTGGGCGGCTGGCCATTCCCCGCGTCGCTGCTCCGTTGCTTCAAGAGCCGGCGCCAAGCCTCGCACTGAACGCCCCAGTCCGGCTCCGCAGCGATGGGCCGGAGGTCGTGCTCGGTGACGGCGTCGCGGCCCTTCTGCGTGCGGGGGAGGAAGAGGAGGGCCTCCTGGATGTCGGGGGCGAGGTGGAGGAGGTCCATGATCTGGCTCATCCGGGCACGGGTGACCTGCCCCCGCCGGGCGAGGGCAGCGTAGTCGGGCGCCTCGCCCCGTCGGAGCAGGCCATCGAAGTGGATCGCGAGGGCCATGAGGCGGGCGACGCGCGGGACGTTGCCCGCTTCGGGCGGGGGCGTGTGGACCGCTTCGCCCTGGGCGGCATCGTCCGTGGGATCAAGCGACCATTCAAGGCGCTGCGGGAAGGGCATGGCATCCACAGGGGGTGCGGTCTGGCTCATTGTTCTCCTCGCTCTTCACTTGGGATGGGGCCGCTGCCACCGTCTCGCAGGACCGCGGAGAGCTTGCCCGACGGGCCGTCGTAGTCGATCCGCTCGATGATCCGAACGACGGCGCGCCGGCGTTCGGCCGGGGGCAGGCTCTCCCACCCGTCGCCGAAAGCCGCGAGGGCCTCGATGCGGCTGGCTCCCGGGGCCGCGAGCAGGCCCCGCAACTGTTCAACGACCGACGCTTCGATCTTCTCGGCGGGCACGGACTTCGTGGGGCAGGCGGCCCAGCCGCGCTTCTGGGCCGTCTGGCAGACGTAGTAGCGATGCCGCCGTGTGCCACGGGCCGCGACCGAGTGCGTCATGGCTTTCCCGCAGGGCTGGCAATGGAGGAGTCCCTGGAGGAGGGGCGTCGGCCCGGGGCGCCGGCGGCTTCCACCGCTCCGCCCATTGCGGCGAAGGAGTGCCTGGGCGTTCCGCCATGTGGCCTCGTCCACAAGGGCCTCGTGCTCGCCGGGATGAAGGGAGCCGTTCGAGCGGACCTGCCCGATGTAGAGGGGGTTCGTGAGGAGTTTCTGTAGGGTCGTCTTCGTGAACGGCCCGCCGCCGCGCTCCACGCCCGCTCTGGTCCGGTAGCGCTTGTTGTGCCACCCCCACCGCTCCAGTTCCTGGACGACGGGGACCAGCCCGCGGCGCTTGCGGTAGAGACCGAAGATGGCGCAAACACGCTCGGCCTCTTCCGTGTTCACGAGCAGCCGGCCGCCCTCCGGCGCCACATCATAGCCCAGGATCGGCACGCCGCCGGTCCACTTTCCCCGGCGGCGGGCGGCTGACATCTTGTCGCGGGTCCGCTCGGCGATGATCTCGCGCTCGAACTGGGCGAACGACAGGAGCACGTTCATCATCAGCCGGCCCACCGATGTGGCCGTATTGAACTGCTGGGTGACCGAGACGAAGCTGACGTCATGCGCCTCGAAGGTCCCCATCAGACGCGCGAAGTCGAGGAGGGAGCGGCTCAGCCGGTCCACCTTGTAGGTCACGACGCACTCGACGCGCCCCGCCTCGACGTCCGCCAGCAGGCGCTGGAGCGCCGGGCGGTCCACGTTCGCTCCCGTGTAGCCGCCGTCGTCGTAGCGGTCGGGGAGCAGGGTCCAGCCTTCCGAGCGCTGGCTCGCGATGTACGCCTCCGCCGCCTCGCGCTGGGCATCGAGCGAGTTGAACTCCTGCTCCAGGCCCTCCTCTGTGCTCTTGCGAGTGTAGATGGCGCAGCGGACCTCGTGCCGCGCGCGGCTCACCTGTCCCGCTCCTGGTCTTCCGCTGGGCATGGGTGTGTTGCTCCTTCCTGCTCCTTGTGGGCGTTGGCCTCAGGCCAGCTCGAAGAACCGGTATCCATTCCACCGCGTGCCGGCGGCCTCGCAGGCGATGGTGCTGAGCGAGGCGTAGCGCCGGCCCTGGTACTCGAAGCCGTCCTCGAGCACCCGCACGGCGACCGCCATCCCGCGGAACTCGCGGACGAGCAGCTCCCCGACCGGGGGGAGCCGGGGGTCGCGTCGTTGTCTCAACGCATCGGTGTGGCCATCGCGTGGCGCGCTCGTTGGCAGGCGCCGGCGGCTCGGCCCTGGCGCGCGAACCCGCAGGTCCGCCTCGTCGGCCAGATCCTCCGCGCGCCGGCGCGCCCGCTCCGACAACCCGCCCATCGCCCGCGCCTGAAGCCGCCACGCGATCCGCTTCCGCAGGAACGCGGCATTCCCCGAACGCGAGCGCTCGCCGAACGCCTCCACGTACTTCGCCTTGAGCGCCGGCGTCCCGAGGGCAGCCAGGCCCTCAATCTCTTCCCGCAACGCGGCATCCATTACGGCCTCCTCTCGATCCGATCATGGGTTGTGCCCTCTCTCCGATGACGCGCTCGAAGTGCCTCAGGCAGACGCGCACGCTGTCGCCCGACAATCCCTTCACGATGGCCTCCTTCACGGTCAGCAGTCCCGCCTCGTTCACCATGTGCTCGACCTGCGCGCCGGTGAAGCCCGCGGTCCGCGCCGCGAGGGCGTCAGAGCGAACGTCCTCGGTCACGGGCATCCGGGCGAGGAGCCTGGCGAAGAGGGCGGCGCGGCCTTTGGCGTCCGGCGGGCCGAGATAGACCTTGCGGTCAATCCGGCCGGGGCGAAGGATGGCAGGGTCGATGTCCTCGGGCCGGTTGGTGGTGCCGATGACCAGGACGCGGCCGCGGTCCTCCAGGCCATCGAGAAGCACGAGGAGCTGGGAGACGAGTTCCCGCAAGTGGCGGGCATCGTCCGAGGCACGGGAGCCGGCGATGGAGTCCAACTCGTCCATGAGGACCACCGAGGGGGCCAGGCGGGCGGCGCGCTGGAACACCTCTCTCAGCCGCTGCTCGCCCTCACCGACCCACTTGCTCAAGACCTCGGGGCCGGAGATGACCTCGATGTGGGCGCCCGATTCACCCGCCACGGCCCGGGCGAGCAGCGTCTTGCCATTGCCCGGCGGCCCCCAGAGAAGGATGCCGCGGCCGGGTCGGACGCCGACCCGCTGGAAGAACTCCGGGTGCTTGAGGGGAAGCTCGGCGTAGTCGCGGACGGCCTCCACGGCGGCGTCCTGGCCGCACACGTCGGCGTACCGGGCCGCGGGGATGCTCCGGTGCGGCCCAGGCGCCAAGGCGGCCGAGACGCTCGCCCCCTGGCCGTTCATGGCGAGTGCGTGGCCGGCTGTCGCCGGGCGTCGGAACGGAGACCCGGCCTCGGGCTGCAGGGTCACGTCGTAGGGCAATCGGCGGGCAGCCTTCGGGAACACCCAGGCCGGCTTCCGCGTCTCAATGGCGTAGCCCAAGGCCCAGCGGGCCGGGTCGGCGGCGGGGTCGAGGGCCTCGGGCAACTCGTGGATGCGCTGCGCCGCGTGCTCCCGGTCGAAGAAGGGGCAGATGGCGAGCGACTCGTTGAGCCGCGTGTCGAGCTGGGCGAGGAGCGCTGGCTTGTCAAGGGTGACCACCTTCCCATCGAAGCTGCCCACGGCGTACCAGGCCGGGTGGTCGCGCGGGACGCCGGGGAAGCCCTGAGACGCCGTGAACCGAAGCTGCTGGCAGCCGAGGGCGAAGCAGGCCCGGCAGGGGTTCGCCCCTTCAGTCGCCTGCCTCTTCTGCTGGCGCCAGCACGAGGCGACGTCGGCGACGGCGTTGAGGACGGCTTGCACGTCGTGGAAGGCGAGCGGCTCGCCGTTGACGCTGACCTCGGCGCCGCTCCAGCGCGAGATGACGCGGTAGAGGCTCTCGAGGCGGCGGACGTTCTCGACGAGGGTCTCCTGGCGAATCGCCAGGCTGTAGTGCCGCGGCCGGCCCTTCTCGTCGCTCTCGACGGTGAGGCAGCCCGCGTCGGCCAGGGCCTTCATCCGCCGAACGGCGACGTGGAAGTTCACCGAGGAGGTCCGGGCGAAGGAGGCCGTCAGGCTGAGGCGGAAGCCGTCACTCCCGTGGCACGAGGCCGGAAGCGGCGATGAGTCGGTCATGGCCGTGCGGCAGACCCACCCCTGGGTGACGTGCTCCTTGATCCAGGCGTCGGCGAAGGCATGGACGCGTTCCACGGTGGATGCGACGCGGAGGTCCGTGCGAAGCGGCTGCTGCCGGCCTGGGGCGTAGTCGGTGAAGAAGGCCACGTAGGGTGGATAGAGGGGATCCGCCTCTTCCTTGTTCGTCTTCCACACCACCGCCTTGCGGACGCAGAGCGCTCCCTTGTCCCTCTTGGTGAACACCTCGCGGCGGAGAACCTGCGAGCGGGGAAGTTCCATAGCCTGCGCGGCGCCGGCATCCTCGACCGCCACGAGGTCCGTCACCTGGCTCCACCGGACGCCGTCGGTGTCTACAACCTTGTCGTCGCGGACCCGCCGGAAGACGGCGTGCATCATGCTCGCCGCGGGCAGAGGCCGGAGCGCCTGCCAGGGTGGTGAGGCACTGGCGTCGAAGGCCAGGGCCATCCGCCGAACATGTTCGCCGCTGGCCCTCAGGGTCAGAAGGTCGTTGCACTTGGCCTCGACGACAATCTCCGGGCGCACGAAGCGGAAGAGCGCCCCTGAACGGGAGGCGGCAAGGCAGGATGATTCGACGACGAGCGGACGAAGTCGCTCAGCCAGCTCCAGGCGATCCGCCTCAGCGAATCCCGTGTCCACACGCCCGAGAAGCTGGAAGGCCCCGTCAGGGCGCAGCAGCGCGAGCAACATCTCCGCCACGCCGCCTCTCGCGCGTTCGGTGAACCCCACGACGGCCGCGTCAATGGTGATCTCCGGCTTGACCTTGATGATCTGCCCATCGGCGCAGCGGACGACAATGCCCTCGTGGCCTTCGCGGGTCACCAGGCGGTCATAGGCCCCAACCACATCTCGGGCGTCGTGTACCCACTCGAAGGCTACCGGGCGGCAGAGGTCCCCGCCTGCCATGAGATCCGCGAGGCGTTGGGCACGGCTCGGGAACGGGAGCCGTTGCGCATCCTCCCCGCCGTCGTCGAGCAGGTCGAAGACGCCAAGGGCGAGGTGCTCGATGGGCGCGCCGGCGCCCCCGCCCAACGCCGCCGCAAGGTCATGCACGCGCGGCCGGCGGCCTGACCCGTTGGCGTGGAGTTCGCCGGCCAGCAGCAGGTCGTGTCCCGCCAGGAGGCGAGTGGCCTCTGCTGTGGCCGGCACGTCCCCGATGACCTTCCCGCTGGGCGAGAGCAACCACGCCTCGCCGCCGGCAACGCGCAGGAACCACGTCTCGCCGTCGAGCTTCGGGGAGACGATGTAGGGACCCGGCGGGAGTGCCGTGGCGAGGTCCGCGGGCGAGACGTTGCGATAGCGACCCGCAACCTGCCTCTTGTAGGCGGCGAGGCGCTCCGCCAGCGCCCGGTCGGCGATGCTGCCTTGGGGCGCGATGCGCCCCGCCCCCAACGGCTGCCAGCGGGCCTGGTCCTGGGCGATCATAGGGTCACCTCCACAGGGACCGCCAGTTCCAGGTTCGTCAGGTGAAGCACGAGCAGGTAGCGCTCCCCGTCCACCCGGCCCTCCAGGAACCCGCGATGGGGAAGGCCGTTGCGTTCGAGGATGACCGGGTCGCGTCCGCCCGGCCCCGCCCCAACCAGGACGAGGGCATCCGCCTCATCGAGCTCCCGCGCCATCCCGAAGAGGAAGTCATACGTCAGGCCATCCACGTGGCGGAGTTGAAGGGCGCGGGAGAAGGCGAAGCGCCGTGCCGCCTCCGAGCGGGGAAGCAGCCTGCCTGTCCAGACGAGCGGCGCGTCGCAGTCCACGTTCGCCGGCGTGTCCGCGGGCAGGCGACGCTCCATCTCGACCCCGTCGCGGTCGCAGATGACCTCGGCCTCCGCCGCCGCGTAAAGGACGTTCCCATCGGGGTCGAGGAGTACGCGGTCGGTCGGCCCCGTCCTTCGGCCCGCCGCCTCGAAGTCGATCTCGGGATCCTCTTCGATCAGCATCTCGGCAAGCTCCGTGTCGTCGGGGCAGCGGTGACGGAGCAACGCGTAGCTCCTCGACATCGGCGCCTTGATGAGTCGGGCGGCCTCGACCCCTCGCCCGTCGGGGGTCTGGAGCGACGGCCGGCTGCGGCAATGGGCAGATTCCATCCTCACCCGCGCGTCGCGGCCGCGGGCATCCCGAATCCGAATCCACCGCGACATCGTCGTCCTCCTGCATCAGAGCATGGCCAGGTCAAGGTCGCTCCACGGTTCGCCCGCATCGGGGATGGAGAGGTCCGCCTGGTCGGGACCCACGAGGCGGAAGCCGCTCGGCTCTCCAACCAGGAGGAAGTAGCCGGCATCGTTCTTCACGAGGAAGCGCTCCTCGGCGGCGTCTTCGCTTCGGCCCAGGCGGCAGAGGCCCGTGGCGACGAGAAGCTCATCGAGCCGGCCCGACACCGCGACGGGCGCCAGGGCATAGACCTGGCGGACGATGCAGTCCAGAAGGTTAGCCGCCTCCGCGCTTTGCGGCTCGGGAGCCGAGGCCACATCCTGGCCAGTGCGCGCCGCGCGCAGCTCGCCGCGCTCGACAGCGTCCCCGTGGTCGTCGAGGCAGAGCGTGGCCGTCGTGCCCGGCGGCAGCAAGAACCGCCCGTCCCTGGTGAGCACAGCCGCCTTGCACTCCCTGCCCTCGGCATCCACCGGCACCCGCCGCCTCGTGCCGTACAGCGTCGCCCGGCTCAGCTTGCGTATGGCAAAGCTGCTGGCCGTCCCCTCGCAGGCGACTTCGAGCGTTCGTTCCATGGTCCGTCCTCCATCGGCGGGCGGCCCAAGTGCCGCCGCGGCCGTGACTTACATACATCCTCGTTCGCGGGGGAATAGCAAGGCGTCATTGCGGAATTCAGAGGGAATTCCGTAACGCCAGGGAGGAGCGTCACTTCGCGCGCCGGCGGGGCTTCTTCTCCGCCCGGTCGTAGCCACGCAGGAGGACGATGGCCAGCTCCGAGCACTCCTTCAAGAGGGCCTGGAGGCGGCGGGCCTCCGCCACCCACGCTCTGACCTCCTCCACGCGGCCCACCGGCACGTAGACCGACTGGGTCCGCCCGCCCTCCTTGAACGTCAGGCGGTGGCTGATGTGCTTCTCGCCCCGGTAGCAGCGGCAGCCGGACCGCCCGCAGGTGCGGCGGCTCTCCGTCAGGCTTGCCGCCATGACCGGGCCGCGGGCCCGGAGTTCTCGCAGCCGAGTGTCGAGCAGGCGGCGGATTCGGATGGGGTCTTCGGCGGTGGCCATGGGGTACCTCGCGGCGGGGGTGTGAGGAACGGGGGCATGCAATCCGTGGCGCATCGTACGCCTCAGGTCCCGCGGAGTCAAGACGGAGCTTCGCGATCTGAGGAAACCTGGGCGCCTCAGATCGCGCGGGGTCAAGTGGGCGCTCCACGATCTGAGGAAACCTTTGCGCCTCAGATCGCAGCGGCCGACGCCCTTCCGAATATCCCCCGGGGCCCCTCGGCCCCCTTACCTGAATTGGGGGGCCCCCTTACCTGGGGGCCGCCGGGGGCCTTACCACCCCCCCCTTTTTCGACCTTACCTGAAAACCCTCCTCCGGCCGCGCCGGAGAGTCGTTTTTCGGCTCCATGGCGCGCACGCGAGCAGTGGCCGGCTAGGGCGCGAAGGGAAGCTGGCGGAAGCATGGTTAACCTTCCTTCCGCAGCCGGCGACGGCCACGGAACATATTCTATGCCAATGAGTTACGCCGCTGACCAGAGGATGGCCCCAAGCCCGACCACGGGGCCGACTCGCGGGCCCCACGGCCTGAGGAAGGCGGGTTCAACCAGGCTTCCGATGCGTCTCCAGACGCCAGTCTCGGAGACTGTTGACAGCCGGAGAATCGGGAGGGGGCCCGAGGCCCCCATGGGGTTGAACCATGAATTTAGTTTTGGGGCTTTTGGCAGGTCGGGAGAATGCCGGGCGATGAGACGCGCGGCGTAAGTGGCGAGGAGGGGCGGACATGGAAGGAGCCGCTGCCGAGGGTGTTCAGCAACGGCTCCAGTCAACCAATGCGGAGAAATCCGCAGACCGAAAAATCGTGGCTCCCCGACGAGGACTCGAACACCGTGAGAAGGTCATTGCACTTGACCTCGACGACCAGCTCGGGCCGCACGAAGTGGAAGAGCGCGCCGCCGCGCGAAGCGGCGAGGTGGGACGAATCAGCTACGAGCGGTCGAAGCCGGTCAGCCAGCTCCAGGCGGTCGGCCTCGGTGAATCCCGTGTCCACCCGGCCGAGAAGCTGGAACACCCCGTCGGGGCGGAGCAGCGCCAGCAGCAGCTCGGCCACGCCGTCTCTCGGGCGCTCGGTGAAGCCCAGCACGGCCGCGTCGATGGTGATCTCCGGCTTGACCTTGATCACCTGCCCATCCGCACAGCGGATGACCAGACCCTCGTGGCCCTCGCGGGTCACCAGGCGGTCATAGGCCCCAACCACATCGCGGGCGTCGGATGCCCACTCGAAGGCTACCGGGCGGCAGAGGTCCCCGCCTGCCATGAGTTCCGCGAGGCGTTGCGCACGGCTCGGGAACGGGAGGCGTTGCGCGTCCTCCCCGCCATCGTCGAGCAGGTCGAAGGCGCCGAAGCCGAGGTGCTCGATGGGAGCGTCGGCGCCCCCGCCCAACGCCGCGGCGAGGTCATGGACGCGCGGCCGGCGGCCTGCCCCATTCGCGTAGAGCTCGCCGGCCAGGAGCAGGTCGCGTCCCGCCAGGAGGTGAGCCGCCTCTGCCGTGGACGGCACGTCGCCGATGACCTTCCCACTGGGCGACAAGAGCCACGCCTCGCCGCCGGCGACCCGCAGGAACCACGTCTCGCCGTCCAGCTTCGGCGAGACGATGTAGGGACCCGGCGGGAGCGACGTGGCGAGGTCGGCGGGCGCGACGCTACGGTAGCGGCCGGCCACCTGCCTCTTGTAGGCGGCGAGACGCTCCGCCAGCGCCCGGTCGGCGATGCTGCCCTGGGGCGCGATGCGCCCCATCCCCAGCGGCTGCCAGCGGGCCTGTTCCTGGGCGATCATAGGGTCACCTCCACAGGAACCGCCAGTTCCAGGTTCGTGAGGTGAAGGACGAGCAGGTAGCGGTCCCCATCCACCCGGCCCTCCAGGAACCCGCGGTGCGGAACGCCGTTCCGCTCGAGGACGACCGGGTCGCGTCCGGCCGGCCCCGCCCCAACCAGGACAAGAGCATCCGCCTCATCGAGTTCCCGCGCCATCCCGAAGAGGAAGTCGTAGGTCACCCCGTCCACATGGCGTAGCTGGCAGTTGCGTGAGAAGGCGAACCGCCGTGCCCCCTCGGCCCGAGGAAGCATCCGGCCCGTCCAGACGAGCGGAGCCTCGCCGTCCACGTTGGCCGGCGTGTCCGCCGGCAGGCGGCGCTCCACCTCAACGCCGTCGCGGTCACGGACCATCTCCACCTCGGCAGCGGCGTAGAGGACATTCCCATCGGGGTCGAGGAGGACACGGTCCGTCGGCCCCGTCCTTCGGCCCGTCGCCTCGAGGTCAATCTCGGGGTCCTCCTCAATCAGGAGTTCGGCGACCTCCGCCTCGTCCCCGCAGCGCGAGCGCAGCGCTTCATAGGTCCGCGCGAGGGGCATCTTGATGAACCGGGCGGGTTCGACCCTTCGCCCGTCGGGGGTCTGGGGCGTCGGCCGGCTGCGGCAATGGGCAGGCTCCATCCGCACCCGCGCATCGCGGCAGCGGCTATCTCGAATCCGAATCCAGCGCGACATCGTCTTCCTCCTGTGTATCAGAGCATGGCCAGGTCAAGGTCGCCCCACGGTTCGCCCGCATCGGGGATGGAGAGGTCCGCCTGCTCCGGCCCGACTGGCTCGAAGCTGGTGTCCTCCCCGACGAGCAGGAAGTAGCCCCGGTCGTTCTTCACGAGCAAGCGCACCTCGCCGCTCCCGTCGCCGCCCAGTCGGCAGATGCCCGTGG
>Ga0307379_10001115_pt1 | contig 43131 bp, 34 predicted proteins | sample UN2MG_FD_202237 | JGI IMG/M metagenome (GOLD analysis project Ga0307379, IMG submission 202237) | Soil microbial communities from Risofladan, Vaasa, Finland - UN-2 | ecosystem: Environmental > Terrestrial > Soil > Coastal area > Acid sulfate soil | place: Finland: Risofladan, Vaasa | collected...
CATACCATACGCTAAATTTACTAAACTGAGCACCTACAGCACCCTGGATTGCGGATAATGCTAGTAGTGTTTTCTCTTCTGTAGTTTTACCATATTTATCATATGCATCTCTATTGGTAATCTTCAAAGCATCAATGGTGTCTTCTTTGCTAGCGGCTCTTGCTTCTCGTGCTTTAGTTGCCGCTTGAGATGGTGTCAACATTTCTTGAGGGCCATCATCACCACCAAAATCATCAGGCATTGATCCACCTTTCGATTTTCTTTTAAACATATTAGAAATGCTATCTTTCATCTTATCAGTAGTTTGCTTAAATATACCAGTCGACATAAATTTAGAGGCAAAATAACCAAATATTGGTGTTGCTGATGCCAATGATGAGGCGACCATATTTTGACGATTAACTTTAAAATCTTCTGATATCGCATCGCCGTATTGTTTGATGGCATCTCGAGCTGCTTTAGCCGTTCCGAATGTCGCGGCGCTAACACCCTTTTCCAGAGAATCTATGGTTTTTTTGAGACTTCCCAAAACTGAATTCATAGAACTGGAAACAGCTTCGACATCACCACCAGCAGCTATACGTCTCTCAGTTTCTTTCATTTGCTGACTAGTCTTTTTTCCCATTGCTGTAACGGCTTTACTTACGTTACTAACTTGGGATATTCGGACTTGTTGACTATCAGCTTTCTGTGTGAGACTCCCTTTATCCTTTCCTGAATTTTTACGCTTAAGTGGTGGTGTTATCATATTTGGCATTTTTTATTCCTCTATTTTATATTTGATAAAACCTTACTTACTCTTTGATCGACTGGTGATAACTCAACCATAACAGAAGCAACTTCTGATAATGCCCAGATTTCTTGTGAGGGGGAAGTGTAACTATTTCTTTCCCCAAATGTTTTCATATAAGCAGTATTTAATGGACCGAATATATGATAGAATCTAGAATAATATCTCATTAAAAGATTCGGATTTGTTGGAAACGCTTTTGAAATCATAAATACATCTGAAAAAATATTGTTATATTCATCTTCATCTAAATTTGATTTTGATCGGGTTGCATCCTGTAAATTTTTCATATAAGCATTATGAAGACTCTGAGAGTACTTACCTTCCATATCATATAAAGCTTTCAGAATTTTATTCACTTTAATATTTTGACATTCAAATATATCTGAAAAATATCCACCATAATATTTCTTAAATGTTAGTTCCATAATCTTAAAGAAACCCTTCATATTATCCGAAGCTGATAAATGCATACATTCATGTAATGTGGTTTTAACCAATTCTTTGTTTGACGAAAGTCCAAGCCATGATGAGTTATTATCAATAAAAACAATCACTTTGTTTAAAGTAGGATTGAATAATCCTTGTACGTTCTTGGTCCAGTCTTTGGTTAGAAATTTCTTTATGAGAAAACCACCGATATTTTTGTTCATTATGACAGGCACAATCTTATTTTGTTTGACCAATCGTTGTATATTTTTTGCGTGGTATTTACCCCATGGTGTGGTTAGAACCGCTTCGAAAAACTTTAACTTTAATTTATCTGATGAATATAATTTATATCCAAAAAAATCATAATCAAGCGGCTCCATATTAATGGGTAACGCCCACAATTCTTGTAAAGTTATATTTTCTTCCATTTTATCCTCGATCCAATATATCAAGTAAATTATAATATACTTCTGAATTTTCACCCGATCCAATCTGTCCTTTTAATTGCTTTAAAATAATTGCATTGTAATCCTGTAGATTTGCTCCAGTCTGCCTATTAGATGACATTGAACTTCCACCCGTATTCATATCCAACACATCCAATAGATCTTGCATCATTTCCGTAGAACCAGTTCCAATTAATAGTGGTGGATCATATTTTCTAACGTAGTAGCAGAGAGCAGCTGAGAATGCAAGATCGTCATGACAACCGCTATCAGCTTCTATCCTTCCATTTGTTTTGCTAACCAGTGATGTCAACTCCAATGCAAGCCTTTCTGATTTAACTGTTTCTGGAAATTGTGTCACATATGAATATAGAGCATCTATCATAAGTGGTCTCGATTTCGCTGTGGTTGATAAACCTGGAACCTGTGTGTCCACACCCCTTTTTTCCTTATACATCCTTGTTGAATAGTTGCTATTGTTAACGTGCTCGATTACTTGGTTTCCGTAAGAGTTGGATTCTATAACAATGGTTCCATCATATAGTGAAGCCGCAGCTTTCACAACTTCGATGAATTCCATTACTTTGAGTTTTCCTCTATACTCCCAAACCTGATCCATGGTTTCATATTCCCATATGGTTATTGCCGATTTATCCTCACCATGTTCTGGTGCTGTATCTACTCCCATTATATAATGAACACCTGGAAGTGGTTTTTGGAAACACCAAGCTTCCCCATTAAATAGTTTCAGTTTCTCAAGTGGTTTCTGAACGCTCTCTTGAACTGCTTCGAGAGTTTCAGATTCAAAGAATGCACCCTCAGCTGGCAAGAATTTTAATTCAAGTTCCTGTGCTATCTTTTTCTTATCATTATCGAAAAACTCACATTGTGTTTTATACCAATCTGGATCATTGGCCAGTTCATCAATCATTTTCCAGTGGACAACAAATGGTATGAACATACCCTCACCAGAAATTGATCTCATATATCTCTTGAAGAACCATTGTCCTGGACCCACTGTTTTATTAGGAGTTGAGACTATAACGGTTCCATAAGGAACGCCATTTTTCTTTGCCAACATTTGGTTCGTTGAAAGAGCGGGAACGATACTAGTCCAAGCGTCATCCAGATGATTGATAAAAGCGGCCTCATCAACAATCAGAAATGTAATGGCCTTACCACGAAGAGTTTTATTTGGTGCATTTGGATTTACGGTTGCTACATATACTTTGCTTCCATTCGTCAAAATAAATGAACGCTCAGTCTTTTTTGAAAAGCCTCTGCCTAACGCTCCTTTCGGTGGCTTTAAAAAGTTAGGCAATTTTTCAACCATTCCTCTGATAAATCTTGCAAAGTCTGTTGCTTCTGCTCCATCTTTTGAAATGATACCGACGACAACATTATCATGGAAATTAACTAACCATGCTGTGTAAGCCTGAACTATTGTTGAAAAGCCTGTCTGCCGACTCTTCAAAATCAAAGCATGTCTTTTTCGTTCGATGAGATCAATTAATTCAAGCTGTTTATTATACGGTGTCATTAGACGGTCTTCACCAGGAAGCTCAAGAAGAATATAACGTTGAACAAAATATTCAAAACTTTTTTTACATTTTAAATATTCCATTACATGTTTTTTCGCAGAATACTTGAGATGGTTTGGTCGTTCATCCTCTATTTTCTTATTGATCAACGTATCACGTTTCTTAATGTCAAATGTTTTTTTATCTACAAGCATATCCATATATATATATATCTCCTGAACTTTATATAAATTTGTTCTACTTAATTCTATTTGTCCTTATAAGATGAAGTGAGACTCCACACTCCCAATCCCTTGATGCTCGAATAAAATGAACCAGAGAATATTTCATAACATAGTTTCCAGTTAAATCTCTGATATCAATTATATTTGATCTAAAGATAACTCCATTTCCTACATCAATTAGATTCTTTAATAGTAGCCATTTCTCAAGTTCGATTTTGAGAATGGACATGTGTGCAAAATGTTTTGTATGATTAGCGCGAATAAAAGTTTCTGAGTCATCATAACCAGTATGATCTTTGAAAAATGATATTCTTTTTTCCTGACTATTTTTACTGAAAAACATTTCATTTTTTCTTTTTATTTCACCGGTTGTTATTCCATATCTCTCTGCAAATGTCGCTGTGTCGATAGATATTGTTTTAAAAAGTCGGTCTCTGGGTTTAACAACATGTTTCATAGTTGTACCGTATTGAGAAAATGCCGTATTCCCAGTATATTCCGTTGCAATTGGATTATATGTGTAGTAGTTTTTTCCATCAAATTTATATAATAAATCTTCTTGTTTAGCATTTGTGGATAATTGTGTTATAATTGTGTTAGCAAATCTATGACTTGTCGATAGATTTTTTATATAAACATTTGTTGGAATCTCGGATAATATAGCACTATTCGATCTTCTATGAATTTTAATTGACGATGATGTTATTGATGCTAATCCATTAAAAAAACCAAAGGTTCTATTTAAATATTTTAAAGCTTTAAAGAGTGGTGATGGTGGAACAATAATTTGATCGATTTTTTCAGTATTTTCATTTATACCATCCATCAAAAGTTGAGCACCAGTTTGTGAAACCAAATCTGTAACGATTTCTCTGAGGGTGGAGTTAAGATAAACACCATTCACAAAAGCTGTCATGGTCTTATAGGCTTCGAGTGGAACACACCTAATACGAATTGATGATCTGATTTTATCTGGAAGTTGTGGGTTGGTGTCTTTCATCAATAAATCATATTTAGACCCAAGTGCCATTAGATTCGCTTCAATTAATTCATGTGGTATATTTTCAGATGTACCATATACTTTTATCTTTAATTGAATTGGTTCCTGTCCGTAAATTCTTTCTAAGATCATATCATCTGGATCAAGAAAGAAATCCAAAACATATGTTCTATATGGTAATTCAACTGAGGATAACATGTTCATCTGTATAAGATCATTGGTTAAATCGAATTTTCCAACCTTACAGGATAGCTCATAATTCCTAGATGGACTCCAATAGGTTGATTTGTTTTCTGTTCCAGCCATATTATTATCGCACTCCTCATATTATTTATATTTTGTTCCCAAAAAAAAGAAGATTGAGGGTGGGCTACCACCCCCCATCTATCTTCATCCTACTGAGTTGGTTCGCGTTGTTGAGTTTCTAACATATCACTCATCTGTTGTGGAAGTATGATTACACTCTCAGCAATATTCTCAAGTAACTTCTTAAGGTTAAGATTCGATTGCAAGCAGGAATATCTAGCTATGGCTAAAAAGAATTGCCAATTTGTTAAAGTTCCATTATTTCTAACCTCATCAAGAAATTCTTGTAGTGCATTTCTTTTCTTTTCTGTGAGCTTATCTATACCTTCCAACACTGCATAGATATTATCTTCATTGAGTTCGATGGCCATATTGATGTCAATTAATTCAACAATATTATTTTCGAATGCCTGGATATAATTTCCAATCCCATATCTTAGTGTGGTTGATGAATACTGTGAATGAACCATTCTCATTGTACCCAAGTTGAATCCCACCATTCTTCGGAGGCCTTCCCCCCGAATGCTTAAACCAAATGAAACTGTTGCAGCTCTAGAGCCATCGTAGCTATTCCCAACTACTAAAGTTGGGTGCACGTTTCCAGATTCATGGGGATGTGATCTGTTCATAATTGTTATATAATTTCTTAATATACACATATCTGATGATAGGTGCATTGTTTCCTCATATAATATATCACCCTCAACATTTTCTGATAAACTCATTAAACTTTCTTTTACTTTTTCAGTTACAACATCATGACCCTGAAATCTATATACATGACTTATACATCGACAGTATCTGAAATGATGTTGATCTGGTAGCTTTGTAAATATGGCGATGTGTGGGGCTGTGAATTCATCCGTTTCATGTTGAAAGATATCATCTACCTCGTCCAATTCAGCTAAGTTTTCTAAACTACAGCTAAGATCGTGTGTAGGAGCGGATTGCGTAACCAACGTTCTATAAACAACCTGACCAAAACGATCAGTATAAGAATAGAGCCCGTGATTAGCATGGGTGCAATCGAGCCCCATTTCCGCTGCTTTCTCCTCAAATTGTGATTGCAACATATTTCCTCCTACGAAAGAGTTTCCAATACAATTGATTGAATAAATGAATGTAGATAAAAATCGTAATAGAAATTCTTATCAATTTCATCATCAATCATATAATATAGAGTGTTTCTTTTTATTTTAATTTGTCCGAACGATTTAAAAATTATTTCAACTTCTTCTTCATTATCAGTTGGGATTGCAAATATATTTATATCCTTTTCATTTGAAAAATCCGATTTTAATTTCTGGAGATTGTCTAAGACCCTGGTTTTATTTTCTATATCTACAATTCTAATCAATCTTTTATAATACGTTTCAATTCCTTTGTAGAGGTTTGGAACTCCTTTGATCTTTACTTTCTTTTTAAGATTGTCAAATGCTATATATTTATTCCTATCTATTGAAATTAAAACAATATCGTAACGATTTTGCATGGCAATTGGTAGAATACTTTTATTAGTCTCCAATAATCGTTTTTTGGTTATTAAACCATCGTACTGTCTGATTATAATATCTTCTTCCAGCAATTCATTAAATTCAATATAATCATCGATGATTTGTTTAGTGGTTTCCCTTAATCTAGATTTGGTTGTTTCATCATCTCTCATTATTTTGCCTATTTGAATATTTCTTTTCAATTTATTGTGTCGATCTATATTCGACATATTATATCCAAATTTAGACAATAGATTATAATGACAGGCTTCTATATCATAAGAAAACACATCTCGAATAATCAATCGATCAGTATTAAGTTTCATATTCTACCCCATCCAAACATAATTTTTGAATAGCGTAATCGATCTCCAACTGATGTTGAACATCTTTAATTCCACCCTGTCTTGTTGTTAAACATTTGAGAAGTTCATGAAAATTTGAAAATTCGAATTTTTTGCTTTGGTGATATAGTATATGTAGTTTTTCCCTATCAAGCATATCATCCAAAATTCTTCTCTCAATAATATCGTGCAAATCATAACTTTTAAATCGGCATGTTACTCTCCCCCTCTTTATAATAAACTGACCTATAGGTATCATAAAATCTAATACATCTTTACAAATATTTACGATAAATGATTTCCTGATACGATAACCCTTCAAATATGTATTATCCCCGATGGAATACAAGATTTGATAACCATTGTTGTAGAGAAACATGTCAATGGGTTCAGCATCAATAACTGGAATTATATTAGCATTCTCTATTATTTGGAGGTGCCTTTTATCATAATCTTTATAACGTTTTCCAGAGTCATTTGGGACAGTAACGACGATAGATTCATTTGGGTCTACTCCGTTTATCATTATCTGAACCGGTCTGACGGAACTCACCCTATCAGAATATTTGGAAAACCAGCTTGCAAAAGTTATTATATTAAAACTGTGGTCTGTTTTTTCTAATATTAACTTCTCTTCTAAATCATCTGATACACATTCAGCCGCTTCTGGTATTTGTTGTTGTTTATTAATTAAATCTAGTTTACTTATATCATCAGCTCCTTCGGGGATAAACCTATCATAAATACGACGAAAATCATCTGGTTTTTCCATATGTAATGTTCCTCCTAAATATATGTAATTTCACTGAATCCACCTGGAACGCCTTTCCAATTGATAGCAATGGCATCTGACGTATGTATGGATTCTTCGTGTGTGCATTTCACGTACCAATCAACAACTCCTCTAAGTCTATCCAACTTGATTGATATACTTCTTATAGAGTCCTCAACAAATTGTGGGTGCTTCTCTGCTTCTATAGCAATCCACGCTTCATCGGGCCTTTGAATTATTGGATATGGTTTCGTTACAACCGCTTCATCCACTAAATCTATAAGATCTTCTAACCATATAAATCGTTTTCGATTTGTTTGCACTAGAACATCTGCAAACGCTCTCTGGTTATGTGGGTATCCTATACTTTGAGACGCACAGAGTTCAGCCGAACAAGGGCAGTATGCAGAATATTGAACTCTAACGTTTTCATAAAATTGAAAATATCCGTGAGAATAATCACTTCTAAAACTACACTTATAATACTGTGGGAATTCATTGTTTGTTATTGGAGATTTAACAACAACAGGAATTTTAAATTCGAATTTTATAGATACTTTTTGTGATTCGAGTTGTGTGCTAAGGTCTTTTAATATTTCTTCTATTGATATTCGTCTTAAAGCATAATTTAAATGTGGTCTCAATGTCCTAATAAATCTGGACATTGAGATTCCCCTTTCGTTTTCGTCCAATTCACAAATCATGGTTGTCATTGCAAGAACGGATACAACACCCCCATTCCTTAAATTTAACAGGAATGGGAGCTCCACATTTTGAACTCCCACTCTTGAAATTAAGATCGGAATTTCTGGTTTTGTTTTTTGAACGTCTGGTAATATATCCATTAGTTCCCCCGATGATCCACACCCAAGACTGTCAAATACGAATTCAATAAACGAACTGATTCAGGTATTGGATCGACTATTTCAGTTTGAATTATATTCTTTGGATCGATCAGACCTTTTATATAATTATTTTTGGTTTCAAAACAGTCTGATTTTAATGTCAGCATTTCGTGTAGATTTTTCATTGCATCGTGACCGATGAAACATGCCGTTTCCATTTCCCCACATCTCTGTCCACCTTTATTCCTTCTTCCACCAAGAGGCTGCATGGTTCGTTTTGCGTATGAGCCAATACCTCTAGCTGCCATCTTATCATCAGCTATATGTGTCATTCTGAAAAAGTACATAAACCCAACAGCAATCTCTCCCGATACAACTTGTCCTGAAGGTGGGTCAAAGACTCTATATTTAAATTGTGTCTCTGTATATTTTAGAGCTGATTTTAAATCCTCAACTTTAACGCTTTCAAACGGTGGTTGAATAACAGAAAATCCTTCGATGAAATCTTTATCTATCGTTTCTGGAAGCTGTTCTATAAATTGTTCAAGATACCATCCAGCTTCTGTTTTATCGATAATACGGATAAAATTGATAAAGTAGTTTCGAATATCGTTCATTGGAACTTCTTCTTCCAACATCTTCAAAGCGTTATTTTTTAGATTATTGACAGCCATCCCCAAATGCAATTCAAATAACTGGCCTATATTCATTCTAGATATAATACCTAAAGGATTCAGGCAAATATCTATATGTCGACCATCATCCAATTGGGGCATTTTATTTTCTGGCATAATGGTTGATACAACACCTTTATTACCATGACGGTTTCCAATTTTATCCCCAACTCTTATGGGTTTCATTTGGAGGCCGTGTAACTCTATTCGAATTCCATCAATCTTTTCTTTCTTAATTTTATATTTACCGATATCGTCAAACTGTAGATAATCCTTTACAAATTCACTGGAAACTTCCGGTGGTAATCTGTCCTCTACAATCTTTTTAAGCTTGTCCTGCTCAATTTTCTGTTTATCTAGAAACGATTCAAGCCACTCTCTAAATATTGGCATTTCCTCATTCCATTCATTTGCATATATATTTACATCAGTGATTAGAACCCTGTTTGGAGTTTCCAAAATCGTTGGCTCATAAAAACCAGCAAACGGATCTTCAATTGTTAGTTTCTGCATTTTTGCATATATATCTCCAGGTTCTAACATTGTATTTGGAGTAGGTAATGGTTCGTATGCATTATGACGACCAAGGCGATCCATAAGAACTCGATCAGGTTTCAATGTGAAAGATAGATCAATAGAATGAACTGATGTTAATGAACCATCATTGAATAGCTTATCTGAAATAACAATCCCATCCTCATAATTATATCCGTAGTGAATCATGATTCCAGTTAGAAGATTTTTACCAAAAACGATATCCCCATCCTGGCAATAATTGCTTTCCGCTAGAATATCTCCAGCTTTAAACTTTTCACCCACTTTGAAATATACAGACATTATATCGACGTTCTGAACATATATTCTTCTGTTGGAGATATCGAATATGTCTCCGCTCTCATCATCATATAATACAACCATATGTTTATCGTTGGCGTATAATACCTCACCGTTCTTTGGAGCTATCTTAATGAAATCTGAATATTTAGTATAAAGATGTTCGGAGCCAGATTGGATTAATGGCTTATCAAATTTCTTGAGCAAAATGGCCTGACGCATTTGAGCCGAAGCCATCTGTAATCTAGTTTGGTCGTCGTGTTCACAGAATGGGGTGAAAGCAACAGGTATAGAAATAGGCTGTTTTTCGCACACATCGTCCGTAAATCGCATGTTAGCATCCAATGGGACGTTAGGTATCAGATTTTGTAGAACACCGCAATTTTCCCTATCTGGCGTATCAACAGGACACATCCTACCGAACATTGATGGATAGATATCTCGTAAGTGGCGAGGTATGTTTTCTCTTTTAAAACCACCTGGACCAAGCAAGCTTATTCTACTCAATTTTGTCAATTTATCAATTGGATTTATACTGAAGTCAAATTGTACAATGTCTGAAACATTGCTTGCTGTGATTAACTGCTTGGTGTTTGTATTGAACTTTGGTTTTTTCGTTTCTCGATTACTCAAGCACATATCAAAAATTATTTTACACACATTGCTATAGATCACATATTCAAAACATCGAATCCTTTTATTTTGCAATCGTGTGTCATCCACTTCACCCCTCTTTAAAGCCACCATAATATCTTCTAATACAGATCCTGTTTCTAAGAATTCTCTTGTAAAGATATCGATTTTTGGGATAAGATCGAGAGAATAAATAATATCGTTTCCTTTTGGAATTGTATTATATTTCGTGTAACATCGTCCTAATTCTTGGATGAAATCGTCTTGTGTAAAACCAACTGATCCTTCAATATATGTTTTAAGATCAAATAATAATTTATCGTATACATTATCCCCTGGAACATTTTGTGTATTAATGGTTTCTAAATCAGTTTTTATCATTTCAGGAAGATCTTCAATACTATAGAAGGCCAATATAATTAAAGCCAGTGAAACCTTCTTTCCCAAATAACCACAAATGACATGTGGACAGTCCTTGGTTGGATATACCAATATCGTCCCAACATTGGTTCGCATTTTTAACGTTTCCCCCCGCATTACGATGGGAACGTCGAATAGTTGGAATAGTGGAACTTTCTTTCTTCCATTAATATACAGGTAGTTATTATCTATAAGTTTTGGCACATAAAGTTTTAGTTCGATTACAGATGAGCCCTTCGAAAACTTCATTTGAAGAATGGAGTATAAAGTCTTCGAGAGCTCTCCTTTTATATTTCTAGAGCCTTTGATTTCAACTTTATCAATCGAAAACCCTATTTCTCTGACAGGCTGGACTATTTCCTGTATTACAGGTAACATTCTTCCATGATCTTTTTTTCTCAACGTAAAGATGTTGTTGTCTTCATCCTTAATCTTATAAGCTGGGTTTACTATTTTCAAATTATTTCCTCCTCGATAAAATTAAACTTTGACTCCTCTTAATATTTTATCCATAACTCCAGAATAATTTCCAGAATTAATAATTCCATTCAATATACTCTTTCTAGGATTGGAGAAAGACATTGCCAACATCCAACTTTCTTGATCTGGAACAGATTGGATACTGTGGAATTTTGGTTGGTATTTATTTCTTTCTGAGTGCAATCTCCACTTTTGCATTCCAACCCACATCAATTGAGCTACAACACATTCATAATGAACATGATAAACATTTCTATCATAGACTTCAAATAAATCATGCACCAAATCCGTGCATTCTCTATCTTTAAATTTATGTAACATTGCCGATACCGTTGCCAAATCACCAATAATATCTTCTTGTTTCATATCTTTCTTATCTGCACCGTCTTTAATTATAGCTGCGCCAGACGTATGAAATGTTCGTAAAACAAGCTGTGTTGATTTTTCACCAAGTGTTTGTGCTGCAATGATACCAATATATGTGCTGTTCAGGGTTTTGTGGGAATCCCCATAACAGGTTTTACATACCCGTGGGTTACTGCAATATATTGGACTTCTTACTTTTACAGTTTTACCTACAATTTCATTATAATTATCTCTTGTGATGACATGTAATCCATCATCATGTTTCATATAACGATTTACAAGACATGATGCTTTTTTAGCACTTGTCACCTCAATTTCGAGTAAATCATTAGTTCCACAATCATCAATATCGTTTGAGAGTTGTAGGTTAGCACATGTAAATATTAATTTTCTTGATAAATATCCAGAGGTTCCGGTGTTCAAGGCTGTATCTAACAATCCCTTACGACATCCATATGTGGAGTCGAAGAATTCCTCTTCTGTCAACCCATCAGTCAAATTATTAACAATCGGTCTCTTATGAATCTCACCTTTAAAGTTTGATATATATCCACGAGACAAACATAACTGTCGTGCTTGATCCCAGGTACCACGAGCACCAGATTCGATTAGATATGCATAATTAAAATTATCTCTTAGAAATTGTATAACGTCTTCTGAACTAGATCTTCTCAGTGATTCATATATATCATCTGTCTCATAAATATGACGTTTAACTTCATCGGCTTCTGGTATTAAAAAGTCGTCCAACGACAACGTACAACCGGAAAGTGTGGAATAATAAAATCCCATTTTCTTAATATTATCAAGCAGTTCTACTAATTTGTCTGGATGTTTTTCTCGTACTATATCTAAGATATGTAGAAGTCTTTTTGAATTTATAGTACCTTTCACTTCTTCAAAGCCATCTGGTAAGATATCATTAAATGCTTTTACCCCATTGAATGTATCGGTATCGAATCTTCCAGCTGTCAGAAAATATACTCCAAGCACAATATCCTGGCTTGGTAGTGTTGTTAATTCCTCATTGGCAGGACTAATCAAATTTTTGGTTACGAACATTTTATCTTTAACTTCTTGTATGGCTTCTTCTGATAGTGGAATATACATAGCCATCTGATCACCATCAAAGTCTGCGTTAAACGGATGACAAATCAATGGGTGGATCTTTATAACTGAATCTTTAGAAACCTTTATGTTAAAACCTAACATACCCAAACGATGAAGTGAGGGTTGTCGGTTGAGTATACAAACTTTATCTTTTATGATTTCCTCACATACAGTCAATAAGCTTAAATGATTATACTTAATACACTTATTGATGTAATTCAATGCAGTTGGGAGTTTCTTAAATCTACCTAATCCTATTATTCTCTTTGCTATCTGCAACTTGTAAATTTCCAATATCATTTTATATGGAAGAACACATTCATCTAAAGATAAGGATGGTTCAGGTACGATAACTGCTCGACCAGAGAAATCAATTCTTTTCCCAAGAATATTCCCTCTTATTAATCCTTCTTTTTTAGCAAGTTTTTCTAATATCTTTTCGTGTAATTCTTTTACGTCTTTTTGTAAGTTTCGGAAAAAGGTGTAGTAGATGCTCTTATCCCGCATAACATCTAAATGTGCAGCTTGCATCACTTCCTTTTTTGTAAGAATTTGTATGTAATATCGATTGATTTTATCCATCAATTGTTTTGATCCACTTTGAGTTGATGGTCGTAAATCTGGTGGGAGAACAATGATTTCACGAATTAGAAAATTATCTATATTTTCAACTATCTTCCTCCAATTATCATCTTGCAAATCTTCGTACATCATTTCACTGAAGTTTTTCACAAGAATGTAAATCGCTTCTGCCCTCTCATACTTCGTTGCTGTTCTGGGAATTTTTTCATCATCATGAACAACAAACGTTTCATCACCTATTACATATAGGATACTCTTCTCATTTTTCATCAAATCGTCCAGAGGAGCTTTAATCTTCTTTCCTCCTAAAGATGCGATTAGATCATACATTAGTGGGTTAACTACTGGAATTGGCAGGACAATTTTTGCAAATCGTTTTCTCCGTTCATTACTGTTAACAATATCAACTCCACAGGCTTCGCACTCACCACCAGATTTGGATATTCCATAATACGTTCCGCATTGACACGTATAGTTTTTAAGTGGCCCAAAAATCTGTTCTGAGAAGAGACCTTTAGCATGGAAAAATCTCTTTTTAAATACTTTAACTGAACTAATTGGTGCAAGTTCTTCACAAAATTTATTATAATTTAAAATGTTTGGCATTAATTGACCTCCATTATTTTTCTAATACACAACAAGAATCTGGAACGCTGAAACAATCATCCTGATTATACCTCAAAATACAACATATCAGTAGTGCTATAAGTCCTTTACTTATTGGCTTCCCCTCAAATTTTCCTAAACATAGACAGCTATTTCTAGGATCTTTATGTGGATGCCGTTGGTCATTTCCAAGATATAACATTTCAAGAGTACCTTCAATGCTAGAAATTATTTGGAAATTAGTTATCAAATATTCATCATTCAATTTAACAGGATATAAATTTCCTTTTGAAAGTAAGAATATTGGTTTAAGCGAACATTTGAATTTATATTTTATTTTACGGGTAGATCTAACTACCCAAGATCGATCAAACTTTACCCACCCTTCTTCGGATATTATATCAATGCCATCTAATTTATTTGGCATTACGCCCCACCATCCAAGGTTGGGTAACAGATTTCAATGAATCTATTTTTCTTATCGATAAAATATGTTCCATTATCTCTTAAAACAACATCATTTAAAGCTGTTATAACTGCTGGGTATTGCATTAATGATGGTTCAAAAGTTAATATTCCCTTTTGATCATCCAGTTTACATAATCTTGTTCGAACGAATCCTCTTGGGTCGCTTATATCTTTGATTTCATTGAAAATATGACTACTGATATCTCTTTGTAATAATGGTTTGGTTTTCTGTTTGATATGGAATTTCATTTCACTGTCAACAGATTTTGTAGATATGGGAAGATTGATTGATGATTTATCATCCTGTAATTCTTTTATTCTTTCTGATAACAAAACTTTTGAAGCCAGATGTGCCGCTTTGGACACTTCTTGTTTACTTAATTCAATGAGGTAATTTCCAGGTTCATCAGTTGTCATAGATGGTTCTTCACAGTCCACTCTCAAATTTCTACCTACAATTAAAAATTTCACATCCGTTCTTATATTTCTATTAACAATATCTCTACAATCTATGAAATTGTTAACAGAGGGGAGGTCAATGTCTTCGAATCTCGCTTTTACTGGAACGAGATCGCATTTTGTAATTTTACTTTTCAGTGCATAAACTTTTGGTTTATTTATATCTAATTTATGGTAGATTGAGTTTCTTAAATTTTTCTCTTCTACACTATCTGGGTCTATCACGTACATGGTATCAACGTGGCTTTGAATTTGATTTGCAAGAAAGCCACCAAGAGAACCAACCCCAACAAGACCAATTGTGTTTCTCATTTACATGAATTCTCCTTTCTTTAGAGGTGAGTTGATGTGGGGGACGTGAATCCCCCACGGTAATTGACAACACTCGCTAATCTTTAGCCTTTATCATAAGCCTCGTTAACGAATTCGATTACATCATTTTCCTTGATGATATAATCATTGGTAACCTCATCACCATTGACAAGAACGATACGAGCGTAAGGATTAACGTTGAGAACCTGCCCCAACATTTTTTCCACTTCGTAAATGCTCTTACCAACAACAGGATAGTTATTGGTCATGCTACCGGCAGAGACGGTAACGGTGACGTTCGAAACGTTGGGACCGTTCGATATAATACCACTAAACAGCATATGAGTGATCTCTGTGTCAATCAACTTGCTTTTGGTACCAGTTGGATTTCCCATACCATCAGCCATTCCATTTGCATCAGGCTCAGGAGTAACTTCGGTCCAGTCATCATCGGCAGTCTCAGTCTCGATGAAATCATCGGGATCCAGATCATTGAAATCACTGAAATCACTGAAATCATCAACAGAATCAGAGGCATCTTCGAAAGAAGCCTGTCCGGTTGACATGAAATAATTCCACAGAGCCTGAATCAGAAAAGGCTTTTGTTTTTTACTCATACCGATAAATTCGGGATTTTCTCTTCCCAGTTCGACAACCATACGACGAAGATTATCCACGCTTGTTTCATTAATTTGGGTCCAGGTGTATTTTGTTTCCATAGTAATTATTCTCCTTCAGTTTTGTTTTTTGGTTTTCTTAGGTACGACTCACACTTAAGTGTTTCGATATTGAAATAGGCTTCGCCTACCGGATTATTATAATCGATTTTTCCTACCAACAAATTGTAGTACGCACATCCCATTAATACCGCTACCATAGCGTTGGTGAACAACAGCTGTGGCAATGACTCCTGCAACTCCTCACATGACTTCTCATACGGAGCTTTATCTTGGGGATCTCCAATCTCGGGGTGATAACGACACAGATCAGCAGTTACTGATACACCTCCCTTTTGCTGAAATATTTGCACGTTTCCAACCGTGATATCATTCCCTCCTGAAATCAATATAATATTATCTAATGTTTCGCAATGTTTTGATACTATAGATCTTGACTTATGATTATCCACACATAGAAATATCGTGTCCTCATCCAAGATCAAATCTTTGATATTGTCTTCTGTTACATATTCATCTATATAATTCAAAACAAATTTGTCCAATACATATCCAGATGGAACGTATCTATTATATTCATCTTGAAGTTCCAGGGATTTAATTCTAGCCTTATTTCCAAGATTCTGAAAATTTTGTCTTGGACGATTTAAAGAATCGTATGAATCACCATCAATACAGGTTATGGTAATTTTTTTATTTTGGAGCATTGTGAATCTAGCATATTTAGCGATGATAGGCAATAGCCAAGATCCGATTCCTCCAAGCCCAATAATTTTAATGTTTATTTCATTCGTTTCAATTTTTATCATATGATTACCAAGTATAACGCGATTTCTTGTGAGATTTTAGAACACCCTCACGGGTTAATGATGGTTGAAGACCTTCGTTCCATTTCTCACATGATGGACATAGAGTCTTTACTGTGGAATCTGGAACAAAGTATGTGGATTCACACTTCTGACATTTTATATATTTCTTTATTAGTTTATCTTTATATGTTGCAAATAATTTAGGTGTGATTTTATTATTTGTTCTTTTTACACCATCTTCATCTACCTCTCCTTCTTTAAATAATGTCGTTTTAGGCAACTCATCTCCAACAGGATCATCCTGACGAAAACCTTCAAATAGAGATCGATCATTTTCATCAAAAATATCAGTGATCCCATCATCGGTGGTTAACGGATAAGAATCATCAACTTCATCTTCAAACATTGTAGTCATTTCATCGAACAGTGATTCCACTCGATCCTCTTTAAATATGCATTCGGCACATGGAGGTTTTTCATCCACAGGATCTTCACTCCAATCCCATAGATAACCTTTATTAGGCCCATCCGAATCCCATAGATAACCTTTATTAGCTCCACCCATATCCCAAAATGCCCGTTGGACTTCTGATGGTGTTTTTCGAGTGTACGTTGCTTCGATGAATTTCAAATTATCTCGATTTTCAACAATTAAATCTTTATGTACAAAGTTATAGCGTTTTGTTTGTTCTAATAATCGAAGTGGAGATGGTGATTGAGGTGGTTCTTCATATTTGATTCCCTCTATGTAATGTAGTGGGTCTACGGAAATTCTCTTTCCGTTAACGACAATACATACTGAAATAGAAGGTCTATCCGTATCAACATGACCGATAGTAATATGAAGACCATCGAAAAATCTTTCATCGTTTTCGTCAGTACCTGAATGAAAAGCTCCAAAATCACAATGACTATGAATCGTTCCACAATTTATATAATTTGGATTAATGACGATTTCATATTTACAACGACTGCCGCTAACACGCTGATGAGGAAGTGTGTAGTCAATCTTTTTTAAAGTGGGTTTTTCTGGATGTGACTTCAAATTCATAATAACACCACACTCACTTCTGTGTTCAGCATACACCATTTTGAAAAGTCCCAGGACTTTACCAATTATATTTGGTTTAATCTTCGGGAGATTCATCGTAGCATATTCACCGATTTCCTCACCCATACCGATATGATCAACTTTAACAAGAGAATCAACTAAACCCGTTCTCTTTTTTAAATATATATACTTCGAGATAATATAACACACATCATCATCTGGAAGAACTTCTGGCATTTTTTCAAAGTAATAAACTGGAAACATAATTACTCCCTTGGTTGTGGTGGGAGATATTCTCCCACCTGATTTTTGGTTATTCTTCTCCTATTGAGCTGGAGGAGCTGTCAGAAGAGGATACTTAAATCACGAAACAATTCTACAGGTTCGGTTTCTATTTTAGGAAAAATATCATCACTAACAATACAATGACATACCTCATTATTATATTTTCCTTTTCGTAACTTATCTGAAGATAAGCTATTATAAAATATGTTCTGAGGTCCAATAAACTCAAAGCACTTAAATGATTTTGATTTATTGGTGTCTTTTTTCAATACTCTTGGTGTTGGAAATGATAATAATGATGCTGTTATATTTTCTCTTTTATATGCCTTATCAGAACTTATAGCTCTGAATGGTGAACTCCAATATGAATATCCTGTCAATGGACCACTTAAGCATTTATCCAAAGTCATGTACGCAGAACCATTAGTTAGAGATCGATTAGTCTGTGCATAACATACATCATACATTTTAAAACCACAAACTACGCTAGCTGGTTGTTGTATGGATGTGAAATCACCACCTATCACTCTATTATCATCATATTGCATTTTGAATGATCTTGATTCTGCTATCGGTTTTATCATTGCTGTACTATTTATAATCTTTCCGAAGTATGTTTCAAAACAGTGATCTCCATTTTCAACCTTTAATGCATTGAAGGCCTCTAGTGTAATATGATCTAGTGTTTGCGTGGACGAATATATTTCAAATAAATTATGTCTATAATATTCCGAATCTTCCCATGCGACCGTAAGTTGTGGTGTATTCTTGGTGAATATTGGAACGTTTACTTGATATTGAATTCGATCACCGTAGAGTACCATAAAATCACACATAAATTCTTCCCTAGTTTTTCCATCATAGTATTCTATTTTGGTAGCAGATAGTTTATCCTTTTTAAATATTTTGAAATCGGATTCTATTATATCGCTCCACATTGTCATTCCGTTTTTAAGGATTGTGAGATTTCTATTATTTACTTCAACGGTTCCAACAATCTGATCAACAGTACTCTTTGTGAAATATGGAATTTTACCAACGTTGGCTTTTATATAATCACCAACTTTTAGATTTCCAACTTCTTCTTTTGCATGTGCTATCCCATTTATAAAATGAACTCCTGTACTAGATATCATTGGCTGGAAAATTAAGTTGTCACATTTTGGATCATGAACTACAGCAAACAATACTGCTCGTTTAAACGTCGGCCCGTAATCATTTGGTCTCTCTCGCTGTGCAGCTGAAAATTCTGTATGAGCATTCATATACATTTTATATTGTTCAGTAGAATTTGATCTATCTATACCCCCCAAAATATCCGAACCAACTTGTGACGGTATTTGAATCGATCCAGCCCTGTCCGTGAGAATGATAAAATCGTGTATCGTTTTAATTGATGGAGCTTCTTTTGATTGAGGGTTCCAATCGGAAGTCAACATAACTTTATCACCAACCTTAAATGTTATATATTCTTTTTCAGAATTACATTCGAATAAATCTCTTATTTTAAACGTTTTAACACCATCCACATCTACCAGACAAGTTTTTATATGTTCGTCTGTTGGGAGAAGAAGACAACCCTTAAGTGTGTTAGGATTCTGATCAGTAAAAGCTGCTATTGTGACTTTTCCATTCTCATCTTTGATGATTTTAAATGGTGCTACCAGTTTATTATCTCTTCCATATGGTAGTGGACATCCAGTATAAACATGCTCTCCCATAGTAACAACTTCACCTGGATTGAGCTCTGGAATAATTTCTGTAAAACCATCACAAGAACGATCAATATATTCTGGAAGGCTGACAAGTACTTTACAATCATTCTTATTAACCTTGATCACACATGCGGTTAAATCATTTGAAGAATAAGAGTCTGCTGAGTTATAACCCTCTTTTCTAATCTGAAAATTTAACATTATAAAATGTTGCGGTTTAGATTTATATCCCCCCCCATAGCGTGGCGTAGGGTTTTCTTTATAGGCTATATCCACAACACGAATTGTTGCATCAATCTTTTCACCTAGATATGTTTTTATAGTGAATGGCCACGGACCTGAATTATTGTTAAGACGTCTGTTCGTTCTGTAGGTAAATGCTTCTCCATCCTTTAACATACTTGTTGAAGAACTCGAGCTGGAACTTGCTGGTTCAATTTCTCCAGATGTAAACAAAATTTCCACTTTAGACATACTAAGTGGAGTAATATCCTTTTTGAAGTTTATATTATTATCACGCTTACAGAATTCAATTAAATAACTATCCCCATTGTTTCTGATACTTTGGATTATATCAAGATCTGGTTTGGCTTCTCGATTAGAATCCAAAAAGATCGCAATCAACTCTCCAGATTTGAAAGTCACACCTGGAAATATAGCTTCCTTTTCATAATTTTTGGCTTTTCTAAAAGCGTCTAATATAAATTGTGTTGTCTTTTCTGTCAATGGAAATCGAAATCGTCTTTTCTTTTCATCAATAATTTTCACATGGGTAACCATAATATCATCTTCAATCAAAGTATTTCCATCGATCCTAAAGCTTTTATATCCATCAAATGATAGAAGTTTAAACCTTTTCTTGTTGTGTTTTAAAATCGACCCAACCCCTACTTCAATTCCATCACTTATTACTATACTATCGCAAATTTCTGTAATATTCTTTTTTGCAGTACCGTTTTCAAGCTCTACCTGTGCAGAACCACTAAAATGTGTTTCGGTTTCGAAACCCTTTAATACATTGTTTTGATTAACTAAATATATAGATTCTATAAACATTTTTTTTCCTTTACTAGTACTAGGTCTATATGAATCATCATAAATATATTGAGCAACACTCAGTTTTTTCTCAGTTATGTTACTATTAAATTTTAAATCCAATATAGCTGCTGGATTAACATATGAAATATATTCCCATTCAAACCAATTTCCAAGGAAGTTTTGATCACCATACATTTCTGGTCCAGTCGTTATATCAGCATTAAATCTATTGTTCCAGAAATAACCAGTCATTTTTTCAATATATGATTTAAGATCAATAATTCCATATTCCCCGAGATGCAGATTTCCCGTGCACACAACCCCATTACCGCCAACATTTGATAATGGAAATTGATATACATAATCATTTAAAGATTGAATTGGGTTGAGTGTTACAGCTGATGACATACTGTGAAATTTAAGACCGCTATCATTTCTCTTTATAACTATTAGAATATAGGTATATGGAAAATATACCCTAAAGAACAATTTATACATATATTGGCCAAAGCTCTTTAATTTTTGCTGTTCAATATATTTATTTCTCATAGCAATCTGTTTCTGAATTTTTTCTTGCTCTTCAGCTTCAACTGAATTCAATTCTAAAACTCTTGTTTGAGCGTTAAACTTAGATTGCATTTTACCAACTAGCTTGTAAACAGCCTCTGTTGAAGATAAACGAAATGCTCTGACGCCAGGATGTACCTGAATTAAATATGCTTCTTCTCCATTGGTTCGCACTCCACGATATATACATCCATTTGGTAAGATCATATCACTATAACTATTCAAAACATTTGTATTGAGTTGATTGAATAGACTATTAAATGATCGTTTACGAACCTGTTTTGCGCCATCATCATCATCATATACAAGTGTGGCAATTTCATCAGAATATTTCAAGATAACAACCTTTGGCTCAATTAAACATGAGTCGAAATTGTAATGACCACTAATTTCTGAATTCATGATTTTTCCTTTTTATGTTAAAGGTTTGATAGCCCGTTTACCAAGATAATGTTTGTATATCTTGGCGAACGATGTCACGATATGGTTTGGTTTTGTTGCCTCTATGTCATGACGCTTCTTTAATTTATTTTGGCCCACTCCACCAAAATCAACATAATACGCAACCGACCATCCGGTTAGTGGGTCATTCTCTAATGTTAAATATGAAACTTCTTTGGGGTGTTTTATATGAGGAATTGACAGAGTTAAGTATACCACAGCTCCTTTAGGTCCATTAAGACGCATCTTTTGCAATTCGATATCAGAGTATTTATCATCTTCTTCTTTCTGTATTTTCATACACAACTCATTTATAATAATTGCATCATCGTCCCGCTGTCTAATTCCTGGATCACCCTTAATTTCTTCTATGACTTTCTGTAGGATTGTTGATGATATGATCATTTCTTTTTCCTTTTCGTTACTGGAATATTAATCTTCATTCTTTCGGGTACTTTTCTATTCTCGGAAAATTCAACCCAATCAGCAGTTTCGAAAGGAACTGAACGCCAACCCATCTTATCCAGGTCATACACATGAATGATTCCTTGTTCGTTCATTCGTTTCATTATCTGTACAAGATCTACTTTTTTCGGATGATCTTTCTTTGGTATCTTGGAGAAGTCCAAAGTAAATCTCATTATTCTAATTGTTCCATCTTTTTTGACAAACTTTACAGTAGCTTCCCGTTCGTCATAAATTTTCTGCCAAAATTCTAATGCAGTTGTTATAGTGTCTTTTGCCATGCATAGCCTCCTTAGTGATCTAAAATTTTATTTGAACTTCCTTCGCGGTATTCGATATAATTACTCATCATAACACAAGTATGATTACACCCTTGACACCAATAATATCTATCATATTCCATACAATGAAATATAAAAGGATTCAAATAATATTCAGAATTAACATTTATTAAGAATAAATTTTTATCATTTATATGATTCGGCATCATGTTGCCTCTAATTCTGAGACATGTTCGAACCTTACCGTCTGAATCTATTGTCAGGTTGTGTATTGTTTTCTCATTCTCACAATTATAATCGGATGATATATATCGAAAAAGCATTGGTAATACTTCATCTTTCATATGAATCAAAAGCGTTTCATCAGCCATAATATTCCAATATAACTCTTTCGATTTTCTAGACTCTTTTATCAAACGACATGTTGCTGAGTAAGCTGAAAAATCATATAGATAATTTTTATTTATATCAAGTGCTGTCAAGCTCGTGTAAATTCCACCACTGGATAACATTTTAATAAGATCATATGTCTTATCGAGAGTATCCTTGGTCATGGTAACTTCTGCGACAACATCATCCACATAATTTTTCATTTGCATAAGAAATCCAAATGCAGCAGAACTTTTCAATTGAGTATGACTATCAGTTGGTTCTTGTAACATTACTGGATCAACAGAGCCAGTAAATCCCCTAAAACCCCCGACCTCATCCATAACCCTAAGAATTTTAGGTTGAATGTCGGGGGTGCAATTAGAGATTATTGTGTAATATATATCATTCTCATTACAGAATTTAAGTATATCACTGAGGTCCCCCCTCAGAAATGGTTCACCCCCATAAAATATGTGAAATATATCGGGGTTGTATGTTTTAAATTTATTTAATAATGTTATAACTCTTTCTGCTGGAATTTCATTCTTTTTATAATGGGATATGCGCTCTTCACCCCGTACTTTAACAATTCCGCAATAGTCGCACCTTAAATTACATCTACGAGTTAATATCCAATTTACGATTCTAACCATGAGTTTTCCTCGTTAGTTCAGCTGAATGTGATTATCAGCTTCCAGTTCATCTTGATGTCTGTGAGCGACAACAAATAGTGACCGGTCTTGTTTGAGGGAATTCAAAATATTACAGACATACCCAATATTTTCATCATCAAGTGCATCAAATATTTCATCAAAGATAAACAAATTGAAATCGATTTCACCGAGATCCCTTTTCAAATCTCTTAGTGTTAGAATGGTTGCAATGTCGATGAGTCTCGTCTGACCACCAGATAATTGTTTCCTATCACGTACCTGTGTTTTTGTGTCCAGAACATTTACGGAAAACTTATCCCGATATTCACCACCTTTAGTTTGTGATATTGTGTCAAACGTGACTATGTATCTTCCATTAGATAATAAGTCTAAATATTTTTTCATTGATGTGTTCATCAATGGTGTCGCTTGATCGATCAACATCGATGGAATACCCTTCGGAGAATATGCCTCTATCCAGAACTCCAATCTTTTTATTTCTTCAACTGTTTCTTTTGTTTTCTCTTTGTTTCTCTGAATTATCTCAAGTTGTTTGTGTTTGTTGATTTTCAATGATTTTAGTGTTGATTCATCAAAAGGTGTTTCCTTCAATATTTTCAACTGTTTATTTTGATTATCAATTTGAGTTTTAAGATTATCAATTAGTGTTTTTAGAATATTACGATTTTGTATTTTCTGTTCTTTTTCGGTATATTCTATTTCTGCTTTTCCTAATTCGTTTGACATCTTTATAGATGACTTTTCCAAATCGGCAATCTGCTCTTTCAAAGAAGCGTTAGCCATATCTGCAACTTGTTGTTTTAATTCTTTTAATCTATTATCAACTTCTTGCAGTTCTTTATTCTCAGATGATGTAATATAACTTTTCTCTTTGTCTACTGATTGTATGTTAGTTGTATGTTTGATGGCCAACTCAGCTTTTCGAGAATCTATCTGATCCATGACGGTATTTATATTACCCACATCTACAAATAAGACTTTAATCTTATCTATAAGATCGATTATTATAGTTTCTATATGATTGATTGATTTATCTGTTATTGGTTCCAGACATGTCGGGCATACACAACCAACCTCAATATCGGTAGATTCAAGCTCCTGTTTCCTAGCATTGTTTGATTGTATGTAGGCTTTCTTCTCAGATGCCTGTGCATTGAGTGTGGCTCTTTTAGCAGCTAAGGCTGCTGCATCTATATTATATTTGGCTACTAATTCTGTTTGTTTGATGTTGATTACTTGAGCTTTCATCAAATGAGCTTGTGTAATCTCCCGCTTCTTTTCAGCACAGGAAGCAGTCAATTCATTTGCTTTAGCATACGCTTCATCTTCAACACTCTTTTTGATTGCAGCTGCGTCATTGCCTATGTTACTTATTTTGGCTTTGAGGGAAAAGATTTTTTCCTGAATTTCTTTAGAATCTTCCTCTTTCATATTAGCCAATAATTTATTATTGACCATTAGTTCTTTTTCTGATGTAGCTATTTCTTCTGCTTTAGATTTAACAGATGCAGCTTGTTCCATTTCGTAAGTTTTTGATTTCTCAACTTCGGTTTTTATCTGCTCTTCTGCATTTTCTATAATACCCAGTGCTATTCCAGTAGCTTTTTCTGCTGTATCAATTTTAGCTTTTTCTGTATCTAACAGACCTTTTCCAGACTTCTGGTAATATCCATATTTCATAAGATCAAGGATTTTCCAAAAGATTGCTTTCTGATCTCCATCAGGTAAATCAGTGAAAAAGTCTTTAACCTTTTGACCAAACATTAATGTGTTATTAAATGTTTTTCTGTCACATATTAATTTGTCAATTTCCGAAGTCACTTCTCGATGCCCAACCTTATATGGCTTGTCGTCATCGTTTCTCGTGATGTGAACTGTGTTTCTATACTTGGTGTGTTGGTGGTAACGATCTACAACATACGAATCACCACTTTCCTCATCTTCAAATTTGACCCATGTGTGACAATTTTTTCCAGATGTATTGTTGACAACCTCATCACCTCTTTCGCCCTTTCCAGTAAGTCCATAAAACGTAAAAGCTAATGAGTCGAGTGCTATAGTCTTACCAATACCATTTGGTCCTGTTATTAAAGTCAAAGAATTACTTTCGCATTCTAATACGAATGGCTCTTGGTAAGGTCCATAGTTTTCCATTCCTATTTCTTTAAATGTTATTTTTCTCATATGATCTCCTACTCCGGTAATACAGCGTTATCAACAATTCTCTTAGCCGTGGCCATATAACTTCCACGATCTTCTACTGGAATTTTTTTGATATCCATATACTTTTCAAATTTTTGTGTTTCATCCATTCCAGTTGTGATACCTCTATTCGTAATATCTTCTTCTGCATTGGATACGATATTTATATTTTTCATATCTTCACCAAGTTCTAATTTTTCTGATGTAACTAACTTGACATGGTGACCAGCATCTCTTAGAAGTTTTGCTTCCTGTACTTTTGCATCTTTATTGTCAGAGTCGATATTCAACTCTAAATATTTTTTATAACCCTCTGATGGAATTGAATCCATGTCGTGAGTTTCGGTGTCTAATATTAAAAATCGTTTCTCTTGATTCTTATCATCCCAGTCCAATGAGATCAAACTTCCAGCGTAATAGATATGTGTTTTTCCATACAACATAGCTTGGGGAAGATGATAGTGTCCAAGTATAACTGTTTTATAATTTTTTAAGTGTTTTGCTGATATCGAAGATTGTATTGATATACCAGAGCTCAACATTCCTTCATTTAAACCGAAATGTGAAATCAGGGTTTCAGCCTTTGTTTTTTTGACATATTCATCCATTCCAGGAAAAAATGGAATAAATGCAACCCTACCATCATCTATATGATGAACTGCTTCACCTTTCGATTGATATGAAATCCACCGAACATTTGAAATGGTCTCCATTGATTTGAGTGCTGAAACTGAATCTTTTCCTTTTCCAGATAGATCGTGATTCCCATCAATGATATAAAATCGTAATTCTTGATATTCAAGACTTTGAAATATATCCAACATTACGTTCTGAGCTGTTGTGTGGATGATACTTTTATTATGACATAGATCTCCAGCAAAAGCGATATCATACACACTTCTAGCCCTACATTCAGCAATCATAGATGTTATAGCGGACTCAAGACTGTAAAGTCTTTCTGGAACATTTTCAATTAAGGGATCTTGTGAGTAAGCTGAGAAATGAAGATCAGCTGTTACAGCTAGTTTCATATTTAACTCCTATTTGTTTCCTGATATTATTTTTAATGCCAATTCTTCATTGATCTGCATGAGAATTCCATGATTACATGCAATATATTGGATTGGCCAAGCCTTTTTATCATAGTATTTCTTTCTCGTATGGAATGTTGCTCTAATCCTTTTACAACCGGCGTCTACCATATCAATGATAACGGGAGTAAACTTATTAGGATGTGTCCTAACAACTCGACCAGACATCTGTTCTATATTTGATATTGGGGATGTCATGATTAGACAATCCTTAAATGGTGCATCAATACCATCTCGTACTTTTCCTGGTGTTGCAAATGTTGTTTTATAATGCAACTTCTCCAATGGTTCGGATTTATAGAATTTTGATTTATCATCACCCCGCAATTCTTTATGGAGTTGGTCAATCAAAGCTATTCTTTCAGCAACACATATTGTATGTCTGTCTTCGGTAACAACCTTATTCAGCAATAGTTTTATACATGTTTGAAATTCATTAGATTTTTTAATAAGATTAAGGTATCGAGCTCTCTGAAAATTTCCACCCCAATATAGGTATCGATATCTTTTTGGTGTGTCAATCTCATAATCCACAACAACAACTGTCACTCTGGCATCCATAACTCCTTCTGAATCCTCGGATGCAACTATCTTTCCAAGATGATATTCAATGATGTCTAGATTTCCATCTGATCGCTTTGGCGTTGCACTCAATCCATAAGTATGAACAGCCGGTATAAATATTGAACACTCGGAAAATCTTGGTGCTCCAGATGTTGTATGACATTCGTCCGATACAAATATGCCAATTTTCGCATCATTCAAAGCTTCTAAAAAATTATCTTTTTGTCTTTTCAATAGGGATACGAATGTTTGTGCAGTGGATATTATGATTGGTTTTTTGAGGTCTTCCACAAAAGTTTTTGAACCTAGTCTCGCAATATCATCTTCACTTAAATCCGTAAATTGTAGTAACCTTTCTTTCCATTGATGCACCAATGAGTCTAGATGAACTAAAATTAAACTCTTGAGCTTCTTCTCAGCGATGTCGTAAATCATAATAACTGTTTTACCAGTTCCAGGTGGAAGCTGTAATACACAAGCCGGTGAATTTTTCAACACACTTGTTGCATATTTCTGCAAATCGTTTCTTAAAATTATATTATGATTTATATTAATTTGTTCTGGGTTTAGCAAGAACTGTTCCCTATTTATTTGAACTTCTCCTAGCCCAACCTTACGAAGTGGATAGTATCTTGGAATCAAAAGATAGTTTTCGGTCTCCTGATAAAACTTATAAACCTTCATATCTTGATTATATCCTACGATTACTCGTGTGAGGTCGCTGATAATATCTTTGTAGAACTGTTCGTGTGAGTGAATCTTTGATATATAAATACCAGACTTATATTTTATATCATACATCAGAAATCACCACTATCATCATCTATTCCTCGATATTCAACATAGTTATTTTTAGTTTCGTGAACGCGAACCAGAGTTACATCTATGTTTCTCGATAACAATTTTTTGTAGATGTAGACAGATAGAATTTCTGCTGTGGGTACTGGAAAAGTATCATTCAAAAAGGAATGATCAAATCTATCAATAACTTCTTTTTGAATTATTTTCTTTAAATATTTAAAATCCATTACCATTCCAGTCTTTAAGCTAATACGGCCACGAACACCAACAACAATATCAACAGAGTGTCCATGCACGTTACCACAGGTTGGGTGTCCTGGTAACATGTGTGCAATCTCTATTGTACATTTCTTGTATATAGTCACTGCGTTATCCCTTGCAAGTTCTTCCTCGCATGGACAACATATATTCGTCTCTACGTCTTGATATGGAAATACAGTACGATATTGAACAGATCCACACATAAAACATTCATCTTCATTTATCATATTGCCCCCTAAATTTCTTGATATTGTTCTAAAACATATTTATCTAAATTCGTCAAATTTGACGACATAGTATTTAGCTTTTCCTGTAATTTTCCAAGATCAAGTTCAGTTGTTAAAAGTTTTTTAATATTTAATTGAAGGAGTCTTTCAACATCTTCTACACCAATATTGGATTCTTTTGATATGAATAACACCTTTTCATCTAAACTTATTTTTCCAGCTCCCATACATTTTTTCAGTGCTGGTCTAATCCATAGCAACAGTTGGTAATCCTTCATTGTTTTCTTTGTATTTTGTATCTCTGTTACCAACATGTTCTTTACTGCATCTTTATATAAAGTGTGTGTATTCTTTAAAAGAAAGTCTACTGATATTCTCTTAACCTCATGACTTGTGTTGACCATAATCATATCAAAAGATAATAATCCAACTAGAATTTCCTTAAGCTTTTTAACAAAATCTTGGTAAATATTATCTCGACTTCTTTGACGAATTACATCAAAAACAATTTCTGTAGTTTCAACAGACGAATCCTTATAACCAATCATATTGGAATCTAACTCATCTGATAATTTTTTAAGAATTGTTTCAAATCTTTTTCCTGGTGGCCAAGATTTTAATATTACTCTATTTTGATGTGGAATTTCTTGAATGATACCTTCTACATCTATCTTAGCTATACCAGTTGTTAATAATTCTTTTATAACTTTATTATCAGCTGTGATCTTACAATCTGTTTTGGGTTTGATTATTGGTTCTGTTTTTCTAATCCCTAAAAGCCACATGAGTCGTTTTTTAAGATCCTTCTTATGATAGCATGGAATAACAGTTTTATAACCAAATCCAATTCCTTGAGTATAATCATTTCCCAACAAACAGAATGGAAACATTGTTGGTAGGTATGTTGGTTCTCTAGCCCCGAGTTCCGTATCAACCCATTCAACATATTTTACATATTTAAATGCCATGTCTAAAACTTTGGTTGATGATTTACATTCCGTATATCGAGGAGCTGCTGCTGGCTCCGCTTCAACACCAACATTAGAACCGAAATTACCTTGGCCAATTAACATATCTTGTCTAACCAGAGTTACAATTGTTCCATATGTTTCTCCATGGGGATGATAATGACCAATAGTATATGCATCAACCTGTCGAGATTTAACAAATTTATCTCTTGCAATTTTATATGCAGATAATAAAACTCGTCTTTCAACAGGTTTCAATCCATCTGTTATCATTGGAAAATTTCGATAATTTGAGTATTGACCATATTGTTTATAATAAGCTGGTACGAAATTTTTCATTCAATTCTCCTTATTCATAATGTATTTATTCATAATGTATGGTCATTGATCTGGAACTCTGACCTTTTCCCTGCATTGCTGTTATCACTGGGGGGATATTATACATGAGTGGAAATTTAAATGTGCAATCAAATATCTCACACCCCTGCAAGTTTTGCTCCTGTCTAATAAGTTTTGCATCAAAGAATTCTTTTATATTGCTATCGTAATATAGAAATCTTCCAGTATTCATTTCGTAAATATATACTTCATCTGTCATATCACTTGATCGCCACATCCATGGCCATAAGTGAGGTGTGACATTAAAGCTTTTTATAAATATTTTTACGGACCTTTCATAGTCGAAGACATCAACTGAATCGAAAATATTTTCCGGTAAATCAAATATATTTTCAGTTGATCTCAATCCACATAAAAAGTGTGTGTCAATATAAAAGTCCTTAGAAATCACGTCAGTCCCACCATCCTTGAATTTTATCTCTCATTTGATTAAATGTAAGTTCGAGGTCATATTTCCTAAAAGCTTCTTCATGATAATTATCTTCAATCAGATTATTAAGTGCATTGACACAAACCATAATTTCATCTGCATCTTTTACATTGTTAACATGAATACCATTGTGTCTGATAAACTGTTCAGTTAGATGAAGTTTATGTTTGAAAATTTCATATATGTACGTGTGATCCCACTGTCTGTCTCTCCATATAACAGGAACCCATACAAGGAGATTCTGTATCCCTCTTTTAAAGTTGTGCCATTTATCAAACACTAATTTATATATCCATTTTTTAATCCAGTCATTTAATTTCTCCAACATTACATCTCCCCTACATGTATTCTGTTAAGCCCACATTAGATAATTTTTCCACAGTTTCCGCAAACGTAAATGATTCAACTTTCTCGTGAATTTCTTCCACACTATTAGCTAGATTATCAATCACAAAAACTCGTTTTCCACAATTCAACATATAATTGGCTTCAGCGGCTGAACCAGCAGACCATAGAGGTTTATAGTATGAAAAGAAGCATCCTATATCCGTATCATCTGTCAATTTAAGAAAGTATCCAATTTCTTTTCCTGGTGTTGGATCTCCACCGATGGACTCTCTACATCTGTCTTGATGTTCGGGGATGTTCGGGTTTACTATTTCATAGTCTGGAAAATGATTTTTAATTATTTCAATTAATTTTTTCTCCATCTCTGTTCCATAAGTCATCCTCGAATGTCCAAAATATACTTTCATAAGTTACAATCCTCCAGTTATTAATGGTGGGAGCCAAGCTAGCGCGTTACCGAACAAGGCCCCACCAATTATTTTTCTGAAACCAATTTTCTCTTAGCATCTACATTGGAGAATAATTTCAGTAATTCATCTATATTATCCGTATACTTTACTTTCGTTAAATGTCTTGTGCTTTCTTGAAGAAGACATACTTTGATTTGACTCGGATTTAATTCACCCAACCCTTTGAATCTCGATATTGTTCTATTGTCTTCCCTGGCTTTGAGTAACTGATTATCTGTCCATAGTGGTTTAAATGTTTTCTTTTCATTTATTGCAAATAAAGGTGTTTGTGCAATATAGTACCTTCCCTTTCTGATAACATCGGGTGTTAATATTGCAATTACCATAGTTAGTAAACAAGCGATATGGGAACCATCTGGATCAGCATCCGTGGCACATATAATTTTATCATACCTAAGATTGTCGATATCAAAGTGAGGTCCCACTCCTGCACCCATAGCCATTATCAATTCCCCAACTTCTTTATTTTTGAGAATATCTTTAGCTGATGTAATATTAGGTATTGACTTACCTCTAAGAGGAAGTATGGCATGTTTATCTGGATCTCTAGAGTGGATTATCGATCCACTAGCGCTAGTACCTTCAACAATATAAAGCTCACCATTTGGATTTGCACAATCTCGTAACTTGGTGAATTTTGTTGAAGCTCTGCGTCCTCCAGTATCTTGCTTTTTGAGACTTTTAGAATCCATCTTTTTTCTATAAGAATCAAATGTTTCTAAATGACCTAATACATCTTCTGGACTTTCCACTGCCCATTTCTCCAGTAATGACTGAAAGACTTTAATATATTTAACAAAGTCACTTTTTCTATTTGTTAATCTTTCCTTAGTTTGGCCAGAAAATTTTGGCTCGATTAGATGAAGAATTAAATAAGCTCGAAGTTTAATCAACACATCATTACCCTGAAATTTATATCCGTGTTTCTTAGCTTTATCTAAGAAAAAATCTTTCAAGAGCTCTTCGAATACATTATAATGTGTACCCAATCTCTCTACTGGTAATAGATTTACAGATGAGATTATTTTCTTTGACATATGACCATCCGCATCATATCCAAATAGAACTTCAAATTTCTCTTCTTTATTGTTAGCTATTAAAACAGTTGTTTTAAAATTTTCTTTTTTGATACCACATTCTGCTTTAAAGTGATCTAATCTTGATCGATTAAAAACCTCTTTGGTGTCCCCGACTTTCATGACAAATCTCATATCACTATTCAACTCAGCCGAAGCTGTTGTCAAGCGTTTTCGAATTCTATCTAGATTCGGCATTATATCTTCAAAATATTTTTTTGAGGCTACGAATTCTATCTTTGTTGAATATGGTATTTTACCGGTGTATTTTTGAATTTTACTTTTTTTGAGCTTTCCCTTTTCAAAATAGAAGAATCCATGTTTTTCATCTCTATAGCTGTCAATCATATATTTATCTGATAAAGCATTTACTGCAACCAGTCCAACTCCGTGAAGACCAGAGCTAATTTTATATGCAGTTTTTTTATCCTGAAACTTTGCTCCAGAAAATAGTTTTGATGAAATGATAACGGGAATATTTTTTTCTAAGGGTATTCCTCTTCCATTATCACTTATAGAACAAACTCCACTCTCTGGATTTATATCAACAGCTATTATTGTTGCGTATCCAGCTAAGGCTTCATCGAGGGCATTATCTAAAACCTCTTCGACGAGATGCGCTGGATCACATGTATCTCCTATATACATTCCAGGTGTCAGTTGTATATGTTCAATTTCTTTTAATACTCTAATATCTTTAGCGTCATATTTCTTTGTCATAAAGTCCTCCCTTGGCCAAATTTTTGACCGAGTGGAACCGCTTTTTTTCTTGACATTATTCACTTTTCCTTTCAGGTAAATGTACTACAAACCCAGTTTTGTTGAGTTTTTCATCTGATCCGTTTGGTGTTATTACCCAAAGCATTCTTTTTGGGAATAGTCTTCGATCTATCTCATTAAAAACTTCTGTATGACCATCAGTGAAACACACACAAACATCACACCTCAACTCTCTGGCTCTTTCTACTCCAGCCATCAACTTTGTTCCACCGCGACCCTCAACTTTAAAATCTATATCAGAAACTTTTTTAATAATATATTCTTTGTGAATTATTGTATCTACTTCTAAAACTGTGACCTCACAATTTCGATCCTTTTCAATAAGATTCTTACATCCAGAAAGTGCGTCTAACACATCATCTGGAGTTTGGCTTCCAGAGGTATCAATAAGAACAACAATCTTAAATGACATATCTCTTTTCCTTCCAGGAAATGGAGATATCATAGGAATGTTTTTTCCAGCAATTTGAAATACATATGTTCGTTTTCGATTGATGTGTGTTGAAGATCTTTTATATTTGCCGAGTCTTGATCCTCTAACCCATTGTCTTATGATTTCGTAATAAGGTATAGGAACTGGCTTCAATGCCTTTTCTATAAGATCTTGTAAGTATCCAGGCATCTTCCCTCTTGTTTTGGATCTTTGATAATTCTTAGCTGATTCCCTTATTATCCGTTGTATGTATGTGTCTATTTGACGTGAATTTGAATGTGGATCTGTTGTCTCGCTGTTTAACCATTGATTATGATTATGCAAATCGGAGTTGTCATCTAATGGATTATCACCGCCACCACTGTTGCCTTCCCGTGGTACAGCATTTTGATTTTCTCCATCTCCATTGTTGGCTTTATCATCTGAATTACTCGGCTGATTAGATTTATCACCCTGTCTCATTCTATCTAGGAGTATGTAATAATACTCCTCCATAGGAAGTTTATCTTTCAATCCGTGATCTTTAGGAAAACTTAAATTAAATGGAGCTCCAGCTATCATCAGAGGACTTTTAATATCTCCCTGTGAATTAACACAACAATCACATGCTATATTGATTAAATCCATATGTTGCTTTCTTAATTCTTTTGGTAGATCAGCTACTAATCTTATCATTCGAGATATATGTTTATTTAATATATGTAAACCTTCATGATGCAATATCTCATGTAAATCCCCATCTGGTGTAGCGGCAAGTAAAATAGGATTAAACAGCAACTCCAACTTCCCTTGGGGAGTTGAAGTTACAGCTGCTGGATTGGGATATGTGACATCAGCTCTTCTTCGAATGAGAGAGAACAGAAAGCCAAAATAGTCATAACGAAGAACCCATTGAGCGATAAGACCCTTCATTTTTTTATCCATTTCGTCTATTAGTTTTTTGTATTTAATATGATTCTCATCCATGATATCCTCTTATTTTCCATTTGGATTTCTTAATTTTTCAAAGAATCTTGATTGAAAGATTGGTGACTTATAGAGTTCTTTCATTAACTTGGTAATATATCGAAACTCTACCGATTGCCTATCAATATCTGATTGTACGATGAGAAGTGATGCTGTGTCTACAGGCATTGTTATCAGAAAGTCGTGAATATTTTTTATCTCATTTGCTTTTAAATCTGGCATGGTTGTCTGTAGATATGTAGAAAATGATTGCATTAATTCACCAAGCCTAGAATTATCATTCGCATTTATCATTTGTCTTACAATGGGTTCTGCTTTTTCTTTATAATGATTAATAATATCTGATGGTTTAACGATATTTGTATTATCCGTGCAGAATCCGATAAATAACATTGTAGCGGAAGAATTGAGCAACCCCGAGATTCTTGTTTCAAGATTATATATATTATACACACCCTCTGTTGCTATCTCAGCTTTCCATAATATATCAGAAACTTTTTCCCAACTGGCTGGATTAGCATATACAGATCCAACTTTTTGTGCATCAAAATCATACAACCGCTCATGATATGTATTTATATAATCAAGTACAAGTGGATGAAAATCCATCTTTGTTGCATATTTTAAAAATGCTGCGGCTGAAACTTCAACATATATATGCGACTGTCGACGTAATCCAGCTGCATCTTCCAATGTGTTCATGCTATATTCTTTGTCATCTGGATTATCCACAGATATGACAAACCAACCTTTTGGAAACTCGTAACGATGCACAGCATATTCATTTTGAACTTGCCATAGTAATTGCTGTAAAGGATGATCACCCCGAGCGAATTCATCTATTACATATATTCCGTAATAATTTCCTTGCTTGGGTATAAAATCTGAATAAAGCATCTTAAAAGATTCTACTTTAGTGTCACCTTCAATGACAGGAAAAGGAATAAGAAAGTCATCTCTCGTTAGAACGGGACTTGTGATTCGTATTAAATCAAATTCTTCTCCCGTAAGTTCTGACAGTTCCTGTTGAATCTGATAACAGATTTGAGTTTTACCAACACCAGCTGGGCCAATTATATGATAGCATTGTTTCTGCACATCACGACCATATTTCCAGGTCTTGAGTGTAGAAACAATGTCATCCTGTATATCTAATTTTAATTGATCTATAGTAGTTACCGAAATGTTTAACTTTTCAAAATATTTAACTTCATTAGGCATTGTTCAAATCCTTAGAATTTGATGTCCTTAAAATTGAATGTCTTATCACCTCCAGCTGATCCTGGTGCCTCGGGGGTCTTCTCCTCTGTCTTTTGTGAAGTGTCAATTGATGGAGTCTGAGCATTTCCACCAACCATAGAAACCACACCAGCTTCTTTTGCTTGAGAAGCTGCATTACCTTTTTTCTTTTTAGACCAATCGAATTTCTCACGGAATCTATCCATAGTTTTCTTGGACACGTCAAGAAGCTCTCGTGCAAAATCTTTATTGATCTCACTCATTCTTGTAAATGCGAAAACTTGCTTATCTCCGAAATTAGATTGGGCTATTGTTTTGGTGATTTTTGTGACGAAACGTTTGTGGTTCACAACGCGTTTCTCAAATTCACGAACTGCATCACCCTTTTCATCAAACATTGGATCGAGGTCTAATTGATATAGTTCGGATAGATATTCTGAAACGTTTCCATATTTTATACCCTTACCACGGACAAACACGAAGATAGGTTTCTTTTCCTCATCGACGATTGGAGTTCCTGTGGCTTGACATAAAATACCCACAACAATGATCTGAGCTTTACAGCCATTGCAGAATTCTACACCATTTCTATCCTTGGATGTAGTTGGACATATTCGTGGTGTACCATCTGGCATACCCTGAGAACCATACCACGGTGCAGCTGAAGTTTCTTTAAATGAGAAACATTTTGTGCTTGTACGACCATTTTGTTTCTGCTCGTTATTTAAAATGTCTTTAACGTGCGTAATGATCATAAAAACTTCATCGTGATTAAAGGAATGACCACGAATCTGGAGTTTTTCGATCTGTTCCATAACACCATTTTCATGCTGGCGATTCTGACCACTGATATAAATGCTTTTGAAGAATTCTTCCTCTGGTGGTTTTTGTTCTCCACCACCACCACCAGATACACCTGTACTATTTAACTCTTGATAATCATCTAAAATTGTCATACGTTTTTCCTCCTGTTTTAATAATTGGCGTTCAGACACCAGTCTTGATTTTTGTGGGCTTGTGAGCCATCGACATCATCTGGTTGGATGATAATTGTGAATTCATCATTGAACCAGCATCCTAATTTAGTTTCCATAAGAGCATCACTGGAAATACAATTTTGTCGGAATCCATCCGTTGGAGTTTGTTCATCTAAATTGTTCATAATAGAAACGAATTCACGATCCATTTTTATAGTTATAGGTGTTAACTTTCTAACTTTTTTATCTGTTATTTTTCCTGATATTAATTTTGTATGTGGACAATATACGATAACTAATAGGTCCTCACCTTTACTATTTTTAACATGTTTGAAAACTTCGTTTCTATATATAAAGGTTTGAGCATCTACATCATATAACCACCCATCGGACATTTCACGCAATCTTTCTATTGTTGTATGTGGTCGGCATTTTACACCTTCTTCTACACGTTTAAATTCACACACCTTACAATTAGAAGAATCGATGTTAAACAATCTGTTGAACGATGGGCTTTTGGCTTTTTTGAAATATCGTAATATCTGTCCTCGATTAAGTATATACTTTAGAAGTGTAATTGGGTAAACTGTTGTATTGTAACGTTCTAGTATCTTTTCTGCGGATGTAAATTTCATTACATTGTGTCCCTCCTAAAAAAATTACTTTCTGTTAATTTCTCCTTTCTTAAAAATAAAAAATTATATGGTTACGCAAACAATTCATATAGAATTGTTTGCATGTAATGCTTTCATTTATTAATATATATAGATGTGATTTTTACTTACCTTCTTTCGCGGGATGGGATGGGGGTGCCACAAAGTTTGCCATGATACTGGCTGGTGTGGAATGATTGGATAAATCAATCGTAATGGTTGCCTCTTCACTTTGGCATTGATCGATTGTTCCTTTGATCAGTTGTTTTGCTTGTGATGGCATGAAATTATCATAAAAAAGCAGCGACAATCCATTTTTCATATTAAAGCCAACGCCGTCAGCAGTTTCTAGGACTTCGATAATTTGTTCTTTTTCCAACTCGATTCTTGTTTCTTGATTTTTAATAATAATTTTCATTGTGTTCTCCTTTTAATATTCAGATATTATTAGCATAAATGTCGTATTCACTTCTTTCAGAACGGTCTATAAACCAGTTCATTAATCCTTCTTTGTCGTATGTTCTCAGAAATTCAGAAATGTTCTCGTTTACTGTTACCATTAAATTTACTTGATTTGTTATTTCATCGATCACTATCTTAGAATTCTCTCTGACGTATTTATTGATATCAACAGTGATGATACCATCGAGATAGCTCCAAACATATGATAAGAATTTAACATTATCATATTCAACAAATTCTATAAATTTAAACATTTCTTCTATTTCTCTTTTAGTATCATATATTGGAGTGGTCCCGAATGCAAATTCGTATACCTCTTCCATTCGATCTAAATATTTACCGATAAATATACGTTTTAGGTCAATAGATCTATCCAATATATCATTTTTTAATACACCGTATACATAAAAGAAATCTCTGGTGTTCATTGATTCTTCTATTAATGCATATGATGTAGATTCATATATGGCTCTCAGTTGTCTACGATCTTCATCTATCTGATCGTTATCCATTTCTGGTGGTGTTATTAAATTACCAATTAAAATTTCGGTTGATTTATCCATATTATTTTTCCTCCACCATCAAAGCCCTGAAATATGCATTTAACAATTCTCTTGTTGGTGAAATTTGAGTTTTTTTGTAGTCAGCTTTACCACCTTCAACGATTTCATTTATCATTTCATTTTTACTCTTTCCATCATCAGACATTGGCCCGAACATTTCTTTTAATAGTATTTTGGCATCATAAGAAGCTAAAGCCCATGTATCACCCTCACCAACCTTCTGTCCACCGCTTTTTCGTTTTCCAGCTGTAGGTTGATGTGTTTTGGATGATAGAGGACCGGTTGATCTTCCATGTATTTTTTCAGCGGCCATATGCTCAAGTTTGCCAACATAAGTATATCCAAAGGGAACTGGTTCTGTTGTTTTTGTGTTATATTCTGGCAGTGTTAAATGATATCCACTTTTTAAATTTAAAAGTTTAAGAACTTTATCAATGTTATCTCTTTTTGGAGCTTGGAATGGTGGGACGATAATAGGCATAAATCCAGTACTTCTAATTTCGTCTGCCATACTTTTAAATTTAGAATCGCTCATGGCTTTTAAAGAGTTGATTAATCTGGAGCTCATCTTAAAATTCTTGGACCCATCTAAGTTAGAGTATACGCTTGATATTAAAGAAAATATCTCTTTTCTATTATTTGATTTTACGATTCTCTTTCCAACTTCTTTAGAAATCAAACCACAATACATTTCATACATTTGACCAATATTCATTCGAGCTATAACCCCAAGAGGATTCATTATAATATCAACCGTTTCACCCCAAGGTGTTCGTGGCATAAGTCGATCCTCTTCAATTAGTGAGATGATACCTTTATTACCATATCTATTACAGAGTTTATCACCCACACCAATTGGCAATGCCTGTTCAATCTTAAATGAAATTTTTGCACCTTTTATAACAATATTTTTTTCATACCATTTTTCCTTTGGGTTTTTATGTCTCTTTCTAGTCTTGTCGGCTATCTCTTGAGCTGCACCCTTTAACTCAATATTAGAGAAAATTTCTATATCAACAATTTTTCCACCAGGACTTTCAGCAACAATAGCACCCTCATAGACTTCGAGAAAATCCTCATCAGTATCTTCAAGGTTTAGAAGTTCTGTAATCTCCCCAGGAGTCTTCTTAAATATTGGTTGACCCCTTTTGGTTTCTTCACCAATATTTGCTATATAGAGAATATCATCTTTTGGATCTAATTTAACTTCTAATGTTTCTCCATGAAGTGAAGTTAGAGATTCTGTTTCGATCAATCTTTGGTTTATGACAAGACCATCCTCAAAATTATATCCTTTGTATGGCATGTAAGCTACTGATAGATTTCGTCCTAATGCAATAGTTCCACCAGATATACAACTCCCCTCTGCAATTACCTGTCCTTTCTTAACCTTCTGATTCTTTTTAACAATTGGATTAAATATACTTAATGTATTTTTTCCAGAACCAGACGACAGTTCCTTTGGTGTTATATCGACTTTATTAGATTTTCCAGAGCACGATACATCGATGATGTCACTTGTTATATTTTTTATAATTCCGGTGCATGGAGCCTTTTTGATAAAACTATCTGATAGTACATTGGTTAAAATTGATTCGTATCCTGTTTGAATCATTGGTGGTGTTGGGTTTTTCAGAGGTAGCATCTGTCGTACTTGATTGGCAGACATGATCATACGAGCACCCTCATTATTTTCTATAAATGGGACTATTGATAAATTCGTTGATAAAATTCCAGACTTCTCATCATCGTTCATCTCTTTAGTACCAAATAAACCTCTTGCACTTGTGATAAGAGCATTTACAGTCAGCTGTTGTGTGATACCAATATTACTACCTTCAGCTGTATCAAGTGGATCAATATTTCCAAAATATGAAGGATGAACATTTCTAGCTTCTAACTGAACAGCTCTTTTAGAAAGAATACCACCAACCGTTTTTCCAGCTGGTGAAATTCTGGTGATTGTTGACATCTCCTCCATTGGGTTTGCAAATTCCATGTCTTGTGATATTTCTATATTATCGAACTGGCTAATGATTTTTGCTTCTGGAAAGTTTAATTTGGCATTTGGATTTCCAGATAAATACTGTTGTTGATATGCCGTGTAAGCTTTCAATAACATATTTTGAGCAAGGTTTACAATAATCTCTGAATTTCTAATTCTTTGATTACCAATATCATTAGGATCATCCTTAATACCTTTAACTGCCATCTCTGCCATGTAGTGCATTATATCCATTAACTTAGATGGTAATTGCTGATTTATCAAAACCTGTTTAACAACTGGGTCAACAATATTCATAGATGTTTTTGTTATAATATCAGCCGATTCTTCTCTTCCGGTTATTTGAATTAATAGTTCATAGAAATAATCTTTGGTTAAAAATTCATTTGGAATGTTATATTTATCAATCTTAGCAACGGAAAGGGACTCTACTATTTCTTTTTGAAGTTCTGTTTCTACATTTGAAAATATCATATATGAACTTGGGACTTTGATAAATAAACCAGTTTTGGGTTTGTCTTGAACGATCTGATATTTAATATTATAATCTTTCATCACAGTATCAAAACCATAAAGATATGATAAAACCACTGCAAGAGGAATTTTATACGAGCCAATAAAAATTTGTAGGTAGGGAATCTTTCTAGATCGAAGACTTTTGATTCTAAATATTGAATAATCACTGGCAAATTTTGCAACGAACTCTTCTGGAAATGATATTGGATTTACAATTATTTGGTTGATCAAACATTTTTTTCTACCACTAACTGTAAAGGTTCCAGATGCAGAGTCAATTTTTGGTATGGTAAATAATATTTCCTGATCTTCCCCGTTGGCTTTTTCGACAATGATTTTAACGGTGGCTTCATCGGTTTTCTTTATTTCTCCAGGTCGTTGTTTCCTTTCTGTTATTGAAAGAGATTTGAATTTGATTGGAACGTCCCTATCTTCCAGTACTCTAAAAGCATTACTCAAATCCTTCTTCAAATTAGTTTCGAAATCTATCTTTCGTTTTTCGAATATATGAGATGGATTTTTGTTTTCAATAATTTCATTGATATCTGTCAATTCAACAATATCTGATGTTGATGTTGTTTTATGTTTATCTTGAATTAATATTTGATCTGCATATGCTTTATTAACAGCTTTTAAAACTCGACTCAAATCATTTTTTGGGATGCTGGATGAGATATCATTTGCTTTAGTCATATCTCCAGTTATTTTGAAAAGTATTGATTTAATTGTAATTCTATCAATTTCGGAATCGGAAACATCATTGGCATTTACCATATCTCTGGTATTTTCATCTTTCTTCATAAGATCAGATACAGCACTGGAAACTTTCTTTCCACCATCTTCGGGCTCGATATTTTTCATTACTGATTTTTCAGCCTTAGATGCTTCTTGATCTCTTTCTTCGTCGGTGTTTATTGTTTTTATATGTCGGATATATTGAAGAACTCTTGTGAAAGCGTATTCCTTATTTCGAATCAAGACTCTACTTTTCGTTTCTCCATCAGAAACATAACCCAACAATAAATGATCATAGCTAAATTCATTTCCTTTTAAATCTCTCAAGAGAGGAAATATTTTTCTATCTGGAAATTTTTTCAGAGGGTTCTCAAGTGCAACTGTGTAATAGAGTATTGTCTCATAGTTATTCAGGAATGATAAAATATTAGATAGCATGTTCTGGATTAATATTCCACCCCTACTACGATAATTGGTGATATTCAAAACGCTCTGCAATGAATTTGAAAATACCGAAAAATCTATTAATAAGTTTTGTTTTTTTGGATAGTTCATATTTGACTGAAACGGTCTCAACCCAATCGATGAATATATTTCTTTTGCATCTGATGTTAGTCGAATAAGAGGTCTTCTGGAAATTGGTAATACAACAATTCTTGCATCACGGCGTAAGATTCCCAACTTATTGTAGTCCAAAGCCAGCGAAGAATTCTCTGGAAAATAAATGATTGCATATGGTTTGTCTGGCTTCTGGTCAAACCTAATGCCACTAACAAGTCTTGTGTATTGAGGAATATTTTCAAATTTTATCATTCGAAGTCTTCTCCAGTGATTATATTTTCAAAAATTGTTGGTTGATCAAATTCAGGCTGCTCAATTAGTCCAATCTGAATTGCCTTCGATATATTCTCAAAAGCAGCACCCTGTATAAAACTTGTACTAAAAACGTTTTCTTTAATATTGGCCATTTTGGGGTCCCATGTTTTTCCTAATCTAGCTGGTATTGATGAATTTTTCTTATCCCTTAAAACCTGTGAACACATAACTTCCATGTGAACCAGATCCAAATCTGAGATATCTGAACCATATACTTTTAGAATTTTGGTTAATAGATGGGATGGATTGCTATATACCATCTTTCCACCCAACAATCTTTTAATATAATTAATCTGTTCTTTAATTTCAACGGCAGTTGTTGGAACGTCAAGAATTGGGGCACCGGCTTTATAAGAAAACTCTAAACTGTTACCGATCTTTTGGTAATCACCTTTCATAACAACAGCGTAATCCAATGACATCACAAACATTAAATCTTCAAACGATACCTGTGCTACAATATGATTCAGCCAAACGCCATCAAACTTGCTATTGCTGGTATTTGGGTACTGAATATTATCATTTGTTCTGTAGTCTCTCAAATCTATTTTGATATTTACTGGTTTTTTGGAATATA
>Ga0307379_10001116_pt1 | contig 43116 bp, 40 predicted proteins | sample UN2MG_FD_202237 | JGI IMG/M metagenome (GOLD analysis project Ga0307379, IMG submission 202237) | Soil microbial communities from Risofladan, Vaasa, Finland - UN-2 | ecosystem: Environmental > Terrestrial > Soil > Coastal area > Acid sulfate soil | place: Finland: Risofladan, Vaasa | collected...
AATGGTTCTGATGGGGGATACATCATGGCAGGGCATACTTTATCATTTGGTGCAGGAGCAACTGATGCTTGGATAGTAAAAGTTGATGTGGAAGGAAATCATGAATGGAACTGTACTTATGGGGGAATGGGTTCAGATGTAGCTATTTCCATAATAACAACCCCTGATGGTGGTTATGCAGGAATAGGCTTGACCGAATCGTATGGATCAGGAGATTATGATGCCTGGCTATTCAAAATCGATAATGTCGGGCAGATTCAATGGAATCAAACTTATGGGGGACCTGCAATGGATTATGGGAGCTCCGTGGTTTTAACGCCAGATGGAGGGTATGTTATTTGTGGATACACTGAATCATTTGGTTTAGGAGTACGAGATGTTTATTTAATTAAAACGGATGATTCTGGAAATATGCTCTGGAATAAAACCTATGGCGGATATAATTCTGAACGTGGTAGTTCTATTATACTCACTGCAGACGGAGGATTCCTATTAATTGGATTAACTGAAACTTCTTCAGTCGGTTCCCAGGATATATGGATAGTCAAAACAGATTCAAATGGTAATCAGCTTTGGAATCGTACAATTGGCGGTTCAAATAATGATTTTCCATATGCTGGAATCCCCTCTCTTGATGGTGGTTTTCTTATCACTGGTTTAACGGAATCGTTTGGGGCAGGAAGCTCAGATGCATGGTTAGTTAAGATCGATCAAAACGGGTTTCATGAATGGAATCGTACTTTTGGTGGATCAGCACTTGATTATACAACTACTATAATCCCCGCACATGATAATGGGTATGTCTTGGCAGGAAGGACTACCTCATTCGGAGAAGGAGGACAGGATATGTGGTTAATTAAGACTAATTCATTCGGAGAATTAGAATTTAATCAGACATTTGGTGGAATTAGTGCTGATGTTGCTTATGGAGTTATTGAAAATGGAAATACGGGATTCAGTTTGGCGGGTAGAACTTCGTCCTATGGTGCAGGAGCAGAAGACATTTGGTTTGTAGTAGCGGTTTTTGAAAATGAAACGATAGATGGTTTCACATATAGCATTATGATCGGAGCTATTACAATTTTTATTTTAATTCGAGTTAGATTTCCCAACTCATCTAAGAAAGAATAGATCAATTAAGATTGAAACCAGGTTCCCCAAAGCAATTCCTAGGTCAGACCATTTTTCTTTTTATTTTTTTAATCCTAACTATTTATGCGAAGTAACTATAATTGATTTGTTATGGTTAAAGAAGAAGTGTGTGACCTGTTTAATCAATTATGCATTATTTTCTCTATTTTCTAATTTGAATAAAAAAAATTTTCACCACAAAACAGTTTTGCAACTGTTATATGAGATGGTTTATTATAAATTACTACTATATCTAATTCAACAATAGGAGTTAAAATAAATGAGTAAAAGTAGTAAACGGTTTGGAAAAAAAAGTATTGTTTTTTTTATCATCTCATTCCTAGTTATTGGCGGTGGTTTAATAGCAATCTTTAGATGGGTCTATTTTTGGACTAATTTTGAAAATCCTTGCTTTGTTGCAGCTATAGGTATTGAAAAAGATGACCAGTTTGCTCGTGAAGGTTTTAGTGGGACAGGAACGATCAATGATCCTTATCGATTAGAAAATCTTGAATTAACTGTTGATGGGATTGGTATTAGTATCTGCCATACAGAAGCTTATTTTATTATCACTAATTGTATTATCTCTGGTGGGTATAATCTTTTAAATATTGAAGTAGTGAAAACGGGAACTGCAAAGATTGTGAATAATACTTTTATTTGTGATTATTGGTGGTGTAGTGCTCTATCTATTTATAATTCACCAGGAACAACTATTGCTAATAATACTTTCTTAAATGGTTCTCAAAATCCTGTTTCTGATAAGGATTTTGGAGGAGTTAACATTATAGAATCAGATAATTGCACTATAAAGAATAACATCTTTATTAAATTGAACTCGGGTATTTCAATATATGACACTGATTTTTCATTGATAGAGAATAATTTCTTTATTAGTAATTTTGAAGGATTAGCTGCTTATGACCTTGATTTCCTCCAAGTTTTTGATAATTATTTCATCAACAATTCAATAACCAGTGCGTATCTATTTGAAGTCAGGTATAGTTCATTTCAGAATAATAGTTTGATCAATAACACTCAAGGCTTTAACATTTTACAAAGTTTCAATATCACAATTAGATTTAATCAGATAGAAAATACTACTGTGTATGGAATTAGATTGGAAACATCTTCAAATATTACCATATATGAAAATAATTTTATTGACAATCATCTGAATGGTACTGCTTTAAATTACTCACAAGCTTACGAATTATTTGAAGAAACAAATCATAATTATTGGTATGAACCTTTATACCAAATTGGGAATTACTGGTCGGATCTAATTTGGAATTCTACAATCAATTACATGATTGACCCGGGAAGCACTTCTGATCTCTACCCATTAGAGAATCCTGTGAGTATCTAATCCTTACAGAAGAAGTGTGTGATCTAAGCATCAGTAGTTTGATGCTTTTCTGTTTTTTTAACTAGTTTCTTCTAATTTTCTAAAATCCTTGCTTCTTCATTCTTTTCATATTTTTTAATTTAAATAATTCAATACACCTAAGCGTGTCATTACCGAACTGGACTTCTAGACCTTCAAGAAGTAGTATGTAACCTGTTGCATTATCTCGTTTTGACAATCTTTTTAAAATTAATATAATACTGAAGCTTATGGAAAAGGAATATTATTTATCGATATTTATTTGCAATTCAGATCCTATTGTAACCTATTTTATAGGTAAAAAACTAATTGGATTAGAATTAGAAGGACAATGTTATAGTGACTACAGGTATGCTTATCATCTATTGGGTAATCTATTGTTAAATCCTAATATACAAACAAATTTACCTCGAGATATTGCTGAAAATCACAAAGAGGATTTTGCCAAATATCAAAGTGAATCTTTCTGTATATCCGGTGGTATAGGTACTGAAGATTTTGTAAACAAATGTCTTTCTTTTAAATTAAAAATACTTGACTCAAATGAAGATAAAAAAATCCATCTATATGATTTTATAATTCTTTCAGGTAATGCTAGGGATTTATTTGTTGATACTATTGCTGATACTTTTAATTTTACTCCTAAAGAAACCTTTATTCTACTTAGCAATATCTGTCTGTCATCAAAAGGTATCTGGCGTTTTGCCCCTGATTCAAATAAAATATATCATGATGTTCCAACAATACGAAACTTAACAACATTATATTATGATCAAAGGAAAGGACTTAGTAATCACTATTCTAACAGCTCTTTACAGATTGCATTTTACTGTATAGATTACTATATTTATTTAATTGAACAAGTAACTTCCGGGGAACTATCACTAGAACAATTGCTGCGATTAAGTGGTACTAAAATCTTAACTGCTTACCTTAATCATTTACCTATAGTTCAAGCTTTTATCAGGGAAAAAATTAATCTATTAATCAACCAATTTGACTTCCTACCACAAGATCAAAAGGTCATGTATTTTACTTTACTAATTTTAGCTGAATATTATGGCTCTATCACTGAGATAGATTCATTCTTTAATGTCAATAAATCAACTATCCATGAAATAACCAAACAACTTTCTAAGAAATTTCCTAAAAAACAAGGTAGCAGAAAAAAATGGGGGGATGTTTACAAAGATTATCTTAGTAGAGATTTTAAAGGATAATTAATTTATTCACAGAATATTAAAGGATATAATTTAACAAAACAATTGAAACACCTTTGCCTAATTATAGAATAAAATCACATTGATTCTAAAGAAAGGCAATTTTTAAGCATCTCTTAAGTCATTCAATTTTATTTTTTCTCGCTTATTTGAAAAAATGAGTATTTTTTTAGTTTTTTTATTCTTCACTTAGAATTTTAAAAAGAAAAAAGTCAGCAGTGTAATGATAGAGGAGAGTAACAATGTTCAAAGAAGCAAAACTAAGAAAGGACTTACAACCTTTACTAGATTCATATCGCAAAGACATTCAAAACAATCCTGAAGATCACCTGGCTTGGAATGCAATAGGAACATTGTATTTAACCTGCAATGATACTGAAGAGGCGTTGAAATATCTCTCTCGAGCAATTAGATTAAATCCTCAAGAAGCAAGTTACTGGAATAATTTAGCTGTAGCCCATAAATCAAAGGGGAATCTAACAAAAGCTCTAGAGTATTATCAAAAAGCTGTTAAACTAGATCCAGGAGAAATCGATTATCTTTTCAATTTAGCTTTAACTTATTCTGAATTAGGTGAATCTGAAAAAGCAAAAGACTATTACTATAAAATTTTGGAAATTGACCCGGAAGAAGAACGAGCAACCACTAATTTAGGCGTTTATTACTTGAACAATGAGAACTACATTAAGGGAATTTTCCTATTCAAAAAAGTAATACAACTCAATCCAAAAATCCAATTGGCTTGGAGAAATTTAGGGGTAGCTTATACAAAATTAGATGAGTATACAGAAGCTGAAAGTTACCTTAGAAAAGCAATTGAATTAGATCAAGAGGATATCGATTCTATCTATACTCTCGGGCAAATTTACTATTATAGAGGAGATAATTTTGAAGCACTTAAAATTTGGCGAGAGATTCTAGATAAAAAGAAAAGTGATGCTAAGGTCGAATATCAAATTGCTCAAGCATTGATGAAAATTGATGAAATTGATCTTGCTTTTGAGTTCCTAAAAGATGCTGTATATCATGATACGTCCTTTCTCAAATTTGCATTAGTTGATCCTTTATTTAATCCTTTGCGAAAAATGACCGAATTTAATGAGTTATTGCAGTTATCAGAAGAAAGGCTAAAGCTTACCAAAAGACCGATGTTTATTGATGGTAGTAATGTTGCACATCACCAGAATGGCAAGACACTTAGTTTGGAGAATATTTTACTCATGCGAAAGCTCTTACAAAAACTTGGTTGGTCTAAAATTTTTATCATAACAGGTTCTGGATTAAGGCACTATATTGACGATCAGGTACAATATAATAAGCTCATAAATGATGGTACTATACAACAATGTCCATCTAAACGAGATGATGATATTTTACTGGTCAATAGTGCCATGCTTAAAAATGGGTTCATAGTTTCAAATGATAACTTTGAGCAATTCTCTCGAGATACTCTCATCAAGAAATATCTCAAAAAAAATCAAGTAAAATATACATTCTTTGATGATGATATTCAATTAATTATGTCGAGGAATTTTTATTTGAAATAGTATACCAAATTATTTTTCTTTTATTTTTATACACTAATTTTTTACTCCCTAACAATTACTAACATTCAAACGTGTTTTTGCTGAACTGGACTTCTAGACTTTAAAGAAGTAGTGTGTGACCTGTTGCATAAGAAGTGCTTGCAATGAAATCTAATTATCTGTAAGCTGATGAAAAATTAAGAAAAATAGTGCCTACCGTTAGGTAAACGATGGAACACTGATTAGGACTACAAGAGTTATTAACACAAGAATCATTAGCGTAATAATGGTAATCGTTAGTTTCTTGTTTTGCTTCTTGGTGGAAGTATCTTTAGGTCGAGGTGCTTGCATTAAATATAATGAAATCCAAACACAAATGCTAAAATAAGCAGAATGCCATAACAGAAATCCCCAATCCCAATCACCATACATTCTAGATACATTAACATTCATGAAAGCATCAATTATTGCATTTAGCCCTGTTTGAATGGTTGGGAAACCAGTCTGTAATTGATTTACCACACTAACCCACATTTCATACATATGGAAGACTAGTCCATAAGTACAATAGATAATGCACCATGCGAGGATAATTATCGCTGACGTTCTCAACATCCGGAATTGTTCTTTTAGTTCTGGTTCTTTGATCTTCAACACTCGACGCAATTGTATGATTGCCAGTGGAAGTATCGATAGGAATCCTAGTAACCACAGCGTTTCTTCAATTGCGCCTAATAATTCAAATTTGGTAATAACTGCAGCAGTGGCTGGGAATTGAGCTAGAAAAATACAAGTGATCAAAATATAAGGGCTTTTAGTTTCTATGAATTTCCTGAATTTGTTTCCATTCTCACCTTCGTTTGCAGGTAAATAGGTGTTAAATTGTAACATCGAAAAGGTAATTAATCCACTGAATGAAAGCTCAGCAAAAATGGCAAATAATCGTATCAAAAGAGAGCTATTCGCAACCGTATTAAACCACGCACGTTGTGGGTAATAGACTGACACAAAAATTGAACGATACAAACCAACCACTGTAAAAATTACTCCCATAATTAACATCCATTTTTGATATCGCGTTGTTTTTTCAACCTTAGGTTTCATTGGTTGTCTGAATATAATTGCACAAACCACAAGGCTTACAACATTAATACTTACCATTGTCGCCCACCAAGGCCAAGCCCATAAAGTACTAAAATCACTCATTTTTTATCAGCTCGGAAGATCTTTATTTATCATATTTTTTTTAAAATATGGACAAATATAATATGTCTCCAGTCTTTTAATTCTACCGCTAGATTATGTCTTTGCCGAACTGGACTTCTAGTCCTTAAAGAGGAAGTGTGTACGGTTACTCTTTTAATATCTATTTTTTATCAAATTTTTTCTGATTTAATTTCGTTCACTAATTCAATTATTGTAGTGAGTACTAATTTTGGGTTTTCAGCTACAATCATATGGCTATTTCCTTTCGCAATTAGTAGTTCATGTTTCTCAGAATTCTTCACTATCTCTTGGTGACATTCACTCCAAATATTATTTGAAAGTGGAGGATTTCCTGCTGTAATTAGCTTTATCGGAACTTCTATTGGCAGTTCCTTACCTCTCATTGTCTCTAAAGCTATTGGAAAACAATCAACCATTCTATTTCCGGCTTTTTCATCATTCTTTGTTGGGTTTTCAAAATATGGCGTAACTGCATTTAGGTTATCCAACCCGAATCTATCAACAAATTTGACATTCATTGGATCAATCAAAACAAGGCCATTCACCAACTCGGGGTATTGCAAAGTAAATAATTGTACTAATAATCCCCCGTAAGAATGTCCCACAAGAATAAACTTGTTTTTAAAACCAAGTATTTTTAAGCATTTTTTAAGAGTCTTTACTTCATCTAATGCAGTAAATTTGTCTGGTCCGAGTTCGCTTTGACCAAAACCCGAGCGATCATAACTCATAACCCGAATTTTCGTTTGAGCTGCAAGAGTATCTTGTATTTCTTGATAAGCTTCTGAGCTCATTCCCCCACCTGATTCCAAAACTATTGTATAATCACTTTCAATATCTGATAATATCACTCGTAACTTATGCGTTCCAATATCAACAAATTTATCAGATTTCACAATTTCTGATGCTTTTTTATTCATATATTTCCCCTCAATTATTTAAGTTCAATATAACTTCTTTTGTTAATAGTTTTTAGACAATTTAATACCTTCTAAAACTCTAGATTATTTGTGAATTATAATATACAAGGGACTCTACAGTTTATTTTTGATCACTCTCCATAGAAATCATTGATCCAGAGGGATTACCTAAAAAAAGGCAAAGAAATAGTTGAAGTTATTGAGAAGCTCTACTAACAGAAACGTGCTCCCTATGACTATCCTTCCCGAACTGACCTTCTGACCCTTAAAGAAGACGTGTGTCCTCTTCACACAATTTTTCCAAAGACAATTCCTTTAGATCCGTTTGAGTTTATTATAAGATAAGAAATGGCTTTATTTTTTCGATGGAATTCTAGCTGTAAAAATCCATTTCTGAAGATATCCTCACTAATTGGCTTCATTAATTGTTTTCCACATTTAAGGTCAAAACTTAAGGTATCTTCTAAAGTGGTGATTTGTAGTGTTTGATTGAATTTCTCGTTGTGATACTTTCCGCTATATTCCTCAAGTTGTTTTTTCTTAAGTTTAATTGGAATTATTTTGGGAATTTCTGCAGTATAGAATTCATTTTCAATTATTATTTTCTCTCCTTTCGTCCGTACAAGTAGTAAATTTGATTGATTTACTGCTGTGAATGTATCATCTGCAACAGCTTTTACTTCTGCTTTCATCCAATCATTTTCTACCTTTAATTTGTTCTCTTCTCTATAAATTGAAAAATAAGAAATTAATTCTTTCTTTACAAGATATGGAGATTTATTCTTTCAATACATAATCTAAAACAGCTTTTGCATGAAGATACGTTGTATCAAATAATGGTAATGAGTAATCCTTTTCTTTTATTAACATTGGAATTTCCGTGCACCCTAAAATAATTCCTTTTGCACCAGCCTCTCTTAATTTGTCCATTATTTGTATATATTTTCTTTTTGATTCTTCAGTAATGATATTCAATATTAACTCTTTTTTGATTATTTCATCGATTAATCTTTTATCTTCCTCTTCTGGTACAATTATTTCTATCCCCATTTTGCTCAATGTCTTTGAGTAGTAATCAGCATCCATAGTATTCTTTGTTCCTATTAATCCTACTTTTGTTAATTTTTTATTTTGAATTGCTTTTCCAGTTGCTTCCATGATACTGATCATTGGTACATCCACTTTTTTAACTAATTTATCAAAAATAATATGTGGAGTATTTGCAGCAATTATTATTACATCTGCTTTTGCTTTTGTCAAGTTTTTGGCAGAATTTACCAGCTCATTTAATACCTCATCCCAGTGATTTGCCGTTATCAATGTAGCCATTTTCCCATGATTTAAGCTATCTATTACTAGTTCTGGAGCCATTGTTCCAGGGTGAATTTTCCTATATTCATCAATGATTATCCGATAATAATCAATAGTTGAGTAAGCACTCATTCCGCCAATAATACCAATTTTTTTCATAACAATCTTCCTTTTATAACTTGATTTTTTTTGTTAATATTGTTTTTCTAGAGAATATTTTATGTATAGTTTTCTAAATAGTGGGAATTGAAAATTGATGAAAGATGAAATAGAGTGTTTTCTCCATCACTTAAAATCAACAAGCCTTTAAGAAGAAGCAAGCATTGTACATTCAAGAATACGATTCATTAAAAGCATCAAATAATTATTTAATTAGTAATTCTTATTAAATACCAATTATTTAATAAGTGAGGGATTCTTATGGAAGAAGGAATTTTGCATAAAAAAGAATCATCAAGTTTTTTAGTGATAGTAAAGTACCTTACCATAATTGCTAGCATAGTGTTAGTTTTTGGGTTTAGTTAAATGATATTAGCATTTGTTTTTTGGTTTGAGTTTCTTCATAATGATGCTATGTTTGATTTATTTAGACATATAATAATAGGTGGATTTATTACTGCTCTAGGTTTAGCAACGCTAATTTATGTTGGGGTTAAGAAGAAGAAAAGTAACTTGTGACTTGTTTTCAATTTTTCTCTTTTTTTTTCTAACATTTCAAAAAGCAATGTGTGATATGAAGCCTTCCATTACTACATTATTTCTTTATTTTTTGTTAAATTTAGTCTTTATTAGTTCAGTTTTAGCTTGAAGAAGTACTTTTAACAAAAATGGAATATCAAAAGTAGGTATTGGTATTTTTTATAAATCTAAAATCAATCCAATTCAAATGAATCTAAAGAAAAAGAGAAAAATCTTGAAAAATAGTTATTCCAAGATTTTTCATTCTAAATTAAATGATTGTGCTGCTTTATTCTGAGAAATTTGTATTACTTTTTAGATAATCTGAAAATCTCTAGGCCATTGAAACCGTTAGTAACGTATGCTAATCTACCTTTGAAAAAGATGTTACTTACACCAGTATATTGCGTCAATTGCTGTATAATTATTGGATTAGTTACATCTTTTACGTTGATAATATGTAATCCACCTGAAGAACAGCAAACAAAAGCATAATTATTCTTCAATTCTACTCGAGTAGCAAATCCTGATAGTGAACAACTAATAACAAAGGTAGGCGCGATAGGATTAGTGATATCTAAAATCATGAATCCTTGTGTGCCAGCTGCTAAATAGAGATATTTGCCATGTATTACTAAACCATCGACACGACTTGGAGTACTGTATAAATTGACAAAGCTGGGATTAGCAGGATTAGAAATATCTAGTATTACTACACCAACTAATGATGTTAGATAAGCATAATTTCCTCTTAGAACTATATCTGCTGTTTGGTAGCCCCCACTATAAGCACCAACAAATGTAGGCGAAGTTGGATCGCTGATATTATAGATATACATTCCATGGATAAAATCAGCAATGTAGATTAAATCGCCCCTAAATACAAAATCACAAGCATCATTGAAACCATATAATGAATAAACAAGTACTGGATGAGATGGATCACTTATGTCAAAGATTGGTAATCTATTATTCCAACCGGATACAAAGCAATAGTTATCACGAACAAAGACACCAAATCTAGCTGAACTAACAAAATTACCTTGCGCTAAGAAAGTTGGATTACTGGGATCACTAACATTAACTATATGTAAGTCTTGATGTTGATCGGCAATGTAAGCAATTCCATCCTTTACAAAAACACCCATCGCATAATCATAAGTATCATAGTTAGCTATGTGAGTCAAAATAATTTCCTTATCTACCTGTTTCGCTTCAGTAAATGAATAGTTAAATGAAATGAAAAAACCACCAACAAGAAGAATTAGCACTATTCCTTTCACAATTTTTTTCGAATGATTAATTTTCAATTACACCCCTCCTTATCATTCTTAGCTCAAGTTAAACATAGAAAGTATTTTAAGTTTGTTCTCAATAAATCATAATTTCATAACAAATAATCTTTAATTGATTATTCGTTATTTGGTTTGGAATTTTTACAAGTCAAAATTATTGCTAGGTTATAGTTTCTGTTTTTTATTTTTTAAATGATAGATTGTTTTCTCGAATGATTTATAGATAATTAATCCAGTAGACTAAAACTTACCACCTAAGTGTATTATTACCGAAATGGACTGCTAGACCGTAAAGAAGTAGTGTGTAACCTAAATATCAGTTATTCTTTTATTTCAAAACTGTTTCATAACTGTTGAACTAGATTATTAATATACAATTAGGACCTAATTATTAAATAAAGAAAAATTGAGAGATTTGGGATGAACGAAAATCAATCAGCAAAAATTTTTAAAAAAACAGGTTTGATCATATCACTATTATTCACAATAGTCATTTCCGTAATGTATATTTGGATTTATTTTGATGGTGTTTTTTTACCATCATTAGGTTGGACTATGTTCCGACTCATATTTTATTTTATTTTCACAGAATTTCTTATATCTTTACTACGAACCTCTATTCTAATAAATGAGAACTTTAGGAGCACAAAAATTTATTTTATCACCAGTTGGATTAGTTCAATAATTGTCCTTCTAAGCTTTATTGCTGCTTTATTGTATGTTATGCCATTAAATTTTGGGTTAAATCAATTTTTGATATATTTACCTCTTTATCCATTTATTCTCACAATTCCTATACAACTAACGTTATTTCTCAATCGAGAAACTTTTCTTAATTGGAGTGGATTATTAGATAAAAGGTGTGCAAATTTTGATCCGAAAGTTCATAAAATTAAAAGAATAAATTTGATTATTTTTTCATTAACATATATTGGACTTGTTCCAACACTATTGTTATCAATTCTTTCTAATACTATCCCATTTATAGTTATGACTTCAATTTTTATTCTATTACATTATTGTTGGTTTATATTCATAGAGTTAATTTGGAAAAGAAAAGCATTAAAGAAAATTCAAAAGAATATTTGAGTTCGAGAATTAACTCTAGTTATTTTTTTATTTAATAAATTAAATAGATCTTTCAAGAAGCAGTGGGTGACTGAGCATCATTACTGATATTTCTTATATTATTGATAATCTAAACTTATTTTAGAAAATCATAGAAGGATAAATGGTTTGAATTTATTATTGATCAAAATTCCCTTCTACAGATATACACAGATATTTCAAATTAATTTAAACTAATATTTCTTTGGTGTGATTATTTTGTCAGTAGAAGTAGAAAGGGATTACTCGACACTCAAGAGTACTTTAAAGTAAAAGCACATGAAGAGTCTGAAGGTTAATTATCACCCTTTAGTTTACTACTCTTTTATTGTTTATTTGCGGAATAATTAAATGAGTATGAGTTTAAACTGTATGCATGTCAAAAATAAAGAAGTACACCAAACGAAAATATTCAGTCAATCGACTGATCTTATCAGATTACAATCATGTTGCATATGATCTACCGAATGTATTCGGACTGATCGAAGTTGATGTAACAGATTCACTAGCGAAGATTACTGACATAAAGAACAAACAAAAGTATAACGTCTCTTTTACTGCATTTGTAATGAAATGTATTGGTCAAACGGTAAAGGAGAATAAGGAGCTGAATACCTATCGAAAAGGTCGTAAATTGATCGTTTTTGATGAAGTAGATATTAGTGTCATCATTGAAGTAACCACCAAAAACGGTAAGAAAATTCCATACAATTATGTCGTTCGCAATGTGGAAACAAAAAGTGTAAGAGCAATTACTGAGGAAATTCGCAATCATCAAGAAAGTGTCCTCTCCGAGGAAGAACAACTTCGAAGAAGTGGCTCAAGTCGGTTCACACCATTATATGCCATAATACCAAAATTCCTTCGACGATTCATTGTCCGAAAGCTTTTAACAAGTCCATTTAAATATAAGAAATTGAATGGCACGGTTGGATTAACCTCAATGGGAATGTTCATGCCTGGACAAGGTGGATGGTTGGTTCCTTTCCGTGATAAAACGCTTAATGTTTCTACCGGTGGTATTAAACAAGGTGCTATTGAACAAGATGGTAAGATAGTTATCCGGAATTATTTGTGCACTGCCTTCTTGATAGATCACGATATTATCGATGGTGCTCCGGGTGCGCGATTTATATCTCGAGTTTCAGAATTGATGGGTAACACACATTTCTTAGATGATATAGATAAAATCTAAAACGAAAAAAATAACTCAAAATCACTTTGAATGATATTACTCAAACAAATTCATATGTTGATGAACCATAAAAGTCATCATCATTCACCTTTTTTTTCATATTTGACTACTTAAAAGAAGTGTTTTTTGTAGTATTATTAAAATAAATGTGGTAAATAATAATTATTTTCGTCATATGACGAAAACCTTTTTATATTTTTACGAGAAACTGATTTTGTAACGATTGTGTTACACGGAGGCGAGTAAGCTAATGAAACGAAGTAAAATACTAATTGTTTTAGCTTCGATCATAATGGTTGGATCTTTTTTAGTACCTATGCAGACACATGCAAAACCAGCACAAAAACTAGATTTTTTTGTTCAGGATTTAATGACATATGAAGCCCAAAACGATGTTGTTGTAACAGGCAATGTAATCCATGTAAATGATTATCAATGTACTCACATAATATTGGTAGGATATATAGGTGAGTCACCTATCAATGGTTATTTGGATTCATATTTTAAAGTAAATCACAATACTCTAACCAATAAAATGACAGTTAACGGAATATCAATCTTCTATATTACTTGGAATGACTATGTAGGAGGCTTCTCCGGAGTTAAAGCCATGAAAATTGATATGAATGCAGATATCGATGCTGGTGAATATCTCCTTACTGGTATATTCAATATGCATGGATTTGGAGATTTTGAAGGTATGGAACTTAACGGCATAGTTTATGGCTATGTTCAAATAAACTTCTTCGAAGGTACAGTATTGATTCCTAATTAATCAATTTACATTCTACCATTAGATCAGTGAAATCCTTCAACCTCTTTTTTTTTATTTTTTCAATTGTTTTAAGTAATTCATCTTTTATATCAACAAGCTTTATAACATTTGGATAAAAAATCATTTTTTGTGCTAAAAGTATTAATTCGTTGGAAGGTTTTAAATCCTTTTCCTTTTCCACCTTCTAATAATAACGATAATTGACGTTATTGTTAAAATAGAAATGGTTGCTAGATAAGTAAAACCATTTACAGTTTTTGTACTTATTTCTGCTCTAAGAATTTCCAGTCCATCTCCTATATCTGCAACAATGACAAGGTCGTTTTTTATAGCAATCTTTTTTGTATGACCACCATCATCAAAACCACCAATTTTTGTAGGATTTGTTGGGTCCGAGACATCAACAACCTCTACACCTTTATTATAATTAGAAATAAAAGCAATGCTATTATTGAATGCGATTGAAAAGATAGATCCGCCTTTATCATAGATGCTAACTAATGAAATGTCGGAAGGCTCGGTGACATTTAATATCTGCATTTCCCCCCCATTTATTGCATGGTTGCCGACATATACATACCCATTCTGAATAATGGGGTCCCAAAAATCAGTATCGGTTTTAACATATTGAGTGATATATTCTGGTGCAATTGGATTTGTGATATCTAAAAGCACTAAGCTTGTATAATCATTTCGATGGTCAGTTACGATGGCAAGATTATCTTCAATAGTAATCTGCATGCAGTTTAAAGAATTAGAATCATAGCGAGCAATTTTAGTGGGATGCTTAAGATCGCTAATATTGAATATTTCTAAACCATAATGCCCATTTCCGGCATATAATAAATCACCAACAAGCTCAACATCGAAACAATAACTATTGACGGGATAGTGATAAATTTTAACCGGATGTTCTAGGTCGGTGACATTAAATATTTTTAACCCATCCGAACCATCAGCAATAAAGACATAATTCTCTCTTACAGCAAGCTCATAGCAATTGCCTCCATCATAATAAGAAGAGATTTTATATGGCATTGTAGGATCTGAAATATTTATAATAACTAATCCACCAGGATTGATATCAGCAGTATCTAACGCAAAAGCAATATCACTCATTATTGCAACATTTATGGTTTCACCATTGGTATCAATAGAACCTATTTTCTCAAAATTATATGATACACTTATACCTGAGCACTTGCCCAATTCAGCTGACAAAAAAGTTGTTACTACTAAAGTAACTATTACTATTTTTTGTAAAAACCTTTTGTTGACCATATCATTTCCTATTCCAAGTTACATAAATAAAAGGATAAACCTATAAAATTTCATATATTATTGAGAATAAATTCTGTAATTCTATCCCTCCATATAATATCACATCTAATAGATTAGTGGATATTGTAAGTTCAAAAAATAAAGCTAACCAAATTAGTCCTGCAAGAGGAAGTGCTTGGAAATCTCTTCCATTTTTAGACTAAATTGTATTTTCATTGGAAAAAAAGCAATAAAATTATAAATTTTAATTTAAAGATAATATGTACAATGAAAGCCTTAAGTATCTATTATACAATGAGAGGAAGAACAAAGAAAACAGCATTAGCAATAGGTGATGCATTAACAAATTATGAAGTGACTTATTTTCCAGTGGAGTTAACAGGTAAATTTATCGAAAAGATAAAGCAGTTTGATAAATTTGAGAAAGGAGATTTCTCTGCGATAGAACCCGGATTAAGTACTCTTGATGCAGCCGGTTATGATTTACTCCTGTTTGGAATGCCTACCTATGGCTCAAAACCGCCTAGTACTTTTGATGAAATCATCAAACGAATGGCTCATCTAAGTGGAAAAAAGGCTATTATCTTTGTCACTGCTCGCTTCAGTGGTGGGAAAGCACTTGAATATATGAAAGAGAGCATTGAAGCAATGGGCGCACAAATAATTAACAAAATAAAATTCAGAAGACTTTTTTACCTTGGAGTAAGAAAAGCTAAAAAATTCGGTCAAGAAATTAATGAGAACAAGTAATTGCTAAAAAAGATGATTGATATATTTCTTGTTTTTGTATTACTATTTTTTTATTATTTTATTTTTATTTAGAGTTAAAATAATCTTTTTAAAAAATATTGTATTCCTTTAATCAAAATATATAGGACCTTTATTATGTCAAATAATATAATTGATTGCTATAATCTTGCGGAAAATAATTATTTTTATAAATATAGAGTTCTTTCTGTTAAGTATTTAGAAACCATGAAAGAGGATATGGCTAAATTAAAAAGAGCTAAAAAATTAAGCGACCATGAAAATTTTCAAAGATCCATGCAAAGGAGAGATTTGGATATACCATCTGATTTCCAAGAAGCGAAATATCTTATTATATTAGCTAGATCTCGAAAACTTGCTTTTATTAACTTTCACTATAACGATAAGAAATATGAAATTACTGTTCCTCCAGATTTTCATGATGATAGTGCTGCTGATGAGGATGTTGAAAAAATAGTACAAAAACACATTATTAAAAAACCAGGCTACAAACTTATAGAAACAGAAAAAATACATCTAAAACTAGCTGCAGTTCGCAGTGGTTTAGCGAAATATGGACGAAATAATATTTGTTATGTAGATGGAATGGGGAGTTTTCTTACATTATCTGCTTATTACACAGATTACGATTTTCAAGATGAAACGATCCATGAGCTAAGAATGATGGATAGATGTGAAACCTGTAATATTTGTATAAATAACTGCCCTACAAAAGCAATTAGCAAAGAAAAATTTGTTATCGATGCAGGAAAATGTATAACATTGTACAATGAAAATCCAGGAGAATTTCCAGATTGGTTAAATAAAAAATATCATAATGCAATTGAAGGGTGTTTACATTGTCAATCTCATTGTCCAGCAAATAAGGAAGTTATAACCAATACTGTAAGACTTGAAGATATTACAGAAGATGAAACAAAAGTTCTGTTGGATGATCTTGAAAATCCTGAATTGCTACAATCATTAATAAAAAAACTGAAGATGTTTACGCTCGAGAATGCGAGTGAAGAATTACCAATTATTAGGAGAAATTTAGAAGTTCTAATTAAATGATTTTTCGCTTTGCTTTCAATTTTTTTTCTTACTACACAAAGTTTATGTTTGGTTAAAGATTGTCATAGTTTAAATGGTCTTCTAGACTACAAAGATGTGAGAACCAATTATTCTATGAGATTTAACCAAATTTTTGATTAAAGTATCTTATTTTGTTCTTTTATAATAGAAATTTACAAACAAATTTTTCTTAAAAAATCTTAAATACATTTCATAGTATCAATTAGTTCATTAAATAAAGTATCTTAAAAATTGTCGAAATATCAATTCCATCGAAGAGTTTCATACTGAGGCTCACAATGTTCTTTGTCCCAATTTTAAAGGGTATGGCCGAAATTGGCATGCGTTCAATGATATTTTACGAGGAGATTTTGGTTCTTTTGCTCCTAGTGAGAAAATCATTTTACTATGAACAGAATTTTTTATAAAGAAGTAGGGAAAAGACTTATTGGATGTAGTACTATGGGAAAATTTCCTTCATATCTTGGTGTTAAAGCTTTTGGCGTCAAAATTGGGGCTATCCTCCCAGGCGATGATATCGTAGAAGAGGTTAGTAAAGCTGTTAAAAAGTGCCATAAGGATGAGCTAATTGATGATGGTGATATCATCTGTGTCAAGGAGTCTATCGTTGCGAGAGCACAGGAGAATTTCATCTTAAAGGAAGATATTGGTATAGAGGTTAGAGAAAAATTAAACCTCACGGAATCGGATACACTTGGTATACTTTTTCCGATAGCAAGTCGAAATCGTTTCATCCCTCTCTTGGAAGGATTTGTGACTGCTATTCCTAAAGGCAAATTGATTATCCAATTTTCCTATCCTCGAGATTGTGTGGGCAATCAAATTGCTCCCGAGGATTTAGAGGAGGAGCTTGGCATAAATTTGAATAAAGAAGAATTATCTGCTGACCAATTACGAAAATATGATTTCCATCACCCAGCTACTGGTGTGAATTATTTAGCGGTATATGAAGAGATTATTAAAAAAGCTAATGTTGAAGCAGAGATTTTCTTGTCCAACAATGCTAATAAAATACTTGATCATAAGCCAAAGGGTATTATTGTTTCATCTATCCATGATAGAGATAAAGTAGTTGAAAAAATCAAGAAGGTTTTTGAAAACGCTATCACTATGCAGGATTTATTTAATGACAGCAGTAAAACTACTTGGTCAGAATGGGGTCTTCTTGGCACCAACATGAATTCTGATGACAAAGTAAAGTTACCTCCCAGAGAATCTTTTTCTGTTTCTAAGGCTATCCAGAAAGCAATAAAAGATTCCACTGGAAAAAATGTCGAAGTGATGATTTATGGTGACGGTGCTTATATGGACCCTTCAACTGGGATATATGAGCTAGCTGATCCAGTTGTTTCCTTCGGGCACAGTGATGGGATGAATAAAAGACGGGTAGGGATAAAATATAAATTCTTTGTTGGTACTTTACATGCTCAAGGAAAAAAGAGGAGCGAGATAGAAGAAATCATTGATGAACAGAAACAGAAAATGTATGAGATAGATAATATTTCTATGGAGGGCACCACCCCACGAAAACTTGTAGACATAACAGGTAGCTTAGCTGATCTTGTGACCGGTTCCGCAGATGCTGGCACGCCAATAGTCATTATTAAAGATCTCTTATAATAAGAGAATGGAACAAAGGACAATTTAAATTGCTGTTCTCTTATTTATTGTACCAGTGTTATAAACGACTAGCCAACCCATCTGTTAGGAGAACGATTGTTTGTAAGAAGGGAATAATCTTTCCCTCCGAACTTTCCTTTTTTAGATTACTCATGGCATGAATATTGGTATATTGCAATATTGATTGATTCCTCCACAACAAAGAAGTTCGCACAAATAACGATGACAAAGATAATAGAAATCATTTTCTTCATGTAACATAGCAAATGCTTAACATTGAGCTGCTGTTATGAATAACATATCAAAAGTACATCGGCCCCAAATATGACCATCCTTTATTTCGCCAGAAAAGGGTGGAATTTCCCAAGCATCAAGATCTTCAATTGGTACAACATCAATATGCGAAGGACCAAACATCATGGATTCTCCTTCCCCAGTTCCTTCGATTTTTGCTATAAGATTCCCTCTGTTCGGTGCGGATTCAAAAACTTGACAAGAGATTCCTTTACTGGTTAGAAATTTTTCAATAGTTTTGATGCTCTTCATCTCATCGCCAGGTGGATTGACACAAGCATTTTTCACAAGTTCTTGAATTAATTTAACGGTTTCATAGAGTTTTTTTTCTTCCATAAGTCATCCATTGGATTATTACATGAGGTATTGACTAGCTCAAAATAAATATTCTGTATATTTGAAAATTAATCGTGAAGTAATTTCTCATTCAGTAATTGATAGTTTTTTTCGTTTTTTCACAATAAGTAAACTTGCTAACATAGGTATAAACAAAAAGTAAGGTGAAGTATTTTCAACTTCATCAGTAACTGCATTTCCCTCAAAGAAATTGTATGTTAATTCTGAAGAAATGAGTTCATCTAAAGAAAAAACATCTCCAAATCCAGTAGGAGTATCAGGTGACATTAAACTAGTAATGACATAAACATTGTTAATATTTATTCCCTCAACATAAATTTGAATTTTATCAGTATCTTCATGATAGATTGTTTGAGTAACAGTCCAATTGTTATCATCCTTTATAACAAGAGAGACTCCTAACGCATAAGGATAAGGATTATCAATTTTAAATGTAAAACTGTCTCGAGGAACATACATTCTTTTAACATCAAAACCATAGAAGTAATGTGTTCTGGTCATTTCAAAATCAAAGAGAATTGCAGTTTGAGCTTGAATTGTGTAACTAACAGATTCAAATCCGTATATTCCCTCATAAATATCTGAATTATCCAAAACGCAAGCAGTAATCCAATCTAAGTAAAGATCATTAAACGTAAGGTTATAACCAAAACGATCAAGAGCAACATCTATCGCGACTGTGCCATCCTCTGGAATAAAGACTAGTTCTTTCGTGAAATTATTACCAAAACGATTTGCTAAATAAGTAACGAAGAGATAAGCTTGCCCATAACTAGCATCCCATAATGAACCGTAAAATCGATTAAAGTAAAGCAATGAAATTTCTGGATAATAAGTAAATGCATTTGTAACTGCTGTGGTTACCCAAAAATAATATTCTGCGTAATCAATTGCATAATTTGCTAGTCCTTCATTGATGAAGTCAGCATCATTCCAATCATTATTATACCAAATCAAATGGTTAAATTCGTGTATTGTTATACAAATTGTCTCATAAACATTCTTCTCTGAATCGCAATAAACCATTTCTCTAAGATTTGTATAAGGAAAACCAGGATCTTCATTTTCCAAGTACATAAATCCAAGGTATCCAGTTCCCATATATCTAACCGTCGGTGCTAAGAAAATAGTTACATGAGGATCCCCATCTATATCACCTAAAATACCGTTTGGGTGACCTGCAACCTCAATTGCCTTAGGATATACATCATCGTCAAAAGCATCTCTAATAGAATTACATTTGCTAATAGAATTATTTTCACCTAGCAAATCAATAGTTTCATTAGCCATGTATACATAGCAATAATTCCCGACAGCTAGAAGAGTTGCTCTCATTTGAATCCAATCTGGAAGAGGGATCCAAAATAAATGTTGTTCTCCGAAACTTTCATTTGAGACAGCTTTAATCTGGACTTCATTTTCATATTGAACTAAATTATTCTGGAAATCAATACTCAAGTTTTGACTTAGATTGTCTTCAGGCATGACTAATGATCCATTAAAAAGAAAGTGAGTTAAAACAATAAATATTAGTAAAATGGAATGAGTTGATTTATCCATTATCCTCAGATATATTATTAGCTTTTGAATTTATAAAAGATAATAAAAGATAGGTAAATAGTTATTCAGTGTTTTTAGTTTAATATTATGTATAAATGGTATTGTTAGATTAGATTTATTCCCAATAGATCATAAGGAGTATACTGTCCATTGTTTAAAATCGATATTCTGTTCTTTGGAATATTCATTAATTATTGTCTCAATATCCTCTCTTTCAAGATTGGTTTTTCCCAAAATTATAGCCATTCTGATTTTTAGCATTAAACTCTATGAGTTCTTTCTGAGCTTTTTCTAGTCTTTTAGTATGTTTTTGTGCATTGGTAATTTTAGAAATTATTTGTCCAATTTTTGTTTGGAAAAAAATGTTCATGTTTTTATCTTTAGTATATTTGGGATTTATTTTAAGTTCAGATAATAGTTCTTCAAATTTTGGCAACCAAGAGATTAGAAATCGATTATTATTTATGATTATTTCACATAAATAAATACCAATAGAATTAATACAATAAATTCGTGGTTTCAGATATTCTTTCTTTGTTATAGCAGCATAATCTAGCTCCCAATAACTTCTAAGATTACGAGAAATAGTACTTCTAGAAAGGTTAGTTAATTCAAGAAGTTTTTCTTGATTTAAACTCTCTCGAGTAATTAAGTATGTTAAGATTTTGTTAATAATTGGATCGTTCTCTACAAACATTTCCATGCGAACAAATCTATCAACTAGGCTTGTTTCTAGTTTTTTAATTTCAAAAGGATAATCGATAAATTCATCTAGTTGCAATAAACCAGAAACGTCTTCATTTAGAAACGCCTTTTTCTCAAATTCTGTATATATTCTTCTTTGTGTTTCAATAAAATTCCTAATACCATTAAGTCTTCTATGTAAGAAAGTAGTCTTGAGAGGATACTTTTCCTTTAAAAATTCCAGTTTACTTTGAAGATCTTTTATGAAATTATCGTGTTGTTCCTGATTTGTATTTACTTGAGCTCTAGGAGTTATAATGGTAAAAACATATTCGTTATTGATAGAGTATATATTTGTATGACTTTTCGGAATAAAATTTCTAACAACAATTGAAGATTGTACAAATGATTTCAAAATGATAGAAATGAATCCTGAAGAAAAATCGGTCAAAAATTTTAATTGTTTTTGAGTCAAAGAATTATATATCTTCAAGTAAGCAAAGATTTCTGTTGTTTTCAAATCCACTTTACTTTTTTTCGCAATCTCTTTATAGAATTCAACTATTTGTTGTTCAATTTCTTTGAACTCACCTACCGCTAATTCTGATAAGACATTTTCTATCATTACTTCTCTTTCCAGTCTTTTAGCTACCATTATTGTCTCGTAATTATTATTATAAATTGTGTTTTAATTGTTTTTCTAAATTATGAAATTTAAATAATCATTTATATATCGGTTTGACAATATATAATATGGGGTAGAAATATGGATTTCTCTCAATTAGTAGGAAAAATTATTGCCGATAGAAATAGTCGGAAATTAGGCTTTGTAGTTGACATACGAAATGTTGTTACTTCAAGTTTTGAACGAGAAAAACCTACAGCAACAATGCTCGTAAAAATCGAAAGAGCATTTAAAGAAGCAATCACGGTTGAAGCTGAAGTTGTAGAGATCCTAAAAATAGATGGCTATTATGCTTGGTTAGATACAACCAAAAAGGAATTCTTTGAGTCAATAAAAAATACCAAAAGCATTACTCAAGAAAGAAAAGAACCTAAAATAATCGATCTTTCTATTCTTAATATTAATCCACCACAACCTGCAACTGAAAAAACGAGTAACAAAAATCAAAACTCTAAAGGAGAACTAAGTGAGAGCTCTGCATTTATGGAATATACTTCAGGCAGAAGCCGAAAAATCAAGACTCCTTGGATTGCAATTGTAATTTTAGGACTTTCAACAGCTATACTTTCATTATTAATCTACATATTCAGTATAGTAGCTTTTGACAATCCGTATGCTATGAATATGATCATAGGATTACTTGGTTTGCCAGCTGGATTCATTATTGCTTTTAAAAATAAAACATTTGATATAATGGTTTCTTGGAGATATTCAACTTTAACTGGGATTATTTATACAGTTATTTATTTTATTATAGGTGCTATTATTTCTTCTATAAATTCATTAGGCTTGAATAATCTTTTTGGTGGCATTACTGCATTATTATTAAGTTGTCTTTTAATTGGTGTGTTTTCTATATTAGTAACTTTTGCGGGAGGTGCTCTTTTAGGAACAATGATTCATGGGTATATGGATAATAAACGATGAATCAATGTCTATATATTTGGAACAAAGGATTATCAAATCAGATGATATGCTGTTTGAAGATTATCTATAACTTCACAACCATTTTTCGTAAACTTTACAAGATGCTCTGTTTGTCCCTATCTGTATTTCAGTGTAGATGCAAAAAGTCTGTTTGATACTCTATGGGTTGTATACAGCATTGGTGGTATTCCATGTAATGAAACTACCTCTTAGCTAAAGTAATCATCTAGTTGTGAATTGATAGAATTATCAGATATCCTTTGATGTACTGAATTTCCAATCTATTTTCCCTTCATTTATCCCCAAATCTATAACAAAATATTTTTCTGTTGTGAAGAGATTTATACATTGGTGTTTTTTCTTGGGAAGTAAAAGTCCACTTTTTAAAATAATCCTCATAGGACAAATAACTGTGGGAAAAACATCACTACTCGAGAGAATGGTTACAGGAGAATGTGATGAAAAACCAAAAATGATGATTGGCGTTAATTTCAAACACCAGGAAATAGAACAAGTTGGTTCTCGTTTTAAAATACTTTATTATGATGTTGGGGGGAATGATCATATTACCAAATATTACCCTTTTATCCAAGAAATGTCACTCCTTCTATTTGTGTTCAAGGTCGATAGTTCATCCAGTCTTGATTTTATACAAAAAGTCTTAGACAAAGTGCCACTAAATAACTCTCCGAAAATTTTAGTTGGAAATAAAATTGATCTTGTAAACCAAAGAGAAATTAGCACAGAAACAGCTGAGAAATTCGCTGTAAAACATAATATGAAGTACATTGAAACTTCAGCAAAGGATGGATCAAATATCAATAAACTAAACACATTAATTCTTGATTTATTAATATAAATTGATAATTTAATAAAACATCAAGTAAACTGATTTTTTGTTATAATCCTTTACCTCTATAACTTAATCTCTAATTCAATCTTTTTAATGTAAAAAAGTCACTATAAATATCCTCTTTCATCAATGTTTTATTGAAGAATACTTTTTTGTTTATAACTCACTTCTAATATGTGATCTCAATTCAATTGCTATTAGATTCCTTATTAAAAAAGCAAGAAATAACGTCAATTATGAGAGAGTAAAATTAATTAAGGTTTAAAGGAATGAGCTTTTGGGGTTTAGTTTTTGGCAATTAAAGAGCAATTGGACAAGGGTGTGCAATTATATAACAATAAAGAGTTTGATAAAGCACAAGTAATTTTTGAGCAAGTTTTGAAAAGTGAACCAGTGAATCAAACAGCATTATCTTACCTTTGTTCTATTAAAATAGATAAAGGCGAATTTTCTACTGCACAAAAAATCATGTCATCCATGAATGAGCAGACAAAAAAGTCTAAGGTTTATTGGAAATGGAAAGGATTAATTGAAGAAGGATTAGGAAATAGTGTTGAAGCAATAGCTGCATATAAAAAAGCAATAACAATAGACCCTAAATTTTCTCATCCCTATATCTTGTTACTTCCATTATTAGACCAGAGAGAAGATTATACTACTGCTTGTAAGTTTTTATTTCAAGCGATAAGACATTTGGGTTTAATGCCAGATTTTGAACAGAAATTAAAAAAATATCAACAATATTTCGCTGGATTAGGGGGTATACAAGCACCTGCTCTAATTACTATCAGTAAAAATCAGGGATCAATTACTGCTCTATTTAAGAAATTAGAATCAATTGAAGAGATTCAAAATTTAGATGTTACAAGTCCAATATTGACAAGTTTAAATTTAGGCGGTAATAAAATACGGAAAATAACTGGTCTTGAAAAATTAACAGAATTACGAGTATTATATCTTGATAGTAATAAAATTCAGAAAATAGAAGGTTTAGAACAATTAACAAATCTCCAAAACATTATACTAGCTCATAATGCCATCCCAACAATTGAAGGTTTAGAGAACCTAAAAAAATTAACCTCAGCAAATTTTAATAACAATGAAATAACAACAATACAAGGATTAGATCAATTATCATCACTCAGAAACCTAAGTCTAAATGACAACAAACTTGATTCATTAGATGGAATAGAATCCTTGGTTACTCTTAGACAGCTATATCTAAAAGGGAATTCTTTACACAACATCAAAGAACTGGCTAGCTTGCCAGAATTATTTATCCTTCATTTAAGTAACAATAATCTTACAACAATGGAAGGACTCGAGAAGAATACTAAAATTGTAGATCTATTATTGGATAATAACAATTTAAATACGGTGAATAATCTCGATAAATTACCTCAATTGAAAAAACTAGATTTAAGAAATAATCCAAACCTTCCATCTTCCTTAGCTCAAGTTTTTGATAAACAAAATTCTCTAACTTTTATTAAAAAATTCAATAATTTGTCTCCTGAAGAAATAATAGAAAAGGTTGCTGAAATTGAAGAAGAACGAAAATTACGAATAAAACAACAATTAGCAAGAGAAAGTTTTGATAACAAATTTTATGCCATACCTGCTGGAATCATTCGGATTAAATACAGGGAATTGCTAGAAAGGAATACCAAAGATACTTGTCTATATTGCAGTCAAACTATGCCTTTAAATACGAACTGGGTGGATTATTGTAGTGAACAAGTTAAATTAGTATTATTGGAAGCTAACAAAGCATTACCTAAAAATCTACGTTCAACAATAACTTGGGATACAGAGGAAAAAGAGCAAACAACTAGATATAAAATGGAGGGTCCTTCAGGACAAAAAACTTGGCAAGCATCTGGTTTGACGAGTCCTATAGCAATTAAAAATATTAGAAAAGAGAAGCATAGTAGAAAAATTTTCACTCAAAATGACTATACAACACCGCTAGGGACTATCTGTAAACAGTGTGCAGATGAATTTATTAGAAATGTAGCAACTGTTTTCAAGTCTGTTTCTTCAACAAAATCAATCAAACAACATGAAAAGATGCATAAAACGATTAAAGAAGAATATTATGAGGTTTTTGCAACATTGGTCATCAAAGCGCTAGCAAAGTAATGGTCACTACTTATTACTATAATGCGAAGAAATGCATAATTATTGCATACACAGAGAAGGCTACTTCCTTGTTAACAGGTAATAAAAGGAGAATTAAGTGAGAATACTGTATTTAATGAATATACTTCGAGTATATTTTGCGGAGGTACACTTTTAGGAACAATGATTCATGGGTATATCGATAGTAAACGATGATATTTTTCACTATATCTAGAACAAGAAAATAGTAAATTTCTATTTTCCTTATTCTTTTTTCATTTCTTCTATTACTTACACTAATCTTTTTTATTTGGTTTATTTTTGAAAAACGAAAAAGATTTCGCGCAAAATTCACTTCCTTAGATTCCCCTGTACCTTCACCTAAACTAGATTCCTAATCTTATCACTCACTTTTTTTGAATAAAATTCTTAATCTTAAGAAGTGTGTAACTTGTTGCAACAATTAGTTTGTTTTCTCTTTTAATGCCAATCAATTTTACACTTTCAACAAGATTAAAATTAAGGTTAATTTCAAATCTAATTTAATAATTATTTTTCAATTTTTTTTAATAATATTATTTGCTTTTTTAATTTAAAAAGGAAAAAATATTAGGAATTCTAGAAAATTCCTAAAATACCTATCTTTAAGATAGATAAAATTACAACACCTACTAATAGCAAGACTATTGTAATACTAGAAATTATTAATGCTGCCTGGTTAGTCTTATTTTTACCTTCATTTTTTCGAGCTGAAATTGACAATATTAATCCAAAAATACTCACTAAGATGAATAATACTGAGCATAGACCTACAATGGATATAGTCAATGCTAATCTTGAATCTCTTTGCGTTAAATCTTTCGTTTTATCCATTTGACTAACAATGCTAGCTTTCTCATCAAGTTTACCAGCTAATACTGTATCTGTACTACTGGCATCAATTGCACCACTTGGAGTAGGTGATAAATTTACCCAATCTACATTATAGAAACTTGTTTGAGCATTTATTTGCCCACGCTGCCACCATTTTGTGTCTTCAGGAAATCGTTGCCGACGAATTGGTACTATATTGTTAGTCATTGTCCGAATAAACCATTCCAGTGAGAGTATATAACCAATTTTTTCCCAAAGCCAAAGAATCAGACTATAGAATGCTACGGTGAGGATCGCTATTACTCCCATACCAAGCCAAAGAGGTTTTTGATAATGCGTACCGAAAGCAACTAACGAAGTGATTTCCCACATTATGAAGAAAATCCATTGGTTGTTGTAATTGGTAAAAGCAATTGTACCAAAACGTCGAATGATTTTCGTACGATCAGCGAATTTATGACTGATACCTCGGAACTCAATTACTCTCAACAAAACAGCAATCAGAATAATGCTGAAACCATTTACACCCATAAACTGAGCCAACCACGAGAAAGGAGGGATTGGAAATGAATAAGAGGGATTATCTGCAGAAAGAAAACGATGAGAACCAAATTCCAAGTATAATGTAAAAGCATTATCAATACCATTAGCTCCACCTTGAACGATCACTGTAGCAAACATAGCTATAAGCCCTATTACTCCTGCTATAAACATTCCAAGACCAGCTAAAAACAACTGACGTGGAAATTTCTGTTTTATTTCATCCTTTGGTCTGGATAATACAATACCAATTATACTACCAACAAATGATATTGCTAGATATGGGAAAAGCGGTTCTATATAACCAGCAAAAATGCCTAGGAACGGTGTTCGAAATATTTGCCAAAAAGTTTCAGTTCCAATATATGGTAAATCTATGCTGTGACCACTCGGGAAGGTTCCAAAAGGAAATCCAGGCACTATTTTTCCAACTAACCACCAGACCGGTTGTGTAAGTGCAATAATAGAAACAGCCAGAACAATATAGGCTATGATCAGATTGCGTCTATTTTTCCAATTACCCTTCAAAGATAATAGACCTTGAACTAGGCCATTGAAAATTAAGCACCATGCGATCGTGTGGATTGTTTCAAAGGTATTCCAACGCCAGAGTGGTATAGACCAATTTGTATTCCCGATATTATTCAAATTTCTAAAGAAACTACCTGCTAAAGCACCATATCCTGTTATGCCTTCGCATATCATCGCAAAAACGAGTAGTAGAACTCCACCAAAAACCTGTTTGAAAACTAAACTTCTGATTTTACTACCATGTTCTAAATCACGATACATGCTAATCATATTGCTTGCAGATGAAATTAGCAAGAAGAAACCTGCCAACCCTCCAAAGAACGGAGCAAAGAACATTACAACAAGTGCAATAATTGGTTGATCATTAATATTATTCATTAGTTGATCAATATCTAGCACATTTTGAAGAACATGAAGTATTAACATCATGAAAATTGCTAATCCTCGAGCGAAATCTAAAGTAATGAATTTTCTAGGTGCTGTTCTTTTTGTCTCATTAAGCGTTACATTTACTGCCAATTGAATTTCCTGTTTATAGTTTGTTAAACTAATTTTGATTAACCTTAATGTTTAAAATTCTTTTGAGGATTCATTTCTAAAATTTGTTTTCTTTTTTTCTTTCAATAATCCTTAGAATACCTACTAATTGTGCTAGCATTTAGTTAAAACACTAAGGTATTCATAACCAAAAAGAAGTGTGTAACCCATTGCATTAATTATTATTTCATAACTTACGATTTAATTAGTCTAATCTATTTAGCAAATTATATAAAAAAAGCTGTGAGTAACCAAGATTTAATATTTGTAATATAATCTTTGTATTAAATACTATAGATTATAATTATTTAAATAATTAAATAATGGCTATAAATATAGTTGATTACTAAAAATCAAACTAAGAAAGTGAGGATTTTTAATAGAAAAAGAGATTTTTGATGAAAAAGAATCATTAATATTTTAACGATAAGATATTACCTTTCAATAATTGCAGGAATAGTATTAGCTTTTGGAATCATTCATATGGTATTAGTATTTATTTTTTGGTTTGAGTTTCTCCATAATAATACAATGTTTGAATTGTTTAAACAATTGCTAATTGCAGTATTTATTACTGCACTTGGTTTAGCAACACTAGTTTATATTAGCGTTAAGAAGAAGAAAAAGAAAGAATGATTTTTTTTCCCTAGCTTTTAGTTTGTTTAAATTTAGCAAAAATAAAATGATATACTTATTCAAAATTTCGATTGATGTCCCAAAAAAAATCTTTAAAAAGTATATTATATTATCTTAGTAATTGGATTATTTTCCAAATTAAATGAGTTGATTATATAATGTCTATGGTAAAGAAATGCGAACGTTGTGGAATTCAAAACAACGAATACGTAAGAATTACTGCAACATGTAAAAAATGTGGCAAGTCTTATCTAATCTGTACGACCTGCAAAAATTCTTGGCAATCTCAAAAATGTCCTTCATGCAATGCATGGATTGGTAGTGGTACTTGGAATTTTGTGGAGATGGGCGGTAGTGAAGTAGTAACAGAGGATACATCTAGTGATTATGTTGCTGCTGGTATTAGCTATATCAAAGTATGGGAAAATGACGCGGAAAAAAGAAATGAACAACGTACAAACGATGGCGATTCAAAACACAGAGGAACTGAATTAGACCCCACTGAGGTTTCATTTTTAAGAGCTCTCGAAGATATCCTTTACGAATCAATCTCTACAGTTGTGGGTGAACAAGGTAATTATGTTATTGTGGAGAATGGTCATGTTACAACATTACGTCTCAGAAATAGTAATTTGACGGATAATTTCCCTGTGACTATTAATACCCTTAGCAAATTGAAAGAATTAAGAGTTGAACGAACGGATAGAAATAAACCAGTTTTATGGGTGCTTCCAGATACACTCGTTGATTGTAATGAATTGGAATCTATTGTATTAAGAAGCGTTTCATCTAAAATAAATATAGCACTATTACAAAAACTACCAAATCTTAAACGTTTAAGTGTTCAAGGTACATTTCAAGGTGAGAGTGGTGAATCAGTTGCTGAGATTTTTAACATTACCTCCCTAGAAGAATTGAATATGCGTATTTGTGTCATTGCTGAAGAGATTTTGGAAGGCATTGGGAAATTATCCAAATTACGAAAAGTGAATATGTCTTGGATGAAAGCCCCTAGATCATCAATAACCCATCTGCCCAATTCAATGCAGAACTGTAAGGAACTTGAGGAAATTGATGTTATTGGAACTGATATTGGATACAGATATCCTGGTCAACCATGGCCAGATTGGATTACATCACTACCTAATCTTAAATTAGTTCATATTAAGCACCGTCAGCTAATGAATAATGCTGTACCTCTTTTTGGATTATTGGAAAAAAAATATCCGGAAATATATGATGTACCAGACGTTACTCCTGAAATGCGTCGTAATTTTAGTCAATCTAATTGGGATGATTGGTTTGATAAAAATAAGTCAGAAGAACTGAAAGCTGGTTGGACTGGTATAGAATAAACCTTTTTTTCTATTCTGTACCTTTTTGACTCTAAAGAAGAAATGTTGGTTGTGTTCTGCTTTTTCTTCTTGAATTTTTCAAAACGAATAAATTTGAGATGGTCTTAAATAAATCTAGATTTCTGATAATTTTTATAATATATCTTTCGCAAAAGAAAAAGATGGTTAACATAACAAGTAAAAAAGAAATAGAGTTTGAAATTAAGATTTTTGATAAAGATTCAATCTCTGAAGAAACGGTTACTAAATATTACAATTTAATTCATTCAATGTGGAAAGAAATGCATCCTCTTGAACCTATACCTTCACTTGATAGCATGAAACAACATTTCATACTCATTTCTCCTCTAAGTACAATAAATTTTTAAGAGAACTTGTTTATTTTTTGCTATGACAAAGATAACTATACCAACAGTAAAATATACGTGCCCAACTTGTGGAGCTTATGCTCAAATAATTGGTACTGAACCAATGACCTGTCAAGCTTGTGGTATATTTGTTTGTGATAAATGTGCACAAAAATCATTTTGTGGTCCATGTTTATCATTTCTAACACAAGAAGAATATCAACGTTTTCAACAAACACGACTTAAGCATGGAGCTAATTTCTTTTCTGGTTTTTGTGGTATTGTAGGAGGTTTTAGCTTTCTACTGGTTGCTTTTATAACGGCATTAGCAAAACATTGGCTCGTAATGGGAATTTGTATAGCTGGGATTTTACTATCTATTATGACTTGGTGGTTGTTAGAGAGAAAAAGAAAAAAGGACTTTGATGAATATGGTAGAAAATTGCAAGAATTCGCCAATTTGATTCTCTCGAGAAGGACACCTAGGGTTAGCACTATTGTAGACAATAGCTTAAATAAAGTAGAAATGTGAATGTCCTAATCTTACTATAAAGAATAAGGATTATGTGGAATATTGATCGGAGTTGAGATGGTTATCAAACGTTATTAGAAACTTTCATGTGAAAATATTCCACCTATTATAATTGAAAAATTATTTCTCACATTAATAGTTCAAATGCATCAGAATCTCTAATATTGTCAAATGCTGGGTCATTATCTTGTTGACGGAGAGTTGAATCTAAGAAAAACATATTTAGATTTAATTGTAAATGAATACCTATGAAAAGACGTGGTAAAATCATCCTAGGTATCATTAGTTCATTGGTGGTTATTTTTGGTACCACGATTGTTGTCACCACTTTTTTGAAAGATCACAATGACAATAACATTTTTTCATCTGAAGGACGATATAACGATACCAATCTTAACTATATGGGTGTTATTTTTCTTAATAAAACTGATATTTTTGATCTTGTCTTTCATTGTGAATCTCACCCTGATCATCCTTGCGAAGATAGTGGTTTGCAATATTTCGCTGGTGATTTCTTCTTCAACAACCAGACTCCTGTCATCGCCTGTGCTCCAGGGTATGTGGAGCGTATTGATTGGCTAGCTGGAGATGATCCTTCAAGTGAGAGTGTCTATATCATTAATATTGGTGTACGGTTTAATGAAACGGTCTTTGTAACCTATTGTTTTGAACCTTTTACCAACCTAACAACTCACTGGGAACTCCAAGGTTCATGGCTAAATGTCAGTCTTGGCGATTGGGTCGAGAAAGGTGATTTGATTGGTACCTTTTTGAAGATTGGTAACTATGCCCACATCCACTGGGATATTGGCGTTCCATGTATGGAGAATGATTATCCTCGCCCAGAACACTTTTATGATACTGAGGGTTACACTCTAATGGTCGACCTTATTAGCTATCTTAATATTACTCGTAATGATGGTCGTGATCGTGGAGGCTGCTATTTTTAGATTTTTACTACTCATTCTTTTTGACTATAATATTTGCTTGATGGATATCATTGTATATTTAAATTAATAATTCTAAATATTTGTTATCATTAAAAAAGAATTAAACATTTAAAAAGATTTTAAAATGATGTTTTTCTTTTAGAGCTATCTTGAATAGAGGAAAGTGCATTGAATAGACGTAAAAAATCAAAAGAACAGAATGGCTATGTAAAATGGTTTTTTGTTCATGTATTGAATCATAAAATGCTTTTTACGCTAAATTTCATAGGAATAATTGCTGTATCCTTCTTACGCACAGTGATTCCTGTATTCATTGGTGATTTAACTGATTCTATTATAAACAAGCAATTTGTTTTGAACCTTTTCTTTAAGGAATATGCAACAACTATTTTAGTTATAATATTAGTTTTGGTCGGATTTTACTTACTCAGAAATATTGTTGAATATGCTACGTGGATGATTGGTCATCAATTAGGCTCTAAAACTGAACAATCAATGCGTAGTGAATTCTTTGAAAATGTTCAGAACAAACCTCTCAGTTTTCATGATGGTATTAAAACTGGCGATTTACAAGCTTTAGCTACCAATGATTTACGAGTGGTAAATACCCTTATAGCTCATGGTTCTTTCTACATCTATCCCTTTGTGCAAACAATTATCACTTTTGTTCAAATTCTTATTCTTAATTATATAATCGGTCTACTTCTTATACCGATTTTAGTATTCTATGTCTTTTTTGTTTTACGTTATCGCAAGAATTTACTTCCTTATTCAAAAGCCTCTTTAACAAAACATGCTGATGTGACAGTTTCTTTACAAGAGAGTTTGAATAGTGTCCAAGTTACAAAAGCCTTTTGTGCAGAGGATTTTGAATTTAGAAAGTTTAGACAATCTGTTCAAGCATTCAGAGAGAATCGTTTAGGCGAAATAAGAATTCAAGCTCGTTTTTATCCCTTATTATTACTTTACGCTGCTATTGGTGGTTCTTTAGTTTCTGGCACTCTCTTAATCGTTTATGGATTTGTGTCTATAGGTGCAGTAACTGCTGTTCTTTTACTATTAACCGCTCTAATTGATCCTACCAACATGATTTTTTGGGCTACAAGGGATATGATCAGAGGTTTTGGTGCAAGTGAAAGGTTGTTTGCGATCATTTCAAAAGGCAAGGTCGAGCTCTTACCTGCTAAAAGAACTGATTACACAAACATTTTCAAAGGCGCTATTGAATTTCAAAATGTTTCCTTTTCTTATAACAATAGTAATCATAAAAATATACAAGTTCTGAAGAATTTAAACTTTAAAATTGAACCAAATCAACGAGTAGCTTTGGTAGGTCCAACTGGTTGTGGGAAAACAACTATTGCCAAGCTCTTATTAAGGTTATACGATCCTCAAGAGGGGACTATTTTACTTGATGGAAAACCAATTCAAGAGTATCCTTTAGATATGGTCCGACAAAGAGTATCCTTAATTGAGCAGGATATTTATTTATTCTCTCAATCAATTGCTGAGAACATTAAATTTGGTTTTCCAAACGCTTCAGAAGAGAAGGTTATTGAAGTAGCTAAGTTAGCTGAAGCTAATAACTTTATAACCAAATTTGACAAAGGCTATGAAACGATTGTAGGTGAACGGGGAGCTACTCTTTCAGGGGGAGAAAAGCAACGTATTGCTATAGCTCGAGCTTTCCTTACCAATCCTGATGTATTAATTCTCGATGATTCCATGAGCGCTATTGATAGTGAAACAGAGGAAAAGATAGGGGTAGCGATTAAAAACATCCTAGAAAATCGTACTACTCTGATAATAACTCACCGGTTGCATACTATACGAACCTCAGATTTAATTCTAGTAATGAAGGATGGGGAGATAGTAGCTCAAGGAAAACATAACGATCTACTACAAAGTTCTCAAGATTATCGGAAAGTTTTCGGTATGCAGTTAGATGAGGTAAAAATAGGTAAGGAGGTAAACTAAATGGGACTCTTTAGAAGTGCAATGAGAGAAAAGGAAAAGCGTAACTATACCGATAGAGAATTATTCAAAAAGTATATCAAACGACTTGCTCCTTACAAAAAGAATATTGTGTTTATAGCTTTACTTATAGTTTTTCAAGCAGTAATAGCAGTGGTCACTCCTCAACTAATGCGATATATAATAAATAAATTTGAAGAAGGAGATCCAAATAAACTCTATGTCATTCTAGCAGCTGTGGGATTTTTGCTTTTGTACTTATTAAATTGGATAGCATTCTCCTTACAACAAGTACAAACAGGAAAATATATTCCATTTTTCTTAGAAGATATGCGTTTGGAATTATTTAAAAAACTTCAAGAACAAGACATGGCTTTCTTTGATGAGCATATGAGTGGGAAACTTAATAGTATAATTGTAAATGATACTTTAGACTTCAGTGAAACAGCTATACTCATTAGTAATACAATAGGTAGTATAATCATTAGCTTTAGCACCTTAGGTATTCTATTTTACTTTAACTATATTCTCGCATTAATCATTATTGCCGCTATCCCAGTGTTGTTCATATTGATGTTTTCTCTTCGTGGTCTCTCTAAACGAGTAAGTAAATCTTATCGAGAAGCTATTGGGAGTGTTAATTCAGCAATGGTTGAAGCCATCGAAGGTATTCAAGTATCCAAGAGTTTTGGACAAGAGGGTAACATTGCTAATCAATTTGATGACATTAATAAAAACTATTTCCGTTCATGGATGCGTTTAACTGCTACCACACATTTCTGGAGACCATTACTTAACACCATAACTGCTGTTATCATCTGTCTAGTATTGTATTTTGGAATAGATATGAATTTATCAGCAGATATAATGGTAATGTTTGTTTTATATCTTGAAACATTCTTTAGACCAGTGATGCAATTAGCACAATTCTTCCCAGAATTAAGCGCTGGTATGGCTGCTTTTGAGCGTATCGTTACGATAATTGATAGTGAGCCAATCGTTCAGCAAAAACCAGATGCTAAACCAATTGATGAAATAAAAGGAAATATTCAGTTTGTAAATGTCAATTTTTGGTACGATAAAGATAATATAGTTTTTGAAAATCTGAATTTAACCATACCAAAAGGAGAGAAATTAGCAATAGTTGGCCATACAGGTTCAGGAAAAACTTCGTTAGTTTCCTTACTCTCTCGTTACTATGAATATCAGGGTGGTGACATCCTAATAGATGGACAGAGTATACGCGAATACACCTTAGAATCATACAGAAAACAATTTGGTAAAGTAGAACAGGACGTTTATTTATTCCCCGGAACTATAAAAGAAAATATACGATTCGGAAGAGAAGGAGTAACAGATGAAGATATCTGGCGGGTATTAGATATTGTCCAAGCAAGTGGTTTTATTCATCGACTACCAGATGGTTTAGAAACGATAATCGGTGATCGAGGACGAGACCTTTCAGTAGGGCAAAGGCAGCTATTGAGTTTTGCACGAGCAATACTTATAGATCCCAAGATACTCATTTTGGATGAAGCAACCTCGAGCGTGGATGCCTACACAGAAGCGATGATTCAAGAAGCTTTAGAAAAAATACTCGAGGACCGAACAGCTATCATTATTGCCCACAGATTAAGTACTATTGTTAATGCTGATCGTATTGTTGTTATGGATAAAGGTGAAATTGTTGAAGAAGGAACGCATGATGAACTTTTAACTCAAAAAGGAAAATATGCCTTACTCTACAATCAATATTTCGTTCACCAAAGTCTTGAATGGCAAGAACAAGCTTTCTCAGAGTAATTATAGATTTATAATTGCAAATTTATGATTATCATTAATAGTTGCTGCCTAAGTGTGTCTTTGCTATCTTGGTTTCTAGACCTTACAGAAGCATATGGTGACCTGAATCTCTTTATTGATGTTTTTTTTGTTTTTCATCTAAAGAAAAGTAACTCTAGCAATTTTCACAATAGCAATATTCACTAGAGATCGTAATAGTTAAATGAATATGCAAGTTTCTCCTGATATCCTACTTAAAAGGTATTTAAACAATTCACTTGAAGTGTGATTCTTGAGCTTAATTTTTGTCGCTATTCATTATAATTTCAAGAGGAATAATATAGTAAAAAAGGAAAGAAGATATTACTAAGGAAGAATTACTCATTGGACAAAATCAAAGGCTGGAAATACCATTATGAAACAATATGAGAAAATGATGATTAATCTAATGGAAGGATTTGATCAACACCTTGAACCTGAAAAAAAGATACTCTTACTAGAAGAATGTGGACGAAAATGCATTCATGATAGGCGCGAAAAACTCATCCAAGATGCTAAACTGCTCTATAAAAATTCGAATGATTTGAAAGATTTTCTTGTAAAATTAAGCAAAATATATGAGAGTTTCCATGTAACTGATGAAGAGATTGTATTTATCTGGGATAAATGTTATTGTCCAATAATAGGTAAAATCCCTGTTGGAAAGATTTCACCTACCATCTGTCATTGCTCTCAAGGTTGGGTGAAAGAGCTTTTTGAATCGGTAACAGAAAAATCTGTAGAAGTTATTCTTGAGGAAACCATTACAAAAGGCAATAGTAGATGTAAACTTAAGGTTATTTTGTAGAAAAAATGTTTAAACTATCCAACTTTCTAATTCTTTCCGTTATAGAAATAAAGGGAATTAAATTCTATTGGATTTGATGACACTATACATTATACTATTTTTCTCATTGTTATGAATAATATTAATAACAGTTTTGAATATCTAAAATTATGACTTTTACTGAATCACACCCTAGAGAGATACCTGATAATGTTATCAAATTGATAGGTAGAGAGTGGATGCTTATAACCTCAGGGTCAAAGGATAATTACAATATGATGACCGCTTCTTGGGGTGGTTTAGGTATTCTCTGGTATAAACCTGTTTGTTTTATTTTTGTCCGACCAAGTCGTTATACTTATCAATTCCTTGAAAAAAACGATTATTTTAGTATAGGTTTCTTTACTAATGAATACAAATCTATGCTAGATTTTTGTGGATCTAAATCGGGACGTGAAATAAATAAAATGAAAGAAGTGAATCTCACTCCTATAGAAGACTCAAATACTCTTTATTTTCAAGAATCACGTATGGTTTTTATTTGCAAAAAATTGTATATGCATGATATTAAGAATGAGAATTTCTTATCTGAGATTAGAGAGGATATTTACAAGGATGATAATTATCATCGAATGTATGTTTGTGAAATCGCCAAATGTTTAGTTAAGGACGCCATATGAAACCTAAGTGAAGTAAGATAATTTTGTAAAGAAAAAAAATTTTCTAGTTCATTAGCTCAGATTATTATGACTATTTACACGAGAGTAAAAAAAGCCATGAAAGCTACTGCTTTCCCTTCAAAGATAAACCATTTTTATTAAAAAAAATTAGATTTAATTTCCATAAGATTTACTTTTTTCTATGTAAAAGAAAATCATTTTCTATTAATATCTAATAATGGTCTCCCGCAAATTTGACATGTATTATGACATTGACAATAAACTCTTTGAGGGTGATTTTGGCAATATCTTACAGGTGGACAATATTTGAATAGATCTTTAAATATATTCTTGATCATTATGTATCACAAATACGATATATCGTGAATATGATATATATACTTTTGTCTAACACTTAATTTCATATTAATTGATAAGATAATTTTAGAATCATTTTGAAGGAGATTTAAATAATAAGTTTAGTAAAATTATATTTTAATTCTAGCTTTAACTGACAAAGTATAAGTGCAATTTTATTTAATCTTGTAAATATGATTAATGGTTGAGTATAAAATTAGTAAATTAAAAAAGCATTTTTTTTATGACTTAATTTTAATAAATATTTTATTAGTCACTTCTATAAATAAAAAAAGGAATGCCTGTATATGGAGAAAAAAAGAAGCTCCAGAGATAGCTAATGAAGCTTCATAGATTAATATTTCATTAGTGATTTACCAAAAGCTTGTGCTTGCGCTAACTCTTCTTCAGTAGGATGACCAAATCCATCTATTATTTTACCATTTTTAAAAATGCGACTAGCTCCAGCACTGTAACAGCGTTCTGGAAGAATTGTTAGTTTTTTATTTTTGTGGAAGATATTCTCCATTTGTTCAAACATAAGATCTTTAGTTTTTCGAGGATTTGTTGTGTTCGCTGTTGTGGGATGAATTACATCAGGTGTTCCACTTGTAAAGAATAATGCCACTTTCTTCTCGTTTTTGCTTTTTCGGGTAATTTTTCTTAACATTCTTGTTCCAGCAAAGCTTATCTTGCCAGCCATCATCCAAGAACCAACTACAATAAGCTCATAATTTTCTAAATCAGGAATGTGTTTATTATCAAAACATTCTATACCTAAACCTTCAGCAATTTTCATTGCTATTTGTTTAGTATTTCCTGTTCGTGAATTATATAATACTATAGCCTTAGACATAAAAGGTACCTTAAAATAATTGAAATATTTTTTCTATTAATATAATTTGTGTTTTTATTCATCTTTGATGAGTATTGGTTTTTTCATGAGGGTAGCTCGAGAGCCGATTACAATACTACTGATATAATATAATGTACCAGCAATCTCTGATCCTCTGCTGATTTTCACATCCTACCCCTTAATATCTCCAGCAACATAAGTCCTTTTGATATTAATCTCATTCTCAGCAATAATGTTACCATGTACTTTTTATGGGTCCTTGATAGGATGCATTTCTACTGGCATGCCGATAAAAACATTTTCAGCTTTAATATTTCCATCTACAATTACAAATCCAGATAAATCTACATCTTTTCTAGAAAATAGATTTCCTTGGATCTTTGTAGAACCAGAAATTTTCATTTTTTTATCTCCTAAGTTATTACTTAAATTAACTAACCGTTGTAATTAAGGTGTGTAAATCATTATTTTCCATAAGATAGCTATTAAATCTTATACCTAGATGCTTTTCCTAACTAATACTTCCAGTTTTAATTAGGAAGTGTAAAGGAAATCTTATACACTTTTTGTTTTCTAGTTTTGTCATGTTTAGACTAAGTTCATATGAAAGAAGTAATATTAGCTGAGTTACTCTTTTTCTTATTGTTATAATCCTTATTATTTAAAGGAAGAATCTTTTCCGAAAAAGAATAACAACTTAATAGAAAAAGCTTATTTTTGAAAAATAAGTTAAGTAGCTAGTATTATGGTGAGTGAAATGATTTCTGAAGAAGAAATAACTCAAATTATACTAGATTTTATTCGAAAAGAAACCGGTTATACGAAAGAAGCAACTTTCAATGTTGGATTTGATGAGCTCACTATCAAGTCAAAAGAAGAGATAGATGAAAATACAATTAAATTTACATTAAAACATTTCTTTGAGGAAGATGGTTTCTCACAATATCCTAAATTTCATGAGCTTGAAGGATATGTAACACTTGATAAAGAGGTGAAAATTATCGATTGGTACTTGGAAGAAGTTTATACTGGACCTAGTTCAACCTTAGGACTATATAAACAAAATGCCACTAAAGATTAGTAATACGCAAACTATTCTAAATGTATTTTCTCATTATTTTTTTTAATTTATTAAAGCGCTAAAAAAAGGTGTTTTTTTGATTAGTTATTCTACCAGAAATCCTCCATTGAAAGTACATTTCCAATATGGGCAATTAATGCTATGCTGGGTTTAATTGTTCTTATAGGGATATTTTCATTTGGTGCATGGCAATTTAGTTGTTCTACGTAATTTTGTATTATACATATTGGAACATATGGTGTAAAGAGATATGCTGGACCAGATCCTGCTGCATAAGGATAAATTACTGTTGAATTTGATTGACCAATACTATTTGAAATTTTTTTTACCATTTTAATAAACTGATGACTAACTTTTGTTTTACCGGGATTATAGCCAGCTAAACGTTCTATTTTTATGTCATTAAATCCTTTTTTTAGAAGATGATTTTTTAACAATGTTTCAACTTTTTCTACGGTTAGATTAGGAACCAAACGAAAATCTAATTTTGCATTTGCAGTTGAGGGAATAATTGATTTTGTTTCATCCCCATCCTGTCCACTATGGATGCCACAAACAGTTAAGGATGGTTTTAATATTAATTCAATAAGTAATTCTAATCCTGTTCTACTTAATAGCATATTTTCTAAAAGATAATCCTCTTTAAATTTCAATTCATATGAGATTCCAATGTTTTTTAATTCCTCTATATCTTGATTTGATGGTTTTTCCACTAGTTCGTTAAAACCTTCGATAAGGATATTTTCTTGTTGATCCTTTAATGTTGATAATGCCCAAATCATCCTCCAAGCAGCATTGGGACTACTTGCAGCATGACCGGAATGAATATCTGTTCTTGGGAAAGATGGTGGACCAGTTGTGGTGAGATTAAAATCAATATTTCCTTTTAATCCACATAATATTTCAATTGGAGACTCTAGTTCAAGTGAATTTCCATTTTTGGGTGTTATTGTTGCCCCTTCCCAAATTCCCCCGTCAGCACGAATTAATTCATTATTTTTTTCTATAAATTTAGGTAGGTTTTGTGACCCAACTTCTTCCTCACCTTCAACAACGAATTTTACATTTACTGGAAGCTCGCCATTCTCTTCTTCTAATAATAATAGTCCTATTAGACTTATTAGCAATTCACCTTTATCATCTGATGTACCACGACCAAATAATCTGTCATTTCTTTCAGTCAATTTCCATGGAGAAGAATTCCATAACTCGAGAGGATTTTCAGGTTGGATGTCATAATGATGAAAAAACATCAAAGTTCTTTCACTATCGGAATTTTTTTCCGCATAAACTACAGGAGAACATTTTGCTGATGTGTGAAATATTTTGGATTTGTAACCATACATTTCAAAAGTAGTCTTTAACCACTCAGCACAATCAATGATATTTTGATAATCTCTATTAGCAACAGATGGGAACTTCACAAAATTCTCGAGTAATTTTCTATAATTAGTATAATATCTAGTAGACTTTTTGAAATAATTAAGAAATGATTCATTATTCAATTTTAACCCTTCATTTTGAGCCTCACAAAAATCTTTTCAAGAAAAATTTAGCGAGTTTTATTTCTCTTTCTCACTTACATTATTTTTTAAATGTAGAATGCTTGAAATAATATTTTTGACTACATTGTCTACATCTCTTGAGCTATGCCCATCATTATTAATTAAACACTCAATCGGAAGGAAATTTTTTTTGGCATACTCCATTAAATCTTGTAATGGTTCAATAGGTATTCTGGAATCGTTCTTTCCATGAATTATTAATGTTGGTGCTTTCAAATTTCTAATGAGTGTTTTTGGTGATCGTTCCTTGTAAAGAAGTGGTTTTTCTTCTGGTGTACCTCCCAAAAAATTTTTGTAAAAAGATTTGTAATGAGAATTTGCTGTCTGATAAGCATATGTTAAATCTATATTTGCTCCCCAAGCAATACCTGAAGACCAATCAAATGGATATTCAGAAAGAGCCATAAGTGCAAGATATGCTCCATATGATTCACCGAAAATTCTTATCGGTTCTTTTACACCTAATAAGCTCTTTACAAATTTCACTCCATAAATAACATCTAATAAATCTCCTCCACCCATATCTCCTAAATTAAGATCGCGGTAGTGAGCTCCAAAAGTTTCACTTCCACGATAATTTATAGCAAATATCGTAAAACCGCCTAGTGCAAGTGCTAGTAAAAAAGGTTCAATACTATCTCTCACAGCGTATGTAGGTCCACCATGGAGATATATTAGTAAAGGGGCTTGAGGGTTGGGAGTTCTAACTAACCAAGCATGAATATTTTGCTTATCAAAAGATGAAAACCAATAGCTTTCATATGAAAGATTGAATATTATTTCAGAATCAATAATTTTAACTAACACATTATTGCTGTACAACTCTAATGAAAATCCTTCATTTAATTGACTACCAATCCAAGTTATTTCGTTTTTTGTTACAATGGCTTTTTCTATTGATAAATTAGTTAATGGTCCTTCCCAACTTCCTTCCTTTATGTTTAAAATATATGGGGAAATTTTTGCATTCTTTGCGATTTTTAAGAATAGTGATTCGTTATCTATCCATTGAATTGCATCTTCATCAAAGATTGAATTACCAACGGTCCCAGGAATTTTAAATTTATGAATTAAATTACTTGAAGTAATATCTTTAATAACAAGCTCATCATAATCAGGTAAGTCACTTGAATATGCAATATAACCATTCGAATTAATGGTTGGAAAATTAGATCGCTGATTATCTTCTTCCATCCATTTGATAAATACCATTTGTTTTATATCGAAGATTGCTATTTTAGTGTCATTTCTACCAATTGCTGCAGCTAACAATGAATTGTTATGGTCATAATTCATGTTCAAAATTTGTTTTTCAGTAGTATAGATACTAATTATTTTTCCATCATGCTTTAGTATACTGATAAAATAATGAGTATTATTAAAACCAGAAAATAGAAGATCATCATTTTGCAACCAAATAATTTGGGTAATATTGTCAAGAGAATTATTACAAAGTTTTTTGGTAGTATTTGATTCATAATCAAACGTATAAATAAAATAATTTTCATTACCATCTGTATCTTGAATGTATGCAATTAATGGTTTGTGAGGATGGAGACTCATCATAGTAAATTTAAAACTTGTTGTTAAAACTCTTGTTTTTCCATTCCAATTAATTAATTCAATTTTTTCTCCTTTATTTACTAGATAAATAAAATCGCTTCTTTCTTTATGACCATTTAAAGCTAATAGAAACCTCAGCTCTAATAAAGGCATTAA
>Ga0307379_10001117_pt1 | contig 43105 bp, 39 predicted proteins | sample UN2MG_FD_202237 | JGI IMG/M metagenome (GOLD analysis project Ga0307379, IMG submission 202237) | Soil microbial communities from Risofladan, Vaasa, Finland - UN-2 | ecosystem: Environmental > Terrestrial > Soil > Coastal area > Acid sulfate soil | place: Finland: Risofladan, Vaasa | collected...
CTGTCGTTCCCTTCATCTTTCCTCTCCCTCCCTGCATGCGGATGATACTTCTCATATGCGTTTAACAGCCTCTGTTTCGTGACGTGGGTGTACACCTGCGTGGTGGACAGACTCACATGTCCGAGCATCTCCTGCAGTGACCTGAGGTCCGCACCGTTGTCGAGCATGTGAGTCGCAAACGAATGCCTCATGGTATGAGGAGACGCCGGAGTCCCGACTTTGGCCTTCTGCACCGCTCTGTATACGATGTTGCGCACCTGACGGTCAGAGAGCCTTTTCCCTTCCAGGCTGGTAAACACTGCATCTCCAGATGCCTTAGCATCTGATGCTTTTTGCCTTTCGAGCCACTCTGAAAGCCGCTCGAGTGTAAATCTTCCAGCAGGAACAAGCCTCATCTTCCCTCCCTTCCCCCGAAGCTTCACGAGACCTGTTCTGAAATCGATATCTTCCCTGTTTATTCCTACAAGCTCGCTCACCCTCGCGCCGGTTCCGTAGAGAAATGCGATTATCGCGCAGTTCCTTCTTTCAAGAACAGAGTCGCCCGAAAGGGAGGCAAGAATCCGCATCATATCCTCCAGCGGGCTCACCTTCGGAAGCCTTTTTTCCGTCTTCGGCATCTCCATGTGGATGATAGGGCTGTCCTTTATGACCCCCCTCTTTACGAGGTAGCGGAAAAAACCCTTGACACTCCCTATCCTGCGCAAAAGCGACCTCCTCGAAACTCCCCTCCCGCGCTCGAGGGCGATAAAATCCCTCATCTCGTTCTTGCCGATCCTCTCCCAATGGAGGTCCCTGCCGCCGAACTCATCCTCGAGGTGTCGGAGAAAGAGAACTGTATCCGATATATACCACTGTACTGTCTTCTCGGAACGGTTCATCACGACGAGCCATTCGTAGTACCCCTGAAGACCATCACGAAAAAAGCCGTATTTCAGACGCTGTCCTGCCCTTTTCATGTCGAAAGCAGCCATGTTTCTACTCCCGGCTTACGAGCGCCGCGCCTTTTTCTTCAGAGACCTCTTCTCTGTGGCCGCACTCCTCGTTATAGCACACAAGCGAGTCTTTTCGGTCCGCCATGATGCTCCCGCAGTCCGGACACTCCTTTTCTGAAGGTTTGTCCCATGTCATGAAGTCGCAATCCGGATACCGTGAGCACCCGAAAAACTCCTTCCCGTTTTTTGTTCTCCTGGTAACGATAACGCCGTCGCAATCGGGCTTCGGGCAATGCCCGAGCGGAAGCGGCTTCGTCTCCCTGCATTCCGGAAATGCGGGGCAGGCGAGAAAATAACCGTACCTCCCCAGCCGCTTAACCATCTTTCTTCCGCATCGCGCGCATGTATAATCAGTCTCTTCGTCCGTTATTCCCTTGTAATCCTCAAGGTGTTGCTTTGCCTCCTCGACAGACTCTATGAACGGAAAGTAGAACTCCTCGAGGAGCTTGTTCCACCCCATCTTTCCCTCTGCTATCTCGTCGAGCTTCTCCTCCATCTTCGCAGTAAACTCTATGTCGAGGAGATCCGGGAAGTTATCCACAAGGAGCCCGTTGGTGAGTTTCCCGAGAAATGTGGGCTTGAACTGGCGATTTCTTCTCTCGACGTAATACCTCTTTATGAGGGTAGTGGTAATCGGCGCGTAGGTGCTCGGCCTTCCTATACCGGATTCCTCGAGAAACTTTACGAGCGTCGCATCCGTATAGTGCGGGGGCGGCTCCGTATAGTGGACCTCCTTTTCGACCTCGATAGGCTCAAGCTCCTCACCGACTGTAAGCTTTGGAAGAGCTTTGTTATTCTCCCCGTTGTTCTGTTTCATGACCTTCAGAAATCCGGCGAACACCACCTTCTGCCCGTTGACCCTGAAGACCCCTCCGTTCGACCCTATGTCGACTGTGGTGGTTATCAAAACCGCCGGAGGGAGCTGGGACGCAAGAAACTGCTCCCAGATAAGCGAGTACAGGCGGTACTGGTCCCGCGTGAGGTGCTGTTTCACAAAAGAGGGAGTCCTGTACACGGATGTCGGGCGCACCGCTTCGTGCGCATCCTGCGAGCTCGACCTGTTCTTGTAGACGTTGGGCTTGTCCGGAAGGAACGCTTTGGGATAGTTTTCGCGAATAAAATTTCTCGTCTCCTCCAGTGCCTGCTGTGAAATTCTCACCGAATCGGTCCTCATGTAGGTGATCAGGCCCACAGGCCCGCCTTCGAGATTGATACCCTCGTACAACTGCTGGGCTATTATCATCGTCTTTCTCGAAGAGTACTTGAGCTTCGAACCCGCAGCCTGCTGGAGCTTACTTGTGGTAAAAGGTGCCTGCGGCTTCCTTCTGCGCTGTTTTTCTTCTATATTAATTACAGTAAAAGGGCCCTTCTTCAGCCGGTCGAGGAGCTTTTTTGCTTCCTCTTCCGAACTTATCTCTACCTTCTTACCTTCGTACTGGACGAGTTTAGCCGGGAACGTCAGCTTTGCTTTCTTGAACAGCGCCTCAATCGTCCAGTAGCTCCTGGGGACGAATCGTTCGATCTCCTCCTCGCGTTCGCATATCGCCTTGAGCGCGACCGACTGGACCCTTCCTGCTGAAAGTCCCTTTTTAATCTTCTCCCAGAGCAGCGGTGATAGATTGTAGCCGACAAGACGGTCCAGCACTCTCCTCGCTTTCTGGGCATCTACGAGAGCGAGGTTGATCTCCCTCGGCTGGAGCACCGCATCTTTTATGGCGTCCTCGGTTATTTCATTGAAGACGATCCTTCTCACCTCCAGGTCCGGTTTGTCCTTCTGGATCGCATTCTTAATATGGAAAGAGATCGCCTCTCCCTCCCTGTCACTGTCAGCTGCGAGATAGACCCGCTTACTCCGCTGGGCCTCACGCTTCAGCTCCTTTAATATCTTTCCTCTTCCGCGTATCGTGATGTAATCCGGCGTAAAGCCGTTATCCACGTCGACCGCCAGTCTTGATTTCGGAAGGTCTATGAGATGACCCATCGATGACGTCACTGTATACTCTCCGCCGAGGTACCTGTTGATCGTCTTCGCCTTTGTAGGTGATTCCACTACTACCAGTGTTTTCCTATCTTCCATATTTCTCTACTTTCGCAAAAATCTTTCCTGGATACTGAACAACAGCCCCTTCGAGCTCCAGCATCATAAGGGCCGATACGGTCTCGGATACAGAGCTTTTAAGGACTTTTTCTATCTCTTCAAGGCTTACCCGCTCATCGCCGATCACCCTGAGAATGTCCTCCTCCAGGGGAGAACATGAGAAGGTACTCTTTTCCCTATTATATTTCAAATCTTTTCCCATAACGGAGAGGATATCCCACGGCGTCTCTACGAGATGAGCCCCATCCTTGATGAGGCCGTTATTTCCTGTGTACGCCTCGGTCTGTGCCTTTCCTGGAAATGCCATCACCTCTCTTCCCTGCTCCAGGGCATACTGTGCGGTTATAAGAGCACCTGAAGTTTTCGACGCCTCAACAACCACCACGCCGTCGCTCAGGCCGCTGATGATCCGGTTCCTTCGCGGAAAGTTCCTCTTATACGGCGGCGTACCGACAGGGAACTCGCTCACAAGGAGGCCCTCTTTTTGCATACGTTCGTACATATCGCTGTTTGTTTTGGGATAAACGATATCGATACCGTTTCCCAGGACCGCTACCGTCAACTTTGTTCCGTCAAGCGCCCCTTTATGCGCATAGTAGTCAATTCCGAGTGCGAGTCCGCTCACCACGGTAACGGACCCCTTGGAGAGCTCTTTTCCCACGCTGTACGCCGCTCCAATTCCCCAGTTCGAAGCCTTCCTCGAACCAACGACCCCTACGGCGGTTTCACAATGCATGAGCTCGGTCTTTCCTTTCGCAAAGAGCACGAGAGGAGGATCGTATATGTACTTCAGCCTCACCGGATACCGGGGATCGGATATTCCTATTACGGCTATACCCTGCTTTTCACAGTACTCGAGCGTATGCTTCGCATCCTCTACATCACGCTCCGGTGCCACCATGACGCCGTCGATCTTGAACTGTTTATGCAACAGCCGCTGGGCCTCCTTTTTCTGCGAGAAGACCCCTCCGGCACTCCCGTATCTTTCAAAGAGCAAGAGCTTCTGTTTCGGCTTACAGTTCGTTATCCGGTTGAACAGTACCAGCCATGCAAGCTCTTCATTTTTCATCGATCCCTGTTTCCCGGTTTATTCTCAGGATATTCTCCTCGACCTTCTCCCTTTTCGGAGAGGACCGGGGTAAAAGCCTCGTCAATGTGAGATACTCATTGAGCGCCTTTCCAAGATCGCCGGTCTCGTAGTAAAACCTCCCTAGCGCGAAATGCGCGTCGATATTTTTCGGGTCATAGTCCAGCATGAGCTTTATCTGTTCAATGGCTGAGGCCCACTCCTCGTACCCGAAGGCGAGAAGGAACCCATACCCATACATTGCTTCAAGGAGGTCCGGCTTGATATCGAGCGCTTTTTTATAGTACACTCTCGACCTTTCGAGCCAGTACTCCCTTTCTTCTTTCTCGACTGTGGCGATGGCCAGGAAATAGTAGCACTCTCCCAGGTCCTTCTTTATAAACGCGCTGTACGGCTGTAAAAACTCCGCCTCGACGAACGCATCCTCCGCAAGGCTGTAGCTTCCGATCTCCATATATTTTGTACCGAGCAGCCTGAGAGTGCTCTCGAGATACTGTGCGGCCTTTAGTTTCATATCAACGACCTTTCGAAGCTCTCCCCTCACACTTTCGAGGTCTTCAACGTCCTTCTCCTTCTTCGCGAGCACCTTTTTTCCTCGTGAAACCGCCCTGTTCTCCTTATAGTACCCGCACCCCGCCACGATTATAGATATGAGGATACATAAAAGCACGCACCACTTTCTAAAAGGCACTGTTACTCTCCAGATACTCCAGCACGTCTCTCTTCCTGAACCTTCGGTGCCCTCCGGGACCTACCCTGTATACCCTGATCTTCCGCTCATTCGCATACCGTCGCAGGGAGGAGCAGCTCACGCCGAGAAGCTCTGCAGCCTCGGTAATTGTGAGCATGCGGTTCAGCTCCCTGTCCAGCAGTTCGTTTTTCAGAACTTCCGTATAGTTACTCCCCATACCGTCCTCATCATCTCTAAGAAATGATGCAAATATAAATATTATAACTATGGAAGATTTTTATAAATCAAATTTATCAATATTATAATAAGTTTATCATATTTGTCAAGTGTATTCTTTACTCTCTTAATTGAACAGTAAAACCGCAATTTTTATTGCAGCTGACACCGATTATGAGGAATTACGACGGGTGAAGGGAAAATCGGTTGAACCGTGTTGGGGATTTTCGGAATATCGAGGTGTCGCTCTTACTTTCGCTGTCTTTTCAAAGCTTCATGTTCCTTGAAGCTCTTTTCTTTTGCCTTCATATCAACCTCATACTTCTGAGACCAGAGCTCGATCTGCTTAGTGATATTCTGCACAAATGCTGATTCGTTGAACAATATATGCATCCGCTTGAGCGCCCTGAGGTAGTCGATCGCCTTTTTCATGTCGTCCTGAAGGTGGTCCGTCAGCTCATACTTCTCTCTGTACCGCGTGCTCGTCCTCGTAAGAAGGTCCTTTACAAGAGAAAGATAATCGTTCCTCGCATCGAATCCCTCTATCCCCGGATTGTTCTTCTCCTGGAAAGACCGGAAATCAAAGAGATTTTTCGCGACAACCGCATACCTTCCCTCAATCTCAACGAAGCTCCATTTCCACTTCGAGTTCTGGCCGTACTTGTCCTCCAGCAGGGAGACCGTATAACCGAACTTCCTCATCAGCTTCAGGCGTTCCTCATCCGAGAAACCATCGAGCTGTTTTAGTTTCTCGTAGTTTTCGCCGAGAGGCATGTCGACCACATTGGAAACGATACCCTCAAGAAGGATGATGGCCTTGTACAGACTCTTTCGTGCTACATCGAGGTAGCTCTCATTTTTATATCCGAGGAGACTGAGACTGAGGTCGGTCATCGCACAGTAAATCGTCACGAGGTCTATATAGAATGAGGCTACTTCAACTCCGTTCACCAGAGACCCGTCATCCTTCTTGCCCTCGAGGACTGAGATCCTATTCCTGACTTCCTCAGCCTTCTGTTTCAGGATGGTTACCTCTTCGTTGAACCTCTGCTTCTTCTCCTTGTCAACAGCCATTATCAAGATCCCTGTCTGAGATACCTTCTTATTTTTCAGGCTTTTACATCGATATTGTTCCCGAGACCGGTGGCCTCTCTCAGAGCCTCTGTCTCGTGAATTTCGGTCTCTATCACCTCAGTCTCCTGCGGCTCCGTGTCTTCCACCCTCTCGGTATAAACAACCTCCTGAGGCAACCCAACAGAAGAATCGATGTCTGCCACGTCACCCATTTGCAATACCTCCTTTAATTAGTCGCTGGTGAATAATGCAATATTTAGCGATACATCAATCACCACCAGCTCAATAATTAGTTTCTAGTTATGTACAAGAAACTAATTATTAAAATCATAATCTTTAAAGAAGAATACATCGCTCGAGTTGTCGTTCATGTTCGTCAGAACAATCTTGTACGGCATGTAGTATTTTCCGAATGATTTGTAGCTGTTTTGCGCCTTGACGTAAGGGTTTCCATCGAGATAGTATACCGCCTCTGAGATCACCCATTTTTTCTTATCGAGGTAGAAGAACGCGTAGTTGTCGTCCTTCTCCTCCTTTTGGGGGTCCCAGGCCTGTAGAACGACGAAATTCGGATTAACCTTGTGCACGCTTATCTTGTCCCTGTCGATTATCTCCCTGAGCTCTTTCGGGTTCTGCACCTTTGATATTCCGGAGAACTTAAAGTACTCCTCATACATCGAGAAAAGAGAAGTGTACTCCTCTTTTATGTTCTCGATGAGAATTTTTACACCCTCCATCTTCGTAAAGCTTATCACTACCCTTGGCCGGCCCTTCCCTTCCAGGATCTCCGGCGGTAGATCCTTTAAAGCCTCGTCGAAACTCTTGTTTTCGATCATTACCTTATAGGAATCGGGTGTATTGACCCCTGACATCCGTACGACATTCTTGTAGATCTCCTCTATCTTCTCATCTGCATAGATGGAAAATCCCGAGAGAAAAAACACAAACAACAGCACGAGAAACCGCTTCACCTTCCCTCCTCATTGTTCATCTTCCGTATTATAGCTACTTGGCAATTAATTACGTTTTAAAAAACCAGGCAATGCGTCTGTTTTCTAAATACCTTTGCCGCATACACATTAATAATATACCACTGAATACCAATGAAACTAAATATTATCACACAAGAGTTAATTCTCAAGGTTTTTATTCGTTTATCATCTGGTGAGCGTGGCGCATCGCCGCTTCGCCGATACGCGCGCCGCTAATCATGCGTGCAATCTCCGTGACCTTTTCATCTCCCTCCAGAAGCTTCACCTCTGTCACCGCCCTGTTCTCCCGCTCGACCTTCTCGACCCTGATGTTGAGATCGCCCTTGGACGCAATCTGCGCCTGGTGGGTAATGCATAGAATCTGTTTATACCTTGACAGTTCCCTCAGCCTCTTTCCCACCGCCCATGCGACCTTGCCGCCGATGCCCGCATCGACCTCATCGAACACAAACGTAAGTATGGGATCCGCACCTCCAAGCACCGTCTTGATGGCCAGCATGATCCGTGAGAGCTCCCCCCCCGAGGCGACATCCTTCAGGGGAAGGTACGGCTCCCCCTTGTTTGCAGAGAGGAGAAACGCGACGTTGTCGAGACCGCCCTTTGTCAGCTCATACCGTCTACCGTCTATCTCGACCCACCCGTCCAGCTTTTCATGATAGACGATCTGTACCTTGAAACCCGCCTTGTCCATGCTCAGATATGAAAGCTCACTCATGACACTTTCTTTCAGTGTCTGCGCGGCAACGCGCCTCTGTACGGACAGATCCTTGGCGAGCTCGCCCGCCCTGGAAAGTTCCGCATCCAGTCTCGCTTTCAGGTCCCTGACCGTATCCTCGTTGTTCTGGAGATCGGTAAGCTCCTCCGAGCACCGCTCCCCGTAATCCTTTATCTCTTCTATGGTTTCTCCGTACTTCTTCTTTAAAGACTTGATGAGCTCGATCCTCGACTGGATGAGGTCAATCCTGCCCGCCTCGTAATCGATACCGTCTACGAAAGCCTTCAAGCTCGAAGCGACATCGCCGATCACGTCTCTCGTTGTTTCCAGCTCACGGGCAAGGTCCCCGACCTCGCCGGAGAGGTCTCGGACCTTCTCGAGCTCGCCGAGTGCCTCGTCCGTCATCGAAACAGCTGATCTTTCGTCAGCGCTGAGAAGTTCGTACGCGCCGTTAATCGAGCTCACGAGCTTCTCGTAGTTCTTGAGGACCCTGTACTCCTCTTCCAAATCACGGTCCTCGCCCTCTGTGAGAGATGCGCCTTCGATCTCGGAGATAGAGTGCTGCAATATGTCGATCCTGCGCTCCCTCTCCCGCTTGTCCATCGTCTGCTGCTCTATCTGACCTTTCAGCTGCTCGACCCTTGTAAAGCTCTCCCTGTACTTCTGAAGAAGGTCACCGAGCGAGCCGTACTGGTCGAGCAGGAAGAGTTGGTTCTTCACGACAAGGAGAGACTGGTGCTCGTGCTGGCCGTGTATGTCGATGAGTACTCCGGTCACCTCCTTGAGGTCCTTCACCGAAACCTGCAACCCGTTGATATAGCTCTTGGAAACCCCCTCGGTCGTGATCGTTCTCCGTATCACGATCTCTTCGCCGTCCTGGCACTCGATCCCCTTCTCTCTGAGGATCCCGAACACCTCGTGCCCTTTCTCAACCCCGAGCCTGCCTTCGACAGTGCAGCTTTCCGACCCTGATCTTATGAGCGATGTCTTTGCCTTTTCGCCGAGTATGAGCCCGAGAGCCCCGATGATGATCGTCTTTCCTGCACCTGTCTCGCCAGAGAGGATTGTGAGATTTCTGCTGAAGCTGACGGTGAGCTCCCTGATGAGGGCGTAGTTCTTTATGTAGAGCTCTTTCAGCATATTAGCCCTTCCATGAAAGCTTCTCCCGTACAATGTCGTAGAAGCTTCTTTTCCCAAGCGACACGAGCCTCGTGATGGTCCCTGATCTTTTTACCCGGACCTCATCGGTGTGCCTGAGTTCCAAGGCCACCTGCCCGTCCAGCGTTGCCATAATCTCCCGGTTCTTCGACATCACCATGATCCCTATCGTCTCCTCGGAGGGAACCACCAATGGTCTCACCCCGAGAGAGTGAGGACAGATCGGACTGATCACGAACGCCCTCATTGTAGGGTCAAGGATAGGGCCTCCCGCAGAGAGCGAGTATGCCGTGGAGCCGGTCGGTGTGGCGACAATGATTCCGTCCGACCGGTATGTGCCGACGAGGTGCCTGCCGCTCGAAACCTTCAGAAGTATGAGCCTCGAAATTCCGCCGGTGTTGATCACGAGATCGTTCAACCCTGTCATATTCCAGCTTTTTTCATTCTTCCTGTACACCTGCACATCGATCATCATGCGCTCTTCAAATGCGTGCTCTTTGTTTACAATGCACTCCATGCACTCGAGCATTTCCGATTCTCTGAATTCGGTGATGAAACCGAGGCCGCCGAGGTTGATGCCGACTATCGGAATGCCGTGCTGAGAGAAGTTCCTCGCGGCGAAGAGAAGCGTGCCGTCCCCGCCAAGAGCAACCGCGAGATCACACTCCGGTATTCTCTTCTTTACCCGGGCATCTATCTCCCCGACCTTCGACTGCAGGGTGAGGTGCCCGATCTTCTTGGATTCAAGATAGCCTTTTAGAACCCTCGCAATCTCGAGTGCCTTCCCGCTCTGGTCTTTCATTACTATTCCAACAAGCTTCATCGTCCGTTCCTCGAGATATCTATCTATACATAACAGCAATAGATCCTCTTTTGTTGCGCTCAGAGAATCGTTCTTATCCCCTTGGCTGTCCGCTCAATATCATCCTTTTTGATTCCAGGGTAGATCGGAAGCGCGATGATCTCATGATAGAGGCGCTCGGTGCAGCCGAATTCACGGATATTGAGTCCAAGCTCCTGGTGCAGCGGCCTCTCGATCCCTCTCCGTACAGGGATGCCGATGTTTTTAAAGAACTTCCCGCACTCCTCGAAAGAAGTCTTGGTCCTCACCGCATAGGAGGAGTAGCAGAGCGCCTGACCGGCTGCCCTTCCGATAAAGCTCGCCCCTCCCTCCATGACTGCACTGTCGTAGTACTTTCCGATCTCGCTGCGTTTCTGCAGGTTTTCATCGAGCCTTACGAGCTGGGAGATTCCCAGAGAAGCGTTGAAGTCGCTCATGAGCTGTTCATCGGGTACAGCCTCTTTCACCTGCCCTCCGGCGCTCCTGTTTCCCGAACCGAGCATTCCGCCTGTTCCGGTTGTGATGATCGAATCGTCTGTGAAACTCAGGGTGACAAAGTCACCGAAGCCCCCCGCGGGAGTGTCGTTCACCGATGACCCCAGCGACCCGTCGAGGTCCTCTATGAGAGGTATTTCCAGCTCTTTGTACACCGACAGATCGTGGGGGATACCAAAGAGCTGCGAAAGGACGATGCACTTCGTCCTCCCCGTGATCTTCTTTCTTACAGCCTCGACGGACGGCAGAAGAGTATCCTCATCAGGATCGACGAGAACAGGCTTGAGGCCCTGTCTCTGAAGAGCCTTCAGCAGGCTCATCCTCGAGTAGCTCGACAGAATGACCTCATCCCCGCTCCCGGCCCCGATGAGCGAGAGGGCGATCTCGAAGGGAGCGAAGTAGTTGTTGAGCACAGTTACGCCGGAAAGTCCCAGCCTGGCCTTTAAAAGTGAGGAAAAACTTTTGAGTCTCTCTCCAGGAGTGAGGTCGTCCTTGATCATGCAGTACAGCACAGACTCCAGGTCCTTTCTGCCTATTGTGGGAATATTGAACCGTATCATCGCTTCCTCATTAGTGAACCGTAGATTTATGACTGTCGGTCATGGAATCGCCTGCCTTTATTCTGTCTTTTCCCCGGAACAGTGCCTTGTCTGTTCCGGTGGGGATGAAGCAGTTGCGGGCTACCCTGAACCCTTGCGGTATCTCGACGTTCTCCCCTATCAGTGTTATTCCGTTGAATATATATTTCGGATGAATGTAATTCGCACCCGTACTGTCATCCTCTCCGATCCTCGCCTTTTCTCCTACGTTCGGTGTTACCTTCGCCAGCTGGCTTGTTGTGCAGAGAATGGTGCTCTGCACCATCGCCCCTTCACCGATGTAGTTGTTGTTCATTACAACCGAATTCACCACCCTCGCGTTCCTGCTTACCCTCACATGGGGGAACAGAACGGAATGTTCGACATATCCCTCCACGAGACAGGAGGATGAAATATAGGAGTCCTTGACGAATCCCGTGCCCTCGACCTGTGCGAAATTTTCCTTTTCAATATCCACGCTCGGAATGGAGGAGAGCACGCCGGAGAACATTTCAATCTCCTTCATCATGGCCATCTGGAACGCATAGTATTCGTACGCTGTGCGCAGACCGAAAAACCTGCAGTCAAGAGTAAAAGGTTCTGTCTTCGCTCCAAGCTTCTCTTCCAGGCCATCCCACACCCCGTCTGCCCCTGATGACGAATGATGCTCAATCAGCCTGGGAGCTTCCTCACCACGTCCAAGGAAGTAACCGATTCTCTCGCCACCCGCGGCAACGATGGCGCAGTTTTTATCACCGAGACGGGGCAGTTCACCTATCAGTCCCTCCCAGTCGGCAATGAGGGCGCCATCCGCCCGGAGGATGAGAAGGCTGTCGTTTCTTCGGGGCTTCAGCAGCCCGCCGAGAGACCTTCCCAAATCCCGTTCGTTCTGGACCTTTATGCGCTGAGCGTTGTATTTATAGAGGAGGTAATCTCTCGCCTCTGTCGTCTCGTCATCCATCACGACCGTCGCGCCCCGGATTCCGAAAAAGCTTAAGGGGCCGAGGTAGAGGTCGATGATCCTCACCCCTCCGATGAGAGGAATAAAAGACTTTTCGGTGCTGTCGGTAATTGACAGTAATCCCGGCTCTCTTCTCTTGACCAGAACGAGTACCGATAGCTTCCGCATCTGCTGTTTCCTAATGTGGACAAGCCACATTCTCGATTAAAATATTTTCTTGCTAAAAACGCAAGAAAATCAGTAGTAAGGTACTAAGGATTAATGTCTCCAGAAGAGCCGTTCAGCTATAACGAAGAGGATGAAGACAGGAGCAAGCCAGAGCTTCTTGAACGATCTCGGATGCGGTATCTCCCGCTTAGACAGCCATCCGGAGACAGGGTCTCTCGTGAACCTGCGGTGTTTACCCATCTTTCCTGCATACAGGTTGAAAAGCCCTTCGATCAATACTATGACGCTTGCATTGATTTTTCCGATGTATCGCTCGACCCATATCTCCTCACGCGGAGATCCGAGACCGATAAAGAAGTAGTCGGGAGAAGCCTTGCCTATTGCCGTTACAACGTTCTCCAGTGCTCCCCTGTCGTAGTTTCCCCTGTACTTTCCAACCACGAAGAGCTTCGGGATGTCCTTCTTGAGACTCCCGAACGCCCGATCGATCGTGTCTCCCTTCCCGCCAAAAAGGTAGACTCTCTTGCTCAGCTCGACCGACTGGATCAAGAGGAGCTTCACGAACTGGGAAGGATCTATAAACTCCTTGAGAGGACGTTTTAATAACTTGGCCGCCCAGAATATAAACCTTCCGCTCGGTACTATGAGATCAGCTTCTTCGAGGAAGACCTTGCGGTTCCTGTCACGGCGCGCCCTCATGAGAGAGATGAGCGAGAGAAACACAACAGTACGGCACTTCTCCTCCCTCACGTATCTCTCGGCAAGCTCTACACCCTCATCGGCGGTGATATTATCGAAAGGTATTCCTAAGATCCTGTTTCTTTTTGTGCGCTTTTCTGTTGTCCAGATAACGACCTCCCCCTTTCGTTGCAGCAGGGGCTATACCTTCTCAGAAAAAAAGATACGTATAAAGCCGGCCCCGATAATCGATGCGGTCTCAGCCTTCATGATAAAATCTCCCATCGTTATCGGGACCCCGCCTCCTCCTATAATCGCGTTCACCTCGTCGTCGGAAAAGCCCCCTTCGGGACCAAAGAAGAGATGAAAACACGCCGCGCCATCCTTGTCGAGAGTATCGAGGAAGCTTTTAAGGTGATGTCCCGGTTCTCTTGTACTGAAGAGGAGGATCCTACCTCCCTTTGCCCTCCCCAGGATCCGCCCCACGTCCGAAAAACGGATGGGGTCATGAATCCTCATGACATCCTCGATGCCCGATATCTTGGCCCCCTCTCTGGCAAGCCTCCTCCACCTGACAAGCTTCTCGCCTTCGAGGTTGATCTCTGGTATTGACCTTTCCGTCTTCAGAGGGAAGAAATTCCCGACCCCGATTTCTCCAAGCTTCGAGACAGCAAGATCCATCTTCTTCTTTTTGAGAAGTCCCTGATATACGGATATGGGAACGCATTTATCGCGGACATCTCTCGTGTGTTCGACTCCGAAGACGATCTTTCCCTTCAGTATGCGGGAGACCACAAGGGAGTAGAGTTTTCGTCCTATCACCGCATCGATTCTGCTCCCCTCTCTTATCCTCCTCACGTCCTTGAGGTAGTGACAGAGGTCTCCTTCGACAACGACCCTGTTGTTCTCGATACATTCGGGATCCAGAACGATGTTTCTCATATGCCAAAATAAAATTACACTCTCTCTTTTTGTAAGTCAATTTATTAATGCTGTCATCGGATATTCCCCTTCCATCTCCATTTGACCTCGGAATAAATTTTCGCCCTCTTACAACAAGGTTGCAAATTTAACCGTAATAGTGTAAACTCTTTTCAAACAATGGGAAAGGCACTCGACACGAAAGAAAGGCTCCTGTTGATTCGGAAAGGAAATGAAATATTCAATAATGCGAAATAGAGAAGGCCGCAAGAATTTTTAAAACAACAGCCTACAAGGACGGCCTCATTAGGGTTGGCGACTACTACTACTTCGAGAAGAGGGACATTCTAAAGGCGCTGCACTACTACATCGAGGCAGAGTACGAGAAGAGGGTACGGGAAGTTACAGAGAGGATTGCGGAGGTAATCAAAAAGTGGCTCGGCGACCCGAAGACGGGCCGCCCCGAAAGTCTACAGAATAAAGAAGAGTAAAATATGAAAAAACAGGAAAAAAGTTATGGTGACAAGCATCACATTCCGGAGCTAAGCAAACAGGGTTACAGGCTGCTGAGGGAAAAGAAATACAGGGAATCGGAAAGCAGGTTTTTGAAGATACTCGAGCTCGAAAAGAAGAACATCTATGCGCTGGTCGGCATGGGGGATGTGTACAAGGGCCAGAAGCTCTTCGAACAGGCGGAGAGGTTCTACAAGGAGGCCCTCAAGGTCGATCCTGTCAACAAGTTCGCGCTGATAGGGCTGGCAGACACGTACAGGGGCTTGAAGAGGTTTAAGGAGGCCATAGGCACATGGGAGGAGTACCTCAGCTACGGCGAGAATGAGTTCGACATAGCCGTTCTCACGCGCCTCGGTGATACCTACAAGAAAATCGGCATGAAAGACCAGGCGCTCGTTCGGTACAACAAGGCGATCTCGATAGACCCCATCAATCCATATGCGCTCTCCGGGCTCGGACTTCTTCTCTTCCAACTCGGCAAGCATGAAAAATCTCTCGACTACTGGCACAAGCTTCTGGAGATAGAAAAAGACGATATCAAGGTCCTCACCAATATCGGGAACTGCTTAAGAAAAATGGGCCGATGGAATGAAGCGCTCAAGTACTTCTATCAGGCGATGAACATAGAGGAGAATAATTTCTACGCGCTCTACGGTATCGCGGACAGCTACAGGGGCATGAAGGAATACTGCAAGGCATGTGAATACTGGAAGCGGCTCTTACAGTGTGACCCCAAGAACAAGAAAATCCTTACACGTGTCGGAGACTCATACAGAAACCTCGATGAGCTCGATACGGCACGTACCTACTACAAACGGGCGCTCGAAGTCGAGTTCGATTACTATGCGATTCTCGGCCTCAGTATCCTCGACAAGTTAGAAAAAAACTACGATGCTGCAATACAAAACCTCACCCAGCTCGTTGCCATCTCAGGCCTCAACACCCAGCTCGCGCTCCTGCTGTCAGAGTGCTATGTGGCGATCAACAAATATGATATGGGGATACAGGTTCTCGGGGATGCCGTCAAGCAGGGCATCAAGAACGAAGAAGTCAAGCGGAGGCTCAAGCTGCTGAACAGCAACCGGCGGTAACCTTAATAATAGCAGAACAGGCCCTATGCAGAAAACCCGGCACAACTCTTCTCCTCAGCGATCAAAACTCCCTATCATAGGCATGACAGAGGACGAGCTGAGAAAGTTCTGTAAGGAACACGGCTTCAGTGAATTTCACGGCTCCCAGATATTCCACTGGATCTACTTTCTTGACGGAGATTGTTTCGACAGGATGAGCGATCTCCCCCCCGGTCTCAGGAAAGAGCTTTCCGCAAGCTTCTACATTTCAACCTTCAGCCCGGCGGAGAAAAAGATTTCACGGCAGGAGAACGCGGTAAAATACAGGTTTCCCCTCGCCTCCGGCCTCTCATTCGAATCAGTAGTGCTGCTGAGTCAGAACAGAAGGCCCTCTTTCTGTATCTCCTCTCAGATCGGCTGTCCCGGCGGCTGCCTTTTTTGCGCCACGGGCGGTATGGGCTTCATAAGAAACCTCACCACGGAACAGATCGTATCCCAGGTGCTCGCTCTGTCCAGGCTCCACACGAGACCCCAGAGCATACTCTTCATGGGCATGGGAGAGCCTCTTTTGAACATCGAGAACCTCATCGGCGCCCTCAGGTTATTCAACGAGATCGATATCTCCTGTAAACGAATCACGGTATCGACGTGCGGTATCGTGCCCGGCATCGTAAGACTTTCCGGGTCCGGCCTCAGGCCCAGGCTGGCGGTCTCCATCGGATCGGCACAGGAGAAGGCGCGGCAGACCCTGATCCCTCTCGCCGGAAAGTGGTCCCTCGGGGAGCTGGGTAAGGTGATCGTGTTATACAGGGATAAAACGAGGAGGAGAGTCAGCATAGAGTACACGATAATCGGGAAAATCAACGATACGGAAGATGATGCCAAAGCTCTCGCTCGGTTCGCGAACCGGTACTTCTGCCATGTCAATCTTATCCGGTACAACAGGGTGGAAGGACAAGAATATGTACCGCCTGACAACAGGACAGTGACACGGTTCAAATCGATATTGCAGAACGCCCGGGTGGAGGTATCTGAGAGATACAGAAAGGGTGCCGATATCGAGGCCGCATGCGGTCAGCTCGTCACCAGGAAGAAAAAATAATCCGGCCGCATCCGAACCACAATTTCTCACTTTGAGGTTTTCTCACCGTAAACTCATATGGTTCATATCCAAATTCGGTGAAATAAGCATGGATATAGTGCGGTTTTCTAATAGATTGCTATGCAATCAGATTGCATAGCAATGGGTTTAAATGGCTACTTGGCAGCTGAAAAAAATAATATTTACGGTGAAAAGAGCGCTTAAATACCCATTCCTTCGTAAAGGAATGGGTATTGACCTTCCTATTATGATTGCTCATAAGGAATGGGGATTAAAGTCCCGTTACTTACAGTTTGCTGTTGGCCATGAGAAACGGGGATTGAACCCCCGTTACTTACAGTTTACTGTTGGCCATGAGAAACGGGGATTAGCGTACCTTTCCGCGGTATTCTGATTTTTCCTTGATTTCTTTATAGCTCCTATTAATTTAAACAGCATGACCCGACGGGAGTTCCTAAAAAGCCTGGCCGGCGCCGCATGTTTGTTCACCGCAGGTACTCTTTTTACACGAAATGGGGTGCCATCCGCGTATGAAGCGGCCGGCGATACAACCGCGCCTGAAGTCGCGCGCGTCATAAGCAAAGATCACGTACGGGCCGTGGAGGAGGCGGTTTCCGCTCTCGGCGGAATAGAGCGGTACGTCAAGCCTGGCGATATCGTGGTGGTCAAGCCGAACATCGGCTGGAACTCTCCTCCCCGGCTGAAGGCAAACACCGACCCCGTCATAGTACGGACGGTCGTAAGCCTCTGCTTTTTGGCCATGGCCTCGAAAGTCTATGTTTTCGACCGGACATGCAGCAATCCGAAGCTCAGCTACACAACATCCGGCATCCTCGATGCGGCAAGGGAGGCTGGAGCAAAGGTGCTCTATGTGAACGATGTGACAAAAAAGCTCTATCCGGCAGTCTCCATAGATGGAGCCGCATTCCTCAAGGAGACCACGGTAAACAGGTACATACTCGAATCCGATGTACTCATAAATATTCCGGTCGCAAAGCACCACTCTTCAGCAGGGCTTACGATGGGTATGAAAAACCTCATGGGCATCACCGGAGACAACAGGTCAAAGTGGCACTGGGACCTGCACGAAGCGATTTCCGATATAAATCTCGGAGTAAAAAGCACACTCACTATAATCGATGCGACATATATCATGCTGAGAAACGGTCCCACAGGGGGCAGCACGGACTTTCTCGAGCGTCTCGATACCGTCATCGCGTCTGGCGATGTGGTAAGTGCCGATGCCGAGGCTGCAAAGCTGTTCGGTATCGAGCCCGAATCAATAGACTATCTCAAACTCGCCGCGGTAAAGGGAGTCGGTAAAATCCGCGGGTACTCAGTCGGCCAGGAGACCCTGTGATGCGTAATCCGAAAAGACGATGACACGAAGTTTGAAAGGCTGGAAGACCGTAAAGATCCTGCGTATCGGATCGCAGGCTGTGTTCTTGTTCCTGTTCCTCATAATGTTCCTGATTTCGCTCGATCCGTTCTCCGCTTCCATCAACCCCTTTCTTCGATTCGACCCTCTCATCTTCCTGACGAACATCAAACCGGACCCTCTCACAATAGTCCCGATCCTCGGGATCGTCCTCCTCACCCTCATCATCGGAAGGTTCTACTGCGGGTGGGTCTGTCCGCTCGGCTCTGTCATCGACCTTCTAGACCGGCTCATGAAGCCTGTGAGGAAGTTCAACCCTCTTTCAAAAAAAGGTCTCCTCAAAAAAGGGTGGCTTCTGACATATCCTCCGTCTCTTTTAGTTCTCGGCGCGCTTCTCGTCACAATTTTTTTTACGCCTCCTGTCCTACAGTTCTTTCATCCGCATGTGTGGATCGTGAGGATCTTCTCGTTGTCCGTTGCGGGTCTTATTTTTCTCGTCTTTCTCATCGGCCTTTCCGGCATCTCCACAAGGCTGTGGTGCACCCTTCTCTGCCCTCTCGGGGCTCTTTACGGCCTCTTAGGTTCTGCGCCGCTTTTTAAGCTCAGTATTGCAGAGTGCGTTGAATGCGGAAGATGCGACCGATGTCCGACAGGAGCAGCCGTTTTCAGGCAAAAAAAGGTGATACATTTCCGCTGCACTCTCTGCTTCGAATTCGAACATCAATGCCCGGAAGCAGGCTTTATATATGGAAGAAAAAAGCCAGGATTTGACTCATCAAGAAGGACTTTTCTCCGAAACAGCGCACTATTCTCTTTCGGTCTTCTCTCAGGAGCGCTCCTCTCCTCTTTCAGCCGTTCAAAGCGAACGAACCTTCTTCGTCCCCCGGGAGTCTCGGACGAGGAGACTTTCATAAAGCGATGTCTTCGCTGCTTCCAGTGCGTACGCTCCTGTCCGAACGGCATCATCAGGATAACCGGCCTCGAAGAGGGATGGGACAGTCTCGGTACGCCGCATATCGAGTTCGGGGAGTACGGGTGCGACTACTACTGCCGGGTCTGTCAGGAGGTCTGTCCTAATTTCGCGATCCCTCTTTTGCCGCTGCCTGAGAAACAGTCAGCAAGGATAGGAACCGCTACAATAGATGAAACGCTCTGCGTCGTCTATGCAGAAGACACGAGCTGCATAGTATGCGAGGAGTTCTGTCCTGTTCCGCAAAAGGCTATACTTCTGCATGAAAGGACGATACTAAAAGGAGGAGAAAAGATAGTTCTGAGCTACCCGGAGGTGGTTTCCGGCTTATGTATCGGGTGCGGGGCATGCGAGGCGCGCTGCCCGGCCTCCTCTCGTGCCATCACTGTAGGAAGGATCTGAAGCTTTCATGCGTAATACAGAACGTGAAGTTATCGAGAATTGGGTGAGAGGACACTTGCGCATCAGTTTCTCGAGATCGAGCGGACCGGGGGGCCAGAACGTGAATAAGCTCAACACAAAGGTCACGGCATGGGTCCGCATCGCTTCAATGGAGATTTTCGACGAACGGGACAGGACGGCCATCGAGTCGCGGCTCTCTCCCAGGCTGAACAGAAAGGGAGAGCTCGTGATACGCGTTCAGGATACGAGGAGCCAGGCACAGAACAGTGATCTCGCAGTAGGAAGGATCACCGACCTTATCGTAGACGCAACGAAAAAAAGGAGGAAGAGGCGCATGACACACCCCACCCTGCGCTCGAAGGAGGAGAGGATCCGTTCCAAAAAACTCGTCGGTAAGAATAAGCGTCTTAGGGGCCGAGTCTCCGATGATGAAACCGGGAGTCGAGGATGATTCTCAATCTCGTCAACCCTAAAGGAGAGATCATAAGAGTAACAACCGGGAGGTGGAGAGAGTTCCTTAAGCTCGCCCGCCGCCACGGCTGGGACCCTCTCGGCACAAAACCCAGCGAGACGCACCTCAGAGGACGGTACAAAAATCCCGAAGGGGGTTATGACATGGGGGAGGTCCGAAAGGCGATGGAATCGTGGAGCGGAACCTACTACTCGAAGGAGGGGCAGACGGTCACCTATGCCGACTCCCTGAACATCGCCTTTGCGCTCGAAGAGGTGAAAGGTGAGGACCAGGAGGGCCTCGCGGAGTTCATCCTTTTCTGTAAATCTGGCCCTTTTAGCATTACCTGATTGTGTTTCTTCATTAATACTGGTCAACAGTTTTATTCCTACTATTTATGTAGGGTACGATCTCCGATCGCACCGGATTATAACAAGCTCCAATCACCGCCAACTAATTCGCTTGATTAAGCCCGCTGATTTTTGTATTATGGTATCGAGGGCAATTAGCTCAGCTGGATAGAGCGCTGGCCTCCGGAGCCAGAGGTCGTGGGTTCGAATCCCGCATTGCCCGAAGGTTGTTCTCTTTTAATTCTTTTTTATTTAAAGAAATATACTTTCTCTCCGTTACATCCGAACATTCATTCAAATCAAACCGCAAGAAAATCACAGCAATTTCGCAGCTGTTTTATGATTTAAATGCTCTTACTGACTAATATATTTTTTACCTTAGGACTCTTCTATTAAAATCACAGGTTTTCTTTCGGTAAAGTCAATTTCTTATATTCTTCAAAGCTCATCTGTGTGTGAATGAAGTTTGTTTTCATACATCTTCTCAATTTGCAACCTCCCAAATTTTTATTTGCTTCTTGACAAATGAGATCAAGTTTCAAACAAAACTACTATGTCAAAGAACTGGACCGATTCTCCTGCATTTATAAAAAAAGAGTAACAGAAGTTTTTATGGTAATAAAAAATATTTTTTTTGCTTTATACCAACAGTGGTTTATAATTTTTGTGAAAAGAGTTTAAAGAAATATCCAAGGGAGAGGTATACTTGTAATTTTTACAAAAATGCTCTAAAAAATTGAGATGATCTTTATTCTTGACGGTATGTCCTATTACGGGTAACATATTTATAATAAAGCTGTCGTTTTTCTGTAGTAAAAGCATTCTTGAATATTTCATGGGCAAATCGGTGGCTTCTCACGGTTTTTTTGCCTATGTTGGCAAATCTCAAATTATAATTTTTCCTATCAATTACCATGATTGATTCAAGTAACCTATTGTTTGAATAATTGAATTACGACTGATGTAAGGAGGAACAAAATGATAAACAGAATTAGATATGGAATAATACTGATGAGCATTTTTACTATTTCAAGCTGTGCCACTGTTACAAAACAACCAGCTGTAGTGGAAGCCCCCGTTAGCAGAAAAGAACAACAGGAAGCGCAAATTGAACAAATGAGTAAGATTCCAGAAGTAAAGAGATATAAAAGAAAAATCGCTATAGCCAGATTTACTAATGAAACCAATTATGGCAGAGCATTGCTTACAGATGAAGAATACGATCGAATGGGGAAGCAAGCCTCTGATATGTTAATGAGTAGGTTAATTCAATCTAATAATTTTTTAGTATTCGAAAGGCCCGATTTAAGTAATCTGAAAAAAGAGCAAGATTTATCAAAAGATGTAAATCTAATAGGAGTTGACGTTTTGATAGTAGGCTCTGTAACCGAATTTGGCCGTTCGGTAGGGGGAAAATCGGGTTTTTTAAGCCATACCAAAGTGCAAACAGCAAAATCCAAAGTAGACATTCGTTTAATTGATGTGAAAACTGGACACGCTTATTTTTCTGCGATCGGATCAGGAGAAGCTAGCACAGAGTCAGGTGAAGTTGCAGGATTTGGCAGCAGAGCTGCATATGATTCCACATTAAACGATAATGCAATTGCAGCAGCAATAACTGATGTTGTGGATGAATTAATTTCCAAGTTAGATGAAAGGCCATGGAGGACAGATATATTAGAAGTTCAAGGAAATCAAGTATTTATCAGTGGTGGGAAAACGCAAGGTATCAGAATAGGAGATACATTAAAAGTAATGCAAAGGTCAAAGGTAATTAAAAGTGAACAAACTGGTTTTGATATAGAATTACCTCCAATACAAGTTGGAGAATTAAAAGTGGAAGGTTTCTTCGGCGATAATGAAACAAATGAAGGATCGATCTGCAATACCATTGATGGAGATATTGATAGAAATATGCTTAGTCAATTATTTATAACAGAGGGGGACAAGATATGATAAAGACAATTTTTCTCTTAATTGTCGTATTGGTTTTAATATTTACTGGGTGTATATCAATGCCAACAACACAGGTTAAAACAGCGGAAGCAAGTCCTACACTTGCATTCATTGGGGCCCCAGAAGGCTCTATTCTTTATTTGGATGGCCTTAAAATAGGTGATGTTAATATTTATGATGGAAAAAAACAGATATTACGAGTAGAACCTGGAACTCATCTTATTGAGATTAAGGATAAAAATGGTCAAATCATTTATAATCAAAAAATATTTGTTCAAAATGAATTAAAAACAATTCAGGTACAATAGTGAGGGTTAAAAAATGAAACAATTTTTACAGGTAATAGGAATAATTATATTGATATCCATTACCGGTTGTGCTACCAACAAAATGCTATACGAATGGGGAAAGTACGAAAACAGTTTATACTCATATTATAAATCCCCTGGAGAAATAGATTCTTATATTAAGGGTTTGGAAGAAACAATAGCAAAAGCAGAAGAAAAAAATAAAGTTCCTCCTGGTTTATATGCAGAATATGGTTTTATTCAATATGAATTAAAAAATTACTCAGTGGCAATAGACTATTTTAATAAAGAGAAGGCCTTGTGGCCTGAATCAATACCATTCATGGATAAAATGATTAATAATGCACAGAAAATGTTAAATACATAAGGAAAGGAGTAATAACTCAAATGATAAAGAACCTCCTTTTATTATTTATACCGGTTATTTTTATAATAGGATGTGCAACTACACCTAAGGACTATTCTAAATTCAATGCAGCAAATCCACATTCAATTCTAATTGTTCCAGTTGTTAATGATTCTGTTGATGTAGACGCCCCTGATTATTTTTTATCTACGATAAGTAGGCCAGTAGCTGAACAAGGATACTATGTTTTTCCTGTAAATATGGTAAAAAGAATTCTTGAAGATGCGGGCTTATCAGATGCTAATTTAGTACATGCTGCACCGACAGAAAAATTATGTTCATTATTTGGATCAGACGCTGTTTTATATATAAAGATAAACAGTTGGGATGCTAAATATCTACTTATAAGTACAACTATTACTGTAGCTTTAGAATATGCAATTAAAGATGGAAAAACTGGAGAAATACTTTGGGAAGATAAAAGAATAGAGAAATATACACCCCAAAGAAGTAGATCGTCAGGTAATTGGATCGCAGATTTAATAACCGATGTTGCAATTGCGGCCGTGGAGAAAGCAAATCCTAGTTATATTCCTTTAGCCCAGCGTGCTAATGCAGAAGCATTTCGATATCCAGGACCAGGAATACCTCCCGGTATATATGCTTTAGCCAAAGAAAAAAATGAAAAGTAGTGTAATTCCAGTGGCGGATACCACATAAGATCGGCCTCCTGCACATACACACGTGATCAGTCTGAAGGGAGATTCATTCTGTATAAAGAACAGGTTGAATAGAAGATTGGTTGACTTTGAATAATTTCTTTTTTAAAACCGAAAAAATTAAATCAGTATCGACATCCAGTATATACAAATCTCAACTCAATAAAACATTGTGTATATAAAATCCATCATTATTTAAATTAATTATACATCGTATTTTTGTCCCAAAATTAATAGAATATTTTCTTCTTTCATCCTATTATTTTTTCTACTTCAAAGCACTTTTTACAAGACTTGACTAGACCAACATTATATAAAAGAATGACCATATAGTTCACCCACCAATTCTCGATTAGAATCATCTAAAAGTTATGTGAATTCAAAATAATGAGATGTGTCAATTCATTCTGAGAAAGGAGCTCAATATGAGAAGAGATTTTACTCTATTTAAAAGAAAGAAGAAGAAAGGTTATATCTGGTATTATGCATACTGGGATGGAGATAAACGTCTTGCAAAATCTACAGGAAAAACGACTAAGCTTGAAGCTGAAATATATGCTAGAGAAAATATGTTAAAATTAATCAAACCGACAGGTCAAAAGACTTTAAGAGAATACGCCGATAAATATTTCATTTGGGAGACTTGTCCTCATGCAAAGAGACTTATTAATGAAGGAAAAAGTATTACGAGAAATCATGTGAGGATTGCAAGGCTACGCATGCAAAAGCATCTCTTTTCAGATAAGATCGTACAGAAGAAACTCAACGATATCACTCGTGCAGATATCATAGACTATAGATCTCGCTTGATAGAAAAAAGCAGTGTAAGTACAGCGAATAAAGTAATCTCTATCTTAAAGACCATTATTAAAGAAGCTTATTTCAGAGAAGAGATCAATAGCGACCCTACAATTGGCATAGGAAGAATGAAGTATCAACCAATACAAATTGACATTTTCACTCCTGACGAGCTATCTCTTCTCTTTCCTAGAAACAACCTTGGACCCTGGGTGAATATACAAGACTATACTTGTTTCTTGTTAGCCGCAACAACAGGAATGAGAAGATCAGAAATTCTCGCATTACAGTGGAAACACATCGATTTTCAGAATAGTTACATATCGATAGAAAGAGCCTGGAAGTCGAAAGATGAAATTGGTCCTCCTAAATGGAATAACAAAAGAACCGTTCCTATCTCTGATTTTGTAATCACACAACTATTAGCATTAAAAAATTTCTCTTTACACTGTCAGCCTGAAGATCTTGTCTTCTGTTATGATAGTGGAAGTCGTATAGGTAACACATGGTGGAATAAACATTTTAAGAAAGCCTTGGAGAAATCAACTATCAATACAGAAGATAGGAATCTGAGGCCTCATTCTTTTAGGCACACCCTCAATACTCTACTACGAGATGCTGGAGAAGATCCAGCAAAAATTAGAGCTTCATTGGGTTGGACAAATGAGAGAACACAGGATAATTATACACATTGGTCAATAGAACATTTAAGAAAGCAAGCAGAATTAATAAATCAAGTATTTAAATAATACAAGCCGTTCTAATCTCACAAATACGTATTCATACCTATCAAAAACTAATAACCACTCAATCTTTCTGATTCTTAAAAAATAATACAAATTTTAGAGATTTTAAGAATGATAATGATTTAACTTATTGGTCCACCGATAATTACATGATTAAGTCATAGGTAAATACCCATAACTGCTCTCAAGTTACGTGAATACATAATAATATCTTAGCTACATTTCTCAAATCCAACCGAAGGAGGGGAAATTATCATAAATAGAAGAAAAATGTAGCAATAATAAATTCATATTTCAAAGGAGATCTCAAGATGAATACTATCATTGATTCTCACTGTAGTCTTTCGGATTCAATAAGTTTAATTAAAATAAAGATTAACTTCAAGATTCATCAAATCATAGTATATTCTCTATGCGACTGGGCTGTTCTTCCTATTCATTCTCTTGCTCAAAAGGGTTGTACTTGTGGCAATCCGAAATGTAAGAGCATTGCTAAACATCCAATGACTGAGCATGGATTGAAAGATGCTACTAAAGATTATAAGCTCATCATTGAATTGTGGGATAATAAACCTTATGCAAATGTTGGAATAGCAACGGGTAGAATATCTAATCTTGTAGTTCTAGATATAGATCCCCGACATAACGGTGATGAAAGCCTAAAAAGATTAGAGGATGAATATGGATCACTACCGGATACCTTACGAGTAAAGACAGGCGGTGGGGGTTATCACTTTTATTTTTCTTACCCGAAGAACGTGAAAAAGATATCTAACATAACAAATCTACAAGGATATGAGGGTATCGATGTAAAAGGTGACAACGGTTATATAATCGCTCCTCCAAGTATACATGCCTCAGGTAAAGAATATACTTGGGAAAACCTATCAGGAGAATATCCAGATGACATGGATCTCGCTCCGTTACCTGAATGGTTATTACAGCTACTACTAAATAATAAGAGAGGCCCGAATTTAAAAGATGCAAAGGGTCTTATTCTAGAAGGAAAAAGAAATGATGGATTGTTTCGTATTGCATGTAGTTTAAGAGAAAAAGGATTAACCGCAAATAAATTATTAAGTAAAATCAGAGAGATAAACAAAGAAAGATGCAATCCTCCTCTCGAAGAAAGTGAAGTCGTAAATATTGTAAATAGTGCTCTTAGCTATCCAGTTAAAAAGACACCGAGATCATCTAAAAATAAACTCACCAAGTCTGAAGCTAGCCATCTACTCCTTTTGCCTTTGACCTCTCCAGACACAGGTTTTACAAATCGCATATTTCTACACCTGTATAGAAGAAAACAGAATGTTAAAGGATCAAGAGAAATTATTTTATCTCAAGCAAGCAGTATGCTTATCAACTGGTTAAAAGAAAATGGAGGATTAATACAATCAAAAACAGAAGAGCTATTCTACTTCTATAAGACAGAAAAGATTCTTTATAACCTAGAGACTCGTCCCTGGGTTGCTTTTCTTTCCAGCCTAACAGGTGTTAATCCAGCTACTAATGATTTCGCTCATTTAAATGCAGATTGTAAGAGTGTTGCTATTAAATCAGCTAAGAGAAAAATAGTAAAATTCTCCTATTGGGATGATTCTAAAAAAATTCTTTATGTTAGTAGATTTGACGGCGTTGTTTATAAATTAGATGGAAATAATATAGGCGAGGAAACAAATGGAGAAAATATCTTATTCAATGACGACCCAGATTGCTCGCCTTATAATCCAGTGTTCACAAATACTTTAAAAGCATTGTTACGTTTAACAGAAAAATTTCCCAATATTGAAAAAGAGAGTGAGATGTATTTTCTTGTATTGAGGATATGGATGCTTTCTATATTTTTTACAGAGTTATGTCCCACTCGTCCTATACTCGTCCTAATTGGTGAAAAGGGTTCAGGGAAAAGCATGACACTCAGATTATTTCTGCGCTTGTTTTTTGGTCCATCAGGTGAAGTTAGGGGTATTCCTGATAAACCGGATGGATTTACAGCTATGGCATCAGCTTCTCATTTATTAGTAATCGACAATCTAGATGATATGGTTCCTTGGATGCGAGATAAACTGGCACGTTTGTCTACTGGAGCAATTGACGAATACAGACGACTTTATACTTCTAATGAAGTTGGACGAATTTTTTATCGATGCTGGCTTGCCTTCACAGCCAGAACTCCAGATACATTAAAGAGGGACGACATCGCGGATCGTTTAATATTACTGCCTACGAAAAGAATTGAAGATAGAAAGAGAAAAGCAGAAAGATATTTTCTAAAAGAAGTAGAAAAAATTAGAAATCAATGTTGGGGGGATATTCTCAGTACATTAAATCAAATTGTAGCAAGTATTCGAGAGGGAAAACTTAAAACGAGTTCTTTAGCTCGCATGGGAGATTGGGAGTCTCTAGGAAGATTAATAGCTACAGTACTGGAAAAAGAGTACATATGGGATAAATTTGTTAGCGAATTAGAAACCTCTCAGAGTGATTTTCTCTTAGAAGATGATCCAATATGCGACGCGATTGAATGCTGGTTGGGTCTTCGAGAACAAGAGAAAAATGGACGGATCTTTATAGGTCAAAAAGAGAATAAGAATTATAATAGGAAGTTATTAGCTAGAGAACTCTATGATGAATTAACAACTGCTTTATTTGGAGATAAACAACCTAAAGGTTGGTATAAAAGCCCTCAATCATTTGCGAAAAAATTATCTACTATTAGATCCGATCTATCAATAAAGTATGGATTAAATTGGGAGTATGGAACTTCAAAGGTAACAAAGAATAGATTGGTGTACTGGTTCGAAGAAACAGATGTTCTGTAAATATTTAGACAAGCTGTTTTGATTAGCTTCTATACACCAATTAATACACTACAGAGGCCCCTAGTAATGATGGGGAGTTAAAACACCATTTTATATAAACTTTTTTAAATATATATTTACTATCTTTTTTTAGCTTTTCCCATACTTCTCCACACTAATTCTTCTTTTTTTTAGTTTAAAAAAAGTTTTAAAGATATGTGATTTTAACTCCCCATCGCTCCATCCAAGAAAAACGACACAAATATTCGTATTTTTTCACTTCAGTTAGTCCTAGATAATAGATAAAAATAGTGAGGAATAGGTCTTTTTTAAGGTTTTAAAAACGAAGCCTTATTCTTGTTAGCTAGTTAAGATCGAAAAGTTATGTGATGTTCAAAATACCTTTATAAACAAATCAGGAGGTAATTAAAAATGAAAAAGGGCGAATCAAAAAAAACTGAAGAAAAGAAAGATCAAATTCTAAATGAGGAGGCTCAGAAAAATTTTGAACTTCAAGTTATTCAGAATGAAACTAAGAGTCCAACAAAAACAGACTTTATTCTTCAATGGGTAAAAGAAGGGAAAACTAGAAAGTTCATAATTGATCAACTTGTAGAAATGAGTGGTCCGAAAGCTATTAGAAAGTCTTCAGCTTCTCTCTGTAGTCAAGTGCTTAAAAAGCATAACCTATTGAACAAAGTTGAATCAGGCATTGAAAATAGAAAAAGAAAGAATAAAACAAAAGAAAAGAATGCTAAAAAGGCAGAATCGAGCAAGTTAGATGTGTAAGAGTCGTACTTCTTGAAGATTCTATAAAATCAGCAGTTGAGAGTTTTATGTCGATTATTGACTCATATATTTCTTAACTGTTCTTTCTAAATCCCCATTAATTACACTTTTTAACTCTTTATATAGTTCAGTTAGAGTCTTATATTTATCTACTGCTGAGCCCTCTTCTTTTTCTAAAAAAAGCTGATATGGTTTTAGACCCAAAGCCTCGGAGATTTTTAGTATAGAAGAAGAAGATGGGAATTTTTTTCCTGATTCGATCTCAGCAATAAAACTGGTCGACAAATTACAAACTTCAGCTAGTTTCATTTGAGAATACCCAAATCTTTGTCTTGCATTTTTCATGTTAAGCACTAGAAGTTCTTGAACCTTATTCATTAAATACCTCTATTAGCGAAATTTATTATTAGCTATTAGTTAATAATGGACAATAGGCTATAAGTGAGTTTATAATATCGCTAATAGTCTATTAGTAGACGGATTATGAAAAATAAAAATTAGGAGGGAATTAGATGAAAAAGCTCATGATGATTACTTTAATATTCTTAAGTATTGTAATCGTAATAACCGCACAGGATTTAAAAGCCACAGAACCTATTATGTTTAACTATGGTCAGATACCTTTTGGAAAATCCATCGATGAAGTTCTAAAAAAGGTAGAAGGTGCAGAAGTAACAAGTGGTGACTCTGACTATGTCAGCATTGAAGCTGTTGGAGACTATGAAGGACTTCTAAAATATTTTGAAGGTGGGATTTATACATACTTTGGGATTGGGAGTTATTTGAATAGTGATCTAACAAAAAAGTATGTCGTGACTTATGAAGGCTGGTCAAACATAAAAGAAATTGACTTATACTTTTCTAAAGATTTTGGGTCCAACGATTCTTATGCTCTCTTTCTAGTGAGAAAAGAATATAATCCTATAGAAGGGAGCTATAAAAATGTATTCAATGGTATGAAAGATTCTATTACAAAGATAATAGGAGTAAAACCTATTATTTCAAAGGTTAAATACGAAGATCTAATGTTAAAAAGTAGCTATTCATATTTGGATGCTCTTACCGCTATATGGAAAACAAAAGATACAAAGATATTTCTATTAGTTCATAGTGGTCTGTTCTCAGTTGCAAATCCTGAAATACTATATATAGATGATAAACTCTGGAATAGGTATCTCAGAGCTTGTCAAGACAACGAGTTGCATAAGAAGAAAAAACAAGAAGAAGGAAAAGAAATATTAGACAGTTTTTAAAAAAATGGTTTCTAATAATGTCACGGATAATAGAATAGGCTAAATGTTCTCTATTATTTTGAAAATTACAAAATTATAATAACGAATTTATTATTGTCTAAAATCTTCTCATCGAGAATAGTAATTGACTTCATAATCTTCTTAAACAAGATCTTAAGTTCAGAAGAGTATCATACAAGGTTCTTCACAACAACTTGAAATTTCTGATAATCGATTTGTTTTTTGATAATTGCAACAAAATGCTCTATAATCTATAATAGAAATATTATCATTAATGAGAGATAAAATATAGAAAAGATAAGGAGGTACTCAAATGTTCAGAAAAAACCTATTTATTACAAAAGTTATTCTGGTTTGTATCTTATCCCTGATGTTTATGACTCAAATAACATATCATTGTTATGCAAGCACAAAGAAAGTACAAAAAGCTAATGCTTTAATGGAAGCGGGTCAATACTATGATTCTTTTAAAATAATCTCTAAGATTAAGGAAGGTAAGAAAGGATATAAAGAGGCTCAAGAGTTATTAGTGGAATTAAAAAAGAAAGCTTTTCCTTACTATGAGGGAGAAATTAACGAAAAAGTTAATGAAAAAGAATATATAGAAGCAGTAAAAATAGCTGAAGAAGCTATATTGATAATACCTGAGAATGAACAAGTAAAAAAAATAGTGGATAATGCTAAAAATCTGTTATTTAAGAGTACCATGACTGAAGTTAATAATTTATATAAGGAGAAAAAATATGAAGATGCGATGATAAAACTAAAAGAAATAAGAGGTTTTTTTCCAGAATCAGAAGAACTTAATAAAAAAATATCCCTAGTTCAATTTAGAATTGATAATAAAGAAATGGGAACAGTAGTTAATACAAAAAAATATGAACTAACAGTGCTTTCTGCTAAAGTAAGGAATATAGTAGGGGGTGAGTTTTTTGAAGAAACTCCAGGCAAAGGAGCGATTTTTATAATAGTTAAATATAGATATAAAAACATTACAGACGAACCAATAGGAATCTTTTCACTTCCAAGCCTTGAACTAAAAGATTTAAAAGGCACCACTTATGATGCGGATAATAATGCGAGTATTGCTTATGCAATGGAGATTGATGCTGAAGTTGCAGATTTTGATAGTTTAAATCCCGGGATAACTAATGAAGAGTATGAAGTTTTTAAAATCCCTCAGGAAAGATGGAAGAAAAAGGGATGGAGTGCTGTGGTAAAAGCTGATAAATATGTAGGTTATATTCTTAAATAGACAAGTATTATTGTTATTCCCATTTATTATAATCAAATTAAAATAGATGAGAATACAAGATAGGTTGTCTAATGAGATTGGAGGGAAAGTTCATTATTAAAGGTGTTTTGAAGTATTAGTCTAGACTCAATCTGACACTCTCAGAAAACACCAATCCTCCAGTAGAGCGATTCTAACTCGACAAAACACTATGAAAGTTATTATAATATAAGTAGTTAAAGCCTATTGATAAGTAATGTGTTTTGTTAAATTATATTTTGGTATCATAATAAGTGATTTATGATTGAAGATAATTAAAATGGATACACTTACTTTCAATTTTTTAAAAATAATTCCAGAAGAATTCAACTTCACAATTTATAGAAAGGAATACAAAAATGAAAAAGAGCTAGTTGATATTTATCGATATAGATTACCGATATACGATAATGCTAGTTCTGAAAAGGCTGACTATTTGGTATCCTTTAATAAAAAAGCAAAATATAAAACTTATTTATGTGCCAGTAACACAAATATATATCTAACAAATAGATATTTATTTCACTTATTTTTAGAACATATACAAACATTAAAAATATCATTCAAATATTGTATATATGAAAAAAATATATTTAAAAGGGTCGAGTTTGTTATTGAAGAGTTTGAGTATGGAAGTAAGGTAATATTATTTAGCCCATATTATCTTAAATCAAAAAAGCAATTTGGATTTTTAGTTGACTTTGCATTTAGGAAAAAGCGTGAAGTTAGGTTTAATAGAGAGATTCAGAAATTAAGTTTAAGTTTAGATGAAAAGTATGGATCTAATAGGAATTATTATTCCGATAAATATAAAATTATAACTTCATTTCTTGAGAATCTATCAGGATATTTATCTTTTTCTGATAAAGCGAATTCTTTCAAAATAGAAACCAATTTTATCGAACTACCTGAACAGAAGTTAAAAATAAAAAAATATTTATTTAAAAATAATGGCTTTGATAATTCTCAGTTTCAAGGAATCAGGAAACATGGAGTTTATAAAGAATTATCTAATAACGTAATATATGCTTTTATATTTGAAGAAAAATTTAAGACATTAGCAAATAATTTATATCTCAGTCTAATTGGTAAATTAACTCCAGGAACTTTCCCTGGTATGAAAACTATGTTTAATGTTCCTCTTAATAAAAATAAAGTTAATCGTATTGAATTAATTAATTATAAAAAAGAAATTCTTTTAGAAGTAGTTGATAAATTAAAAAAAATTAAGGATGAAAATGCAAATAATAAACTTATTGGTATTTTTATTGAACCTTCAAAAGATGAGAATTTAGATCCAATAAAATCACCTTACTATATATTGAAATATTACTCTACACTTGAAAACATTCCCTTACAAGTAGTTAATTATGAAAAAATGACTAGTTTCAATACACTTAAATGGTCAGCAGCTAGTATTGGACTTCAAATATTTGCAAAGTTAGGCGGTATACCTTGGAAATTAGAACCTTCAAATGAAAGGTGTCTTATTTTAGGCATCGGGAGTGCACATGAAATAAATGATAAAGGAAAACTGATAAAATTTTTTGCATATACAATTTGTTTAAATTCATCAGGAATATACCATAAAATCGAAATATTATCTGAAGATAAAAACTATGAGAATTATTTACAGAAATTAAAAGATAAATTGAGAGAAGTCATTTTAGATAAGCAGTTTAAAAAATATAATAAATGTGCACTACATTTATCTTTTAAAATAAAACATAAAGAGATTATTTCGATTAAGAATGCTATTGATAGTATTAAAAATATTGAGTTTACTGTTATTAAAATCAATATAAAAAATAGATTCTTTGGATATAGTCATCATAATACATTAGTTCCTTATGAGAGTAGTTATTTACAATTGGCAAATAATGAATATTTGGTATGGTTTGATGGTCTACAATATGGAAAAGAAAATGTATTTAGAAGAATTGGTAATCCAGTGCATATTAAATTCATATATCCAGAGGGTCCTAGTAATATTATGCATTATAAATCGTATTTGCAAGATATTATTAATTTATCCGGTGCTAACTGGCGAGGTTTCAATGCAAAACAAGTACCAATATCAATTTATTATGCAAAATTATTAGCACATTATACTAAAGCATTCAAACATTTTCCAGATTTTAATAAGGATATGTTCGTTAATACTTTACCTTGGTTTCTTTAGAACGTAAGAAAATGGAGATTAAAGAAGATAACATACTATTTTTAATTGGTGCGGGTTGTAGTAAAGATGCAGGTATAAAAATATCTGATGAAATGGTCACTGATGTAGAAAATCTAATTAAAAAAGATAAAAAATGGATTAAACATCAGGAATTATACTACTATTTAAGAAGTTCAATTGAGTATAGTGAGGGTATTTTTGGTAACTTTCATAAAATATTTAATATAGAAAAATTGTTGATAGTTATTGCTGAATTAAAAAAAAAGGAAAAAAATTTAGTTTTTCCATTTATTGGAAATTGGAATAATAGGCTTATTGATGTTGCTGGTAAAAATTTTGAGAATTTAAAGGAATTAGAAGAGTTAATATACGGAAAAATATTTGATTGGGTTAATATTAAGGACCTCTCAAAAGGGACCTATTATAAAGGATTTGGGAGTTTTAAAAACGAAATAGGGAAATTAATTAGAATATTTTCGTTGAATTATGACCTTTTGTTCGAAAGAACGTTAGAAAATAATTATGACATTGAATTAGGTTTTGATCCTTCAGATAGAACTTGGCAGTATGCAAACTTTGAAGAAGATGATAAACGTGATATTCACTTCTATTTATATAAATTACATGGTTCTATCGATTGGCAAAAGTCTAAAAATAAAATCATGAGATGTGACAGTCCTATCCAAAATTCGGAAATTATATTTGGGACTGATACTAAGCTCAAGTCAGTAGATCCATATTTATTTTATGTTTTTGAATTTAGAAAGTGGACTTTATCAATCAATTGTAAATTAATAATTACTTTGGGGTATAGTTTCTCTGATGAATATATAAATAGCCTTATATCTCAAGCGTTGAGTCAATTAGAAAATAGGAACTTATTAATAATTCGGCCTTTTGATAATAATGAAGAAACAATAAAAAACGAGATTATGCAAAGGTTACAATTAGGTGACCAATCTGATCAAATAGAATTATTAAACTTTTCAGCAAAAGAATTTTTAGAAGATAAATTGAATCTTACTTTTTTAATCAATTATATGCCTAAAGATGAAGATTCTCCATTTTGATTTAAATATGTATGACACCTTGCATCATGTCCGTTATATAATTTCAATTTAAGTATCAAAAAGTTTTTTTTAATCATAATCAAGTTGGTCGACATCTTATTAAAGCAATAGTAATTAAGTAATTGGGAGTTATTATGAGAAAAAAACATAATATTTGTTTTATTTTGGGAGCAGGATTCTCTCATAACGCAGGCTTACCATTACAAAAAGATTTCCCCAAAATGTTATTAAAAAATTACTCAAATTCTGATATCGATAATGTGATAACCGAGACTATTAAACAATTTCTTATAGACATTTTTAGATTGCATAACGAATCTTATCACCCATCGCTTGAAGATATTTTTACTTGTATAGATCTTTCAGCAAATACAGGTCACCACTTAGGAGAATCATATCCACCTAACAAACTTCGTGCCATTAGACGAATGTTGATCTACCGTGTTTTCTCGATCATAAATTCTAAATACAAACCTTCTGATGATATCAAAAAATTGCTAAATCATTTTTGTAATGATGCTTCTTGTAAAATAAGTTTTATTGTTATGAACTGGGATATCGTTCTTGAACTTCATTTGAATGATATAAATCAATCAGGAAAAATCGATTACCAATTTCCATGTTATGATTGGATTACAGTAAAGAATAAGATAAAATCAGACGGTATACCAATATGCAAAATGCACGGATCTAGTAATTGGGTGTATTGCGAAAATTGTAAATCTATTTTTTTTGATTTAAAAGAAAAACTAGCACTCTCAATAAAAACTGGAATAAAGAAAGAGGATTTTAAATTATTCTGTGATGAAGATACTTATTATCATATTGCTAATAAACTATCCAATTGTGAAAGCGAAAGAAAATGTAAATTCTGTACTAATCAGGTTTCATCCCACATTGCCACTTTTAGCTATCGAAAATCCTTCAGAACTGCAGCATATTCATCAATATGGTATCAAGCAGAGAAAAACCTAGCTCAGGCAGACCGTTGGATATTTATAGGTTATTCGCTACCAGATTCTGATTACGAGTTCAAGCATATGTTAAAATCAGCAGAATTACAAAATATCAATAATGAGGCAAGTAATAGAATAAGCGAAGTCATTTATAAAAAGTGTGATACTACTGAAAAAAAGTTTAAAGATTTTTTTGGGGGGATGGTTACAAAAACTCATAACGGTGGATTAAAACAATTTGTTTCTCATTTGTAAAATGTATTTTGATCCGATTTCCTATAAAACGGAAGGCTGTTGAAAAAGTTCCTAATTTTATTTCTATTCATACTGTTATTGATACCCTCATATTTTGTTTTAGGAAATAATCCTACTATTTCTATTGCCACTTTCAATATTAGGATCTTCTCAAATAACTCACGTGATGATAATGAACTTTATCAAATCTGCAATCTCTTAAAAGAATTTGATTTTATCGCTATCCAGGAAATTAGAGATACAATGATTTTAGATAGAACTGTATCTATGCTCAAAAATAAGTTTAACTTTGAATTTAAATATGTAGCCTCTCCAAAAGTTGGAAGAGGTGTAAAAGAAATCTATGCATTTCTTTATAGAAAAGATAAAGTAGAATATTTGAAAGAATCATATGTGTTTAGTGATGAAGAAGATTTATTTATAAGAGAGCCATATATCGCAAAATTTAAGGCAGGTAATTTTGACTTCTATGTGATCAGTATACATACAATCTATGGTGATAGTATTACAGATAGAAGGGCTGAAGCACTCTTATTAGATGATGTATATTTGACTGTTCAAAATCTGAATGATGAGAATGATATTATTCTCCTGGGGGATTTTAACCTATCACCTGATGATAAAGGATTTGTAGAATTATTAGAGATTCCTGATATGATATATGTGAATGGAAAAATACCAACTTCGATCAAAGATAGACTTTATGACAATATCTTCTTTCAGTCAACTTATACAAAAGAGTTTACAGGAAAATATGGAGTAGTAAAATATGATGAAGAATTATTTGGGAATGATGATAAGAAAGCAAGTTTAATGGTTTCAGATCATAGGCCATTGTGGGCTGAGTTTGATGTAAATGTTGATGATGATTGAAATTCACTTAGCTTTAATGTTTTTTGAAAAAATGATATAATACAAAAGAAAGTTTCAATAAATGAATATTTTTAATGAATACATAAGCTCATTAAAATCCATACCAATAAATGAAATCACTGAATATTCCCATAGGGGTGATTTAGAAAAATTACTTAATTACCTTGCGAAACAGCAAAATCCAAAAATACAGATATTACACGAGCCAAAAAGAAAAAAAGGTTATGGCTCACCTGATTTTCGAGTAAGTTTAGCAGAGAATATTATAGGTTATGTTGAAAATAAAAATATTGACGAAAACTTAGACAAATTTTTAAAATCGGAGCAAATTCAAAGATATTTAAGCCTCACTGATAATTTAATTATCACCAATTATTTAGAATGGATATGGATTAAGAATGGTAAAATCATAAGGAGAGAACATCTTTGCTATATTTCAGATCTTGAGAATAAAAAATTCAAATTTGATAAGTACAAAATCGAATTAATTGAATATATAATTAAAAACTTTTTTACGCAACCGCCCGAAGGTATATCTGATACTAAAAGACTTGCTAAAGTACTTGCTGTTAGGGCTAAATATTTAAAAGAGTTTTTAGAAGATGAATTACAGAGACAGGAAAATGAAGACCAGACAGGTAAGTTATGTGGTCTTTTTCAAACTTTTCATGATTATATATTTAAAGAACTGACAATAGCTGATTTCGCTGATACATTTTCACAAAATCTAGTTTATGGTTTGTTTTTAGCAAGATTAAGTACTGAAAATAAAACAATTAATCTTTATAATGCAAAACGAAACATTCCTCAATCTTTCGAGCTATTGAGAGAATTAGTAAATTTCTTCGATGAACTTGACAAAGAAGAATATCAGCCTATAAAATGGATAGTAGAAGAAGTATTGACTATTTTGAATAATCTAGATTTACTAAAAATCCATGAAAGTCTATCCTTTCTTAAATTAAAAAAAGATGAAGATGGTTTAGTAATAAAAGATCCTTATGTTTATTTTTATGAAGATTTCCTTACTGCCTACGATAAAAATATACGTGAAACCCGTGGCGTGTATTATACACCACCTCCTATAGTGAGCTTTATAATTAGAAGTATTAATACAATACTACAAAATAAATTTGGTATAAAAAATGGCTTTGCAGATCATCATAGAGTAACTGTCCTTGATTTTGCAACAGGAACAGGAACTTTTTTAGTACAAGTTTTTGAACAAATCTTCGAAAAATTACCAAAAGGTTCTGGCAAACGTAAGTTAATTATTAAAGAGCATATTTTAAAGAACATTTACGGTTTTGAGTATCTTATCGCCCCCTATACAATTGCCCACTTAAAACTCTTACAATATCTAAAAGATAAAGGTTATGAATTACAGGCAAAAGAACGTTTGCAAATCTATCTAACAAACACCCTAGAGCCTGCCGACCCTCAGCTAAAAATACCTCTTTTACCAGCACTCACTGAAGAAACGCAATCTGCTCAACGAGTAAAGGATAACCCAATTTTGGTAATCACTGGAAATCCTCCGTATTCTGGGCACTCAAAAAACCCTAGTGAGATCATTAAAAACGTCTTTAAAAATGGAAAAAAAGTAAAAATTAAAGAGAAAACAGCCATTGGTAGATTGATTGAAACATATTTTTATATTGATGGAAAACGTTTGAAAGAGAGAAATCCAAAAAATCTTCAAGATGATTATGTTAAATTTATCCGATTTGCTCAATGGAAAATGCAGGAGGTAGAACAAGGCGTTATTGGTGTGATTACTAACCACAGCTATTTAGATAATCCTACATTTAGAGGAATGCGTCAGAGTCTTCTACAAACTTTCAATCAAGTCTATATATTAGATTTGCATGGAAATACGAAAAAAAGGGAAATATCTCCCGATGGTTCAAAAGATGAAAATGTATTTGATATTCAACAAGGTGTTTCGATTTCATTTTTTATAAAGAAAAAAGAGTTGCCTAAAAAAGTGTTCCATGCTGATATGTATGGTTTGCGTATTAAAAAGTATAAACAATGTTTGGAATCTGATATAGTAGATCTTAAGTGGCAAGAAATTAAACCACAGCCTCCATTTTATCTTTTTATACCACAGGATATTAAATTAAAAATTAAATATGATAAATATTTATCTATAATTGATGATATCTTCAAAGTTTCAACAAGTGGTATAAAAACTCATAATGATAAAATTCTTGTAGATTTTTATGAGAGTAACTTATTAAATAAAGTGAGAAATTATTACAGAATTAAATGTGAGAAAAACAAAGTAAAAGATTATCATTATAGGCCATTTGATATAAGGAAAATTTATTATGATACAAATATAGTAGGCAGAGCTAGGGAAAAAACTATAAAACATCTAAATTATGAAAATGTCGGATTAATTTTAGTAAGACAAGCACAAGTAATTGGTTCTAACATTTTTGATTCTGCATTTGTTATTAATAGTCTTGTAGATACTAATTTATTTAGAAGAGGAGGGCCTTTAACTTTTCCACTTTACCTTTACGAAGAAGATAAGGATATGTTTAACACGCAAAAATCTAATAAAACAGAAAATCTTAAAGAGAGATTTAGACATTTTGTTGATAATTACTATGGTAAAAGATATACTCCAGAAGAGATATTAGGATATATATATGCCATACTATTTAGCAATACATACCGAGAAAAATATGCTGATTTTCTTAAAATTGATTTCCCAAGAATACCTTTTTCAAGAAATAACACTATATTTGATGCTTTATCAAAATTGGGTCAAGAACTTATAGACGCCTATTTAATGCAAAAAATACCAAATTATAATAATGGTGTGTTTATAGGTATAGGATCATATGAAGTTGAAGATGTAAGATTTATAGATAAAAAAGGATTAAAGAGACTTTATATTAATGAAATACAATATTTTGATAAAATTCCTCGGGAAGTTTATGAATTTACCATTGGTGGATATCAAGTGCTGGATAAATATCTAAAATATCGGAAGGGGGGAAAATTAGCCTTAGATGAAATTAACAATGTTGAAAAAATAGTAAAAATTATCATATTTACAATAAATAAAATGAATGAAATAGAAAAACTCACAAATGCTTGGATTTAGAATTAGAGTATTTGAAGGATTAGCTAAGATTATATAGAACTATATTGAGCCATATAGGATAGTAAAATACTATCTAGATTCAGGATTAAAGAAATGAAAAGAAAAGCATTCAAAGAATGGGCTACTAAGAAAGGTGGCCTTCAAGCAAATTCTGCAAATGCGTACTGGTGCTACTTGAATTATATTGAAAAAGTTTTAGAATGTAATCTTGATGATATATTCAAAGAAATTATAGATAAAAATAAATTATATACCTTTAAAGACTTAGAAGATAAAATCAAAAATGAAATGAAAAAGGAAGATTCAAAGATAGAACATTATACTTTTAATAAATTAAGAAGTGCGTTAAAAAAATATTATTCATTTTGTAAGGAGAATAGTCCATAAGAAAATTAATTGTAAAGTTTATTGGTATTTATAGACAATACTCTCACAGCAAAAACACAGCGATTTACAAACCTCTCTAAAGATTACAATAATTTTATAGATAAAACCCTCTCAGATTATAAAGAAAAAGAGTTAAAAAGAAGCAAATTATCGAGGGCAATTAGCTCAGCTGGATAGAGCGCTGGCCTCCGGAGCCAGAGGTCGTGGGTTCGAATCCCGCATTGCCCGAAGGTAATTTGCTCACCTCAAAGTAATTCCTCCCTGTTGTACCGGCTTTACACGCTTCGGGCTATACGCACAGTGTGAAAAAAGTGCGAAAAGAAATGAAGCGACCCTACCTTCTTTTCAAGCGTGACCACTTGTGGTATTATCGGCTGGCAGGAGAAAAAACATTTCATACCACAGGACAGAGAAACCGCAACAAGGCAGAAGCCTACGTGGTGGAGCTCCTCAGAAGTAGTGAAGGGCATAGAAACCAGCGCCACTTGAGCTTCCGCCGGTACGCAGAGCCATTTTTCGACTGGGATCGTTGCCCGCACATACGCCGACTGCGTGAGGAAGGCAAGAGCATAACCCGCCGTCATGCCAAGATTCAGCGTCAGAGGCTCAAGAAGCATATTCTGAGCGATCCCTTCGCGGACAAACGGCTCTCCGAGATCACCCGTGCTGACGTGCTGGACTTGCGTTCGAGATTGCTTGTGAAGTGTTCTCCTGCGACTGTCAACAAGGCAATAGGTATAGTGAAGGTGATATTTCGAGAGGCATTGTACCGAGAGGAAATCAACCGCGATCCAACCGCAGGGGTGGGCAAGATAAAGGAGCGGAGAAAAGAGCGTGGTATCTTCACTAGCGAGGAGCTTCGAGCACTCTTTCCAGGCCACGGGTACGGCCCGTGGCGGGACGTTCACGATTACACCTGCTTCTATTTGGCAGCAGTGACCGGACTACGCAGAGGGGAGATTCTGGCGCTTCGATGGCGACACATCAGCTTTGAGAGGCAGGTGCTCATAGTGAGCGAGGCGTGGAAAGGTGGCGCCGAGATCGGGCCACCAAAGTGGGATCATAACAGGCTTGTTCCCCTCTCTCCGAGAACCATCGATAAGTTATTACAACTTCAGACTGCATCGATACATATTAACCCCGATGACTTTGTGTTCTGTTACGATAATGGTTTACACTTTGGCGAGACCTGGTGGCGAAAACGATTCTGTACGGCGATGGATCGAGCAGGAATTAATCAGCAGGCCCGACGCCTCACACCTCACTCATTCAGACATACGATTAACACGATTGTGCGAGACTCTGGGCACGATCCTGCGAAGATTCGAGCAGTGCTGGGATGGATGGACGAGGCGATCCAGGACACCTACACCCATTGGGACTTAGACCACCTAAAAGCATGGGCGGACATCGTCGATGAAATCTGGCAGGTATGATGAGCCGGAATAGTCAAATAAAACTGGAACCTTTTATATGTGTTTTAAATGTACTTGACTTCATATTATTGTCTGGTAGACTTTTAATGTGTTATTGTAAATTCTTCTAAATATTCGATGGGGTGTGAAAATCTATTTCTTTCCATTAAATGAGGGGTTTCAAACTAAGCTCCATTCTTTCATCGCTTATTCTGAGATTTGATTCAGCGGCGTCTTATGGTACTGAGTTTATGAAGGCTATAGTATCTTCAGTTTACTCTGATGATATTGAGAATAACAGGAACAAGTAAAAATGAAGAAGATGTCAGTTATATTCATCATTTGTTTCCTGGTAGTGCCTCTTATTCTATCTGCCCAGGAGTCTGAGCGGCGGGTAGCGCTTGTTATAGGCAATGCGGATTATAGAAGCTCTCCGTTACAGAATCCTGTCAATGATGCCCGTGACATATCGCAGGTTCTCCGTGAGCTTGGGTTTTCTGTTACAACGAAGCTAAACTGCAGTCACAGAGAGATGACTGAAGCGATTCGGGAATTTGGGAATGAGCTTGTACGCGGAGGGGCAGGGCTTTTCTACTATGCTGGACACGGAATGCAGGTTAGGGGGAGAACTTACTTGGTACCTGTGGATGCAGACATTCGGTCGGAAGACTAAGTGAAATATTTCTCGGTGGATGCGGGGCTTGTTTTGAGCAAGATGGAGACGCGGGGAATAAGACGAATATTGTGATACTTGATGCTTGTCGGGACAATCCGTTTATGCGAAGTTTTCGCTCGTCAAGCAGGGGGCTTGCAGTGGTGGAGGCTCCCAGAGGCTCTCTGGTGGTATATGCCACTGCCCCTGGTTCGGTAGCTGCTGAAGGGAGAGGCAGGAACGGGATTTTCACTAGAGCACTTTTAGGGCACATTAAAACGCCTGGGATGGATGTAGAACTTATGCTTAAAAGAGTGAGGAAGGATGTTATAGAAGTAACAGGAAACACACAAATACCTTGGTCTTCATCATCATTAACCGAGGACTTTTACTTTATTGAAAACCTAGTATTATTGTTCAGGAGCCTTCAAAAGAAGAGCATATTTCAAGAAAGGGTAGTTCAGTAGAGCTATCCGTAGGATATAACCAAATGAGGTCATATGGATTTGGTGAATTGCTCTTAGATACTGTGGAAGTGTCCGGTGTAATTTTTTCGGTATTTTATATTTATCAATTCAATAATATATTTTCCTTAGGGCTAGGCGGGAGCTGTAATATCTGTAAAGGAGAAGCTATTTGGCCTGAGCCTGCTGGTCCTGGGGTCTGGGATACAAGTATTGGTGGTCCTTCTATAAAATTAATATTTGGAAATAAAGTGGATAGTTTTGCGTTTTCAGTAGTTCTCGGAATATTAGCCGGTGGGAAGAATAATATAATTATCTAAGCTGGTAAATGAATATACGGGGAGGGAGGTGATATTTGCATTGTCATTTATGTTTTGTAACAAAAGGATTACAGTCATAATGTCAATGCTGTAATCGGAAACTCGAGTATATCGGGAACAAATTAAGGAGGAACGCATATGAAAGTATTTCGAAGCAAGGTTTTTCTGATGATTTTGTTCTTCATATTCATCGCAGGAGTTGCGGTGTGGGCTAGTGGAAAGAAAGAGGAGCCGGCAGAACAGAAGGCAGCGGAAAAAACCGAAACGACGAAGATGGCTGCAGAAGGCCCGAAACCGGTATACAACTGGATCGGTGCCGTCGTTGAGATTCCCTACTTCATCGATCATCGAATCGGGGTTGATCTGGGTGCGAAAACTGTCGGCGCAGACAGCCGATTCTTAGGGCCCACGGGCTATGACATTCCGGCCATGATCGACACCATCGAACAGGCGATCGTTCAAAAGCCTGCGGGGATCGAGATTATCGGTTTCGTGGAAGAACTGGCTCCAGTTATCAATA
>Ga0307379_10001120_pt1 | contig 43065 bp, 32 predicted proteins | sample UN2MG_FD_202237 | JGI IMG/M metagenome (GOLD analysis project Ga0307379, IMG submission 202237) | Soil microbial communities from Risofladan, Vaasa, Finland - UN-2 | ecosystem: Environmental > Terrestrial > Soil > Coastal area > Acid sulfate soil | place: Finland: Risofladan, Vaasa | collected...
TGGGAGTAGCTCAGCTGGTTAGAGCGCCTGGTTGTGGCCCAGGAGGTCGTGGGTTCGAATCCCATCTCTCACCCCATTCCCCATTCCCCATTGATTAACGAGCGTGGTTTCTCGCTCTTCCTTACATCCCGGTCGCGGGTCCAAGAGTAAAAATATTTAGCGGCCGTAACCGTCGTTACATCAAGAAGTGCGACAAAAAGCGCATAATCCTGATTGGGGAAAACCTTTACAAGAATAGAGAACGCTGCAGCTTTCTTCAGATCTCGAAAAGAAAATTGAACCTGGGTCAGGAAAAACCGAGTATTGCGGAGCGATAAAATGAGGCGATATCAATTCCTGACCGTTTCAATTACTTTCCTTTTAGTTGCATCATCGATTTGCCCGGCAGGCGCCGATGCGGGTAAAACCCCGCGCCACGTGCCGCGGATCGACGCTAAAATCAAGCTGGACGGCAAGCTCGACGAGCAGGCCTGGACGGAGGCACTTGTCCTTGAACTGCAATACGAGACCTCCCCGGCGGAAAACGTTGCCGCGATCGTCAAAACCGAAGTGCTGGTATTTCATGACGCGAGAAATATCTACTTCGGATTCCGCTGCTACGATCCCGAGCCCTCGGCTATACGAGCCCACTTCGGCGACCGTGACAGGATCGGCAACGACGATCTGGTGAATATCAACCTGGATACGTTCAACGATGAGAGGCGGAATTATTATGTGGGATGCAATGCCTGTGGTTCCCAGCGCGACGGCATCGAGGCGCAGGACTACGGCGACTGGACATGGGATGCGATCTGGGATTGCGCAGGCGAAATCAACGATATCGGCTATACACTCGAATTCGAGATTCCCTTTTCAAGCCTTCAGTTCCAACGTGTTGACGGTCCCCAGATCTGGGGTCTAGACATCTCGCGCTGGTATCCGCGATCGGTGAGGCACCGCCTGGGCCTGGTGCCGCTTGATCGCAGCGTCAATTCCTACCAGGCTCAGTTCTTAAAGATAACCGGCTTCGAGGGCATCACTCCTGGAACGAACCTGGAACTGGTGCCGACCTTGACGGCGTTGAAGACCGATTCCAGGGATTCGCTGTCGGACGCCGATTTCAGCACGAGCGATGGGAAGGCCGATGTGGGCGTGACTGCGAGATGGGGCGTGACGCCCAATTTCACCCTGAGCGGCACCGCAAATCCTGACTTTTCCCAGGTCGAGGCCGATTCGAGACAACTAGATATCAATGAGCCGTTCGCGCTCTGGTACCCGGAGAAGCGGCCGTTCTTCATCGAGGGCGTCGACTTCTTTCGCTCGAAGCTTAACGTTGTCTATACGCGCACGCTACGCGATCCCGTTTGGGGTATCAAGCTCACGGGAAAAGAGGGGAGCAACACAGTCGGAGCCTACTTAGTCAAAGACGATCTGACCAACCTGATATTCCCGGGCAGCCAGAGTTCGCAAGCAACATCGCTGTCGATGAACTCCAAGGCGGCAGTATTCAGATACAAACGGGACATCGGCAGCAGATACACCGTCGGTGCGCTACTGACGGATCGGGAAGGCGAGGAGTATCACAACCGCGTGCTCGGAGTGGACGGGATTCTGAGAGTCACAAATACCGACCGGATATCGTTTCAGGCACTTGGCTCCACAACAGGGTATCCGGCGGCCGTGAGCGAGGATTTCAATCAACCGATGGACGACTTCGGAGATTATGCGCTTTCAATAAAATACGATCACTCAACCCGCAGCCTAAGCTGGTGGGCGAATTTCGAAGAGATCGGCCCGGACTTCCGCGCCGACCTGGGATACATGCCGCAGGTTGGATACCGCAATGTCGAGGGCGGCCTGAACTACCTTTGGATCGCTGCACCCGGCAAATGGTGGTCGGAAGTCGCGGTTGGTAACGACCTGAATTACCTCGAGGACCAGGACGGCAATCTCCTTATTAAAAATGTTTCGGTGTGGCTCAACTACATCGGCATGATGCAGTCTTACCTCCAAGCGCGCGCGAGCAAATGGTGCGAGGCATATAACGGCGAAGAATTTGACCTGACGGAAGTTATCTTCAACGGCATGATGGCCCCCAAGGCCGGATTGGAGTTTCAACTCTTTAGCAGGATCGGAGACCGAATTGACTACGCCAACACGCGCTCCGGGAGCAGAATTCTTTTGAGTCCATCCCTCTCGGTCAACGCCGGTCGGCATATGAAATTTAGCTATAACCACACATTTGAAAGGATGTCTTCGGGCGGCGGGCATCTCTACACGGCGCACATCGGCCAGGCGACTGCGATCTATCAATTAAACAGAAGAACATTTTTCCGCGCCATTCTTCAGTATGTCGATTACCGCTACAACGTCGAGAATTACACATACGATATCGATCAGGAACAGAGGAACCTTTTCAGCCAGCTTCTTTTCTCGTACAAGCTTAATCCGAGGACAGTGCTTTTCCTCGGCTACAGCGATAACTATCTCGGCAATCAGGAATTCGGCTTGACGCAGAAGGACCGTACTTTCTTTGTGAAGATGGGTTACTCCTGGGTGATGTGATCGGTAGTAATCCTAGGCTGATTCATTTTTCCGGCCACTTGAGCGGAAAATATTTGTTCTCGGTCACGAGGGGATTTCTCGCCCGCAGAAAAGACGGGGGAATCAAACCTTGAAGTGTTTCTCGAGCCGGTCAAAGGCACGGTTGATTTCGTCTTCCGGAACGCAGAAGGAGATCCTCACGTGGCCCTCACCGTTTGGCCCGAATTCCACACCCGGGGAAAAAGAGACACGCGCCTCGGTTAGCAACTTGCGGCAAAACGCAGCCGAGTCGGCCCCCTCTTTGATTCGGATTCTGGGGAGCATCATATAGGTTCCCGCAGGGCGCCTGTACGAAAAAACACTGCCGAGCCGGTCGAGCCGCGCGCACAGTAGCTCTCTGCTTCTCTTGTATTTATCCCTGAAATGCTCAATGCAGTCCTGCGGTCCCTTGATTGCAGCAAGCGCCGCGTACTGAGATACCACCGGCGCGCAAAGGGCCAAGGGGATGTGAGCCTTAAAAATCTGCCTCACGATATCCTCACCTGCGTGGAGGTAGCCGACGCGCCAGCCGGTCATCGAGTACGTCTTCGTGAAGGTGAAGCAGCTCACGACGCGTCCACTCAATTCGGGTAGCGAGGCGATGCTGAAATGGCGGGCGCCGTCGTAGACGAAATATTCATAGGCCTCGTCGGTGATGATCGTTAGATCGTGCTCGATGGCGATCTCCGCCAGCGAATTAAGCTGTTCCTGCGAGAAAACGGCGCCGGTCGGGTTAGAGGGCGAGCAGTAGAAAATCGCCCTGGTTTTCGGGGTGATCGCTGCTCTGATCGCTTGGAGATCGAGGGCGCAGCTCTTTTTTTCGTCCAGAGGCACGAGCACCGGCCGCGCGGCGGCCAGGGCAATTTGCGAGATGTGGGCCGAGTAGGTTGGGCAGGGGAGGATCACCTCGTCGCCGGGATCGGTCAAGGCCATCACTGCGGCGGCTGAGCCCTCTATCGCGCCGACAGTTACCATCACCTGGGAAGGCTTGGCGTTGATTCCGTTGACTTTGCTCAGCTTTTTTGCGATTTCTTCTCTGAGCTCTTCGAGGCCGGAGCTCTCGCTATAGGCAGCGGTGTGGCCGTCCCTGATCGCCTTGACGGCCGCTTCCTTGATGTGTTCGGGTGTGTCGGAACTCGGTCGCGCCCACGACAGCAGCACGACGTCGTCCACTTCCCTGGACAGCCTTGTCATCTCGTGAATGGCGGATCTGGGGATGCCTGCGATCCTGTCGGAAAATCCTCTATGTCTCATCCTGTGCCTCTAGCTGGATTTCTTTAAATTTTGGCGGAAAGCCTAAGCACTTCCCACGATGTCAAATCTCACCGGGAGAAAACGCCGGTGAAAGTTGCATAAAAAAGCAAACGCACAATGAAGATGACAAGCAAATAATATACCGGCTGGGGAGGCTATCAGATTACCCCCGAGCTCTGCTGAGCACGGAATTATCGATGTCAATCTTGTTTTCCTGTTGGATTTATCCGTGTAAGTAAGACTGAATATTTATCAGCATGGGACATCGGTTATAATTGCCGGCAGCCATGATCGATCGCTTTGCACAAGCCCTGAAGCATACGCCGTTGCTCAACGGCCTCGACATGCAGGACATCGAGCGCCTGGCCGCCACGGCGGCACCCCGAAAGCTCAAGCGGAAGGAGCCGCTTTTCCTCGAAGGCGAGAAGGTGAAAGGCTTTTTCCTCGTCCTCGAGGGCTTGCTCAAAATCTACAAAGTCTCGGCCGACGGCAAGGAGCATGTGCTGCACCTGGTACCGCCCGGTCAGACCTTTGCCGAAGGTGCGCTCTTCGAGTTCGAGGGCTATCCCGCCAGCGCCGAGGCGGTCGAGCCGTCGGAGGTGCTGATGATTCCTGCCGACGGGTTCATCTCGCTGCTCGACAGCAAGCCCCATCTCTGCCACAAGATGTTCAAAGGGCTTTCCCTTTGGCTCCGCAGGCTGACGGATATTATCTACTCATTAGCCTTCAGAGACGTCGAGGTGCGGCTGGCCTCCTACCTGGTGCAGCAGTGCCGTCAGGATCGGGGCGGCCTCAGATCGGGGATGAAGATCGATCTCGGCGTCGAGAAATCGCTGCTTGCTTCCTACCTGGGCACGATCCCGGAAACCTTCTCGAGGACACTCAAGAAGATGCAGCTTCACGGTCTGATCGAGGTCGACGGTTCGGTGATAACAATTCTCGATGCCGAGGGCCTGCAAGGGATGATCGGATCTGAATGATCCCTACAGAGAAGGACAGCATAGAAAATCCCCGCAATCTGAAGAATTTTTGCGGAGTTAATCGGTCAGGCACCAACCATAATGGCTGGGCGTTCGGGGGAATGCTTGGTGTCAAGCGAGTAAAAACAGATGACTTTTTGCACGAAAAATGTATATATGAAGCTAACCACTCATCCTTGACTTTGGTCAAATCCCCGGCTTCGGCCGGCGCATATGCTGGTGTATGTCAATAAATGGTACCGGCGCGAGGGAGAATGATGAGCATGTTTTGCTACCAATGCGAGCAAACGGCAAAAGGTCTCGGCTGTACGATCAAGGGCGTTTGCGGCAAGGATGATACGACCGCGGCGATGCAGGACCTGCTGCTGTACGTCACCAAGGGCATCTCGATGTATGCCCACAGAGCTCGGGAATTGGGGGCCATAGACAGAGAGGTAGACGTGTTCGTGATCGAGGCTCTGTTCACCACGGTCACCAACGTCGATTTCGACGCGGAACACATCCAGGGATTGGTGTCAAAAGCCGTCGAGATGAAACATCGCACCCGCAAGCTTTACGAGCAAGCCTGCGGTAAGGCCGGCAAGGAGCCGGAGAGTCTTTCCGGCCCCGCTGCATTTGAACCGGCGTTGACTCTGGACGGATTGCTGCTCCAGGCCGCGGAAGTCGGCATCGAGAGGCAGAAGGCCAGGCTGGGTGAAGACATCACCGGTCTGATCTCCCTTTGCATCTTCGGCCTCAAGGGTGCGGCGGCGTATGTCGATCACGCACACGTTCTCGGCATGGAGGACGCGGAAATCTTCGGTCGATTCCACAGGGCGCTCGATTTCCTTGCAGAGGAGGATCATTCGGTGTCGGAGCTCCTGGCACAGGCGTTGGCGATCGGCGAGCTCAATTTCAATGTCATGGCGTTACTCGATCACGCCAACACCAGCGCTTTCGGCCAGCCGGAGCCGACCGAAGTGCGGATCACGCCGGTAGCAGGCAAGGCAATCGTCGTCTCCGGCCACGACTTGCTCGACCTTAAGCTGCTGCTCGAGCAGACCGAGGGCAAAGGCATCAACATCTACACACACGGCGAGATGCTGCCCAGCCACGCCTACCCCGGGCTGAAGAAGTACAAGCACCTGGCGGGCAACTACGGCGGCGCCTGGCAAGACCAACAAAAGGAATTCGTCGCCTTCCCCGGCGCGATTCTGATGACCACCAACTGCATCCAGAAGCCGCGAGACGACTATTATGGCCGCATCTTCACAACCGGCCTTGTGCATTGGCCGGGCGTGTTTCACGTCGGGGACAAGGACTTCACGCCGGTAATCGAGGCTGCGCTCGCCGCTCCGGGATTCACCGAAGATGAGCCCGAGCGCAAGATTATCGTTGGCTTCGGACACAACGCCGTCCTCGGTGTTGCCGACAAGGTGATCGAGGCAGTCAAGGGCGGAGCCATCCGCCACTTCTTTCTCGTCGGGGGCTGCGACGGCGCCAAGCCGGGCCGCAACTACTACACGGAGTTGGCGGAGCAGGTGCCCGACGACTGCGTCCTGCTGACACTTGCCTGCGGTAAATACCGCTTCAACAAACTCGAGTTCGGCGACATCGGCGGCATCCCGCGCTTGCTGGATGTCGGGCAGTGCAACGATGCCTACTCGGCGCTCAAAATCGCTACCGCCCTCGCCGACGCTTTTAACTGCTCGATCAACGAACTGCCGCTTTCGCTAATCCTCTCCTGGTACGAGCAGAAGGCAGTGGCGATCCTGCTGACCCTGCTATTCCTCGGCGTCAAGGGCATCAGGCTCGGGCCGACTCTTCCGGCCTTCGTCACACCCGCGGCACTGGAGATCCTGGTGAAGGAATTCGACATCAAGCCGATAGGCACACCCAAGGAGGACCTGGACGCAATCCTTGGTTAATAATAGAACAAAACTTTTTCCGCGCATCAGCTTTCAATTCAAATCCCATTCCCCACTATTGAAGGCTGATGTTTTTTTTGGTTCAATATACGCTCTTGAATGGACGGCGCCGTGTTTCGACGGCTGGAATCGGCCGATAACATAAGATAATTCCAATAGTTTCCTCCCATAGGGGTTTGAATGCGACAACTTGAGCGCGCGGTCAGCGAGCACCCCGTCGTCATTGTGATGGTGTTTGCCCTGATCACGCTGGCACTGCTGCCCGGACTGGCAAGTTTCAGAATCGATGTCTCGGCGGAGAATTTTATCCCTGATACGGACGTCGAGCGGGATCATTACAAGCAGTTTCTGGATGAATTCGGCCGGGATGATTACCTTCTCATCGCAATTCGGCTGGAGGATGCGTTTTCAAACGAGACACTTGCACTGCTGCGTAAAACCGACGACAGACTGAAATCACTTGAGGGCGTTTCGGCGACCTTCTCGCTGGCCGACGCTGTGAAGATCGACAGGACCGGCCTGATACCGGTGGCCAGGAAGCTGGTGGTAGACCTGCCCCTCGACGAGCGGGAGCGCGCGGAGTTGCGCCGGGTTGTCGCCGGGCATTCGCTCTACCAACGGAAGGTTGTCTCACCCGACGGCAAGGTGGCGCTGATTAGCGTAGTCCTCGAGCAAGAGGTTGACGAAGACGACCGTCGCCGCACAGCGTTGATCGGCGAAATCCGCTCTGTGTTGGACGCAGAGTTGTCGGGACACTCCTACGAGATGACCGGTATTCCCTTTCTGAAGACTCAGGTATCGAGCTCATCCCGGAGGGACACCATGCTGCTGGGTCCGCTGGCCGCGCTGGTCTGCCTGGCGAGCCTTTGGGTGGCACTCCGCAGCTTTTGGGCGATGTTCGTCAGCGCGGTTGCGGCGTTGACGGCCCTGTTGTGGACGATGAGCATATTCTTCATGGCCGGGTTGACGCTCAACATGGCCACAACACTTGTACCGACGTTGGTGATCGCCATCAGCCTCGCACAAATCATCTTCATCCTGGCGCAGTACCAACGGGTTTCCGGCGACCCCTCCGAACGCGTCAGGCTGGCCGTGCGGCGGGCGCTCCCGCCCTGTTTCCTCGCCGCCCTGACCACCGCTGCCGGTTTCTCCTCTCTTGCGGTAACCCCGGTTGCGCCGGTGAGGGAGTTCGGCCTGACGGCCGCCCTGGGTATCTCTTTCGCCTTCGTGATCACCGTCTGCCTCGTCCCGGCGTTGATTCGTCTTCGGCCCGACGCAATCCCACAACGTGCCACCGACGCAAGGCCACGCTGGTTCGGCTTCTTGTCGAAGCTTACGCGGCACCGTGGCTGGATCGCAGTGATCGTAATTGTTGCTATCCTCATCAGTGCCGTTGGTTTGCTACGAGTGCAGATTGAGACCAGCCCCTATGAATTCTTCAGCGAGGGTAATCCCTTGAACCGGGCCAGGAAGCTGTTGATGGAGCACTTCGGATCAGCCAGCTCGCTGGATGTGATGGCCGGGCGCTCCGACGGCGAACCTTTCGACGGCAGGGCATTGCGGGAACTGGCCGCGTTTAGAGAACAGGTTGGGAGTATTCCGCTGGTCAACGACAGCCTCAGCCTCGTGGATGTCGGCGAATTGATCGCGGGCAACCCGGACGGGCTCGAGCAACTCCTGAGCGAAGAGTCGGCCCTGACCACCCCGGCAGCGATCAGAAGTGTCGTGGCCGGCCACGGCCTGCTGGAACGCTACCTTTCCGCCGACGGTCGTAAGACACGCATGACCATCATTCTCAAGGAGCACAACGCGGAGAAAATCCAGGCGGCACTGGATAAGATAGAGTTGGTTGCACAAACCGCCGCACCCAGACTGAATATCGTGCCCACCGGCCAGTCGGTCCTCTTCGCCAGGATGGTCGACGATCTCTTCTACAGCCAAATCCTAAGCGTCACTCTGATCCTGCTGTTTGTAACGGCGGTATTTGTCCTGGCTTTCAGGTCGCTGCAGATCGGGCTTATCAGCCTGGTACCGAACATAGTGCCCATTGTCATAACGCTCGGGCTGATGGGCTGGCTCGGGATTCCTCTTAACGTGCTGACCATCATGGTTGCCAGCATCGCGATCGGGATCGCGGTGGACGACACCATCCACCTGATGCAGTACCTGCGAGAGCGGCTGAGGGATGATTGCGATTACGATGCGGCGATAGACGACGCCTTGAGAGCGAAGGGCCGGCCGATATTGATAACCGCGCTGATGCTCACCATCGCCCTGTTGACGCTCGGAGTCAGCGGCTTCCGGCCGACCGTTTATCTGGGTGTTCTCACTGCCATCACCATGCTGGCGGCGCTTGTAGGCGACCTCGTGATGCTGCCTGCGATGTTGCGCTTCTTAAAACCCAAGGTCTGGTGCAAAAAAATAGTGGGCCAGCCGGTTGATTAAAGCCGTTCTCGCCGTAACGACATGGTAGGGTAGTTGCCGGCGGGATGCCCGACCAGCCCACATAATTACCAGAGGACAACCAAGGGTGCCCGTTCTACTTGGAGTCCTCCTGTGTAAAGCAATTCCAAGTCTCGAGTTGCGGATCGTCACTCCCGGATAGTTTTATCCTCAACAATTGTAGAAATACTGACGGCAGCGTCACAACTGACATATCGTGACAAATTGTGACATTTGTCGGTTTAGGGGAGATTGCGGATGAAAAATCCCATATTATCCCGCGTGGCAAATATGCAGAAGAGTCTGAATCGTCGTTAATCAAAATCCGGATTTATTGGTACTAATCAGTCGATCGGCTCTCCCGCTATCTCCGAATCACAGAGATTTTCAGATGGGACGGGTGTTCCGCCGAGCGGTGCACGCGGTGAACGGCCTTCTGAAAGTCCTTCTCGGTCGCGCTGTAAATGTCGACGAAGGTCTGCGGATTGCGGTCGAACAGCGGGAAACAGGAACTCTGCACCTGCACCATGATCCTATGACCCTTGAGGAAGGTGTGGTTGATGTCGTCGATTTCATAGCTGACCTTCGTAATCTCACCGGGAACAAAAGGTTCCGGCTTGCTAAAGCTGTTGCGGTACTTGCCCCTGAATATCTCGCCGCGCACGAGCATCTGATAGTCGCCCATCCTGACGAATTCCGGGTTCGGAATCGGATCGGGGGCGTCGCCGGGGTATACATCGATGATTTTCACCATCCAATCGGCATCAGTGCCGGTGGTTGAGACAAACAGCTCAGCCGTGACCGGTCCGGCGATCGTTATATCTTCCTCCAGCACTTCGGTCTCGTAGACCAGCACGTCTGGCCTCGTCGAGGCGAAGCGCTGATCGGAGTGCATGAAACCGTACGACCATTCCCCGACGATCTCGCCTCTGTACGGCACGGGCTTTGCCGGATCGCTGAGGTATTCATCGAAGGCGCCGTCGCCGCTTTTCGTAGGTTTAGCAAACGACAAACTCTCGCCGGCCTGGAAATAGAGCTCCCTGGCATCGACGTTCTTCGGCGGCCAGTGATCGTATTGTCTCCAGGTATTTGAACCGGTTTCATAGATGAGCGCTTCCGGTAGCTCATGCTCGCCTTTGCCCTTCAGGTGATGCTCGAAAAAGGGGAATTCCACGCTCTCGCGGAAGTACTCTGCCGTCGAGCCGGCGTTGTGGCGGATGCCGTTGACGACGTCGTCCTCCGTTCCGCCCCAGCTTCCATGGTACCAGGGGCCGAAGACGAGATAGTTTTCGATGCCCGGATTGTCGTGCTCGATGGCTTCATAGGTTTTCAGAGGACCATAAAGATCTTCGGCGTCGTACCAGCCCCCGACCATCAGCACAGCCGCTTTGATGTCCTTGAGGTAGGGGAGGGGGTTTCTCGCCTGCCAGAAGTCGTCGTAGGTGCCGTGCTCCATCATCTCGTTCCACATCACGCTTTTCTGCTTGAAGTAGCGAGCGTTGACATTGGAGATTGGTCCGATATCCAGGAAGAATTTGTAGAGGAACGATGTGGGGTAGGCGAGCAATCTTGGCGGCCAGTCCTTTATCAGCCCTGGGCGCGGAGCGCCGGTTGTCCTGAAGAAATTGACAGCCTGCAAGAAATAGAAGGCGCCGTTGCGGTGAAAGTCGTCGCCGATAAACCAATCCGCTACGGGCGCCCTGGGGGATGCGGCGACGAGCGCGGGATGACCTTCGATGATTCCCATGACGGAATAGAAGCCGGGATAGGAAGTGCCGTAGATGCCGGCCTTGCCGTTGTTATTCTGGATGTTGTTGACAAGCCATTCCACGGTGTCGTATGTGTCGGAGCTCTCATCAATGTCTGCAGGAGTTTTCTTGTCGGGGATGTGTGGCCTTACGTCGACGTACTCGCCCTCGGACATGAACTTCCCGCGGACGTCCTGGTAGACGAAGATGTAACCGGACTTGGTGAAGAGCATCGAGGGGCCGAGGACATTACGGTAGTCCATCTGCTCCTCACCATAAGGGGCCACCTTGTAGGGCGTCCTGAAGATAAGGAATGGGTATCTCTCCGATCTTTCTTTCGGGCTGTACACTTGAGTGAAAAGCGTCTTGCCGTCGCGCATCGGCACGCGGAATTCGCGCTTGTCGTAATGCTCGATTACATAGATCTTATTCAGTCCGGCAATGGAAGCATCGTACTCAGGATTTATCGACAGGGCTTTCTTGTAAAACTCCTTTGAACGTGCCATGTCGCCCTTGTGCAGGTAAGCCTCTGCCAGGCTGTCGTATGGATTGCATGCGTCGGGGAATGCATCGATATTCAGCTCAAATATCTTAACGGCCTCATCCAGGCGCCCTCGCCCGAGCAGGAAATAACCGACACTGTTCAACTGATTTTCGGAGAAATCGTATCTCCCGGCTTCGTTCTGCTTCAATTCCCGATACTTCGCGATAGCAGCATCGACTTCCTGCTGCTCGAGGATGGAGCGGAGCACCCCGGAGATCGGCACCTTTTCGTCTTCTTGGGCTAGACTGAATGGGTTTGTGATGATTGCCGCAACAGTACTGTGATGCAGGCAGATACAAAACAAAACCGCGAACGTTATTACCAGGCCCTTTCTCATGATTTCCCCTTCCTTTCCAGTAAAAAACGGGAGTCGCAGCAGGAAAAGCATCCTGCCAGCTTTGGCAAATGTTGCTAGGTAATGCCGGTGAATTACGGATGACCTTAGATCATTAAATGCCTTACTTCAAGCCCGATTTTCAAATCTATTTATGAATAATACAAAACGGCGATTTTCGTTAGGCAACCGCTAGGTGTATCATTTAGAGGTAAGGTGTCAAAAGAAACGAGCAGGGGGGAATCGGATGCGTAAATTCATTTTTCTTGCCGCACTGGTATGCCTGCCGCTGCAGAGCTATTCAACTGCCAATGACATGCCGGACATTCTCTCGCTGAAGGACCGCGCGGAGGTTGTGGACCGCTGGCTGGAGATTCGGCTCGACGAGCTGGTGCCGGAGTTGATGCGCCGCGAGGGCATCGATATGTGGGTCCTGATCGCCCGCGAATACAACGAGGACCCTGTTGTGAAAACGATGATCCCGGCGCGCTGGATGGCTGCCCGCAGGCGCACGATATTGATTTTTTCCGACCGTGGCCCGGAACAAGGTGTTGAACGCCTGGCGGTTGCCCGCTATGACATCGGCCGCTTCTTCAAGCGAGCCTGGGTGAAAGAGGACCAGCCCGATCAATGGAAGGCACTGGCCGATGTTGTGATCGAGAGGGATCCGAAGAAAATTGCGCTCAATTACTCCGATCATTTCGGCCACGCCGACGGCATCACGCTCACCAATTACCGCGAATTCGTTAATGCCGTCGGTAAGAAATACGCCGACCGGATTGTCTCCGGCGAGCGGCTGGCTGTTGGCTGGCTGGAAACGCGCACCGAGGAGGAGTTGGTGGTTTATCCCCAAATCGTGCGCATCGCCCACCAGATTATCGCCGAGGGGCTCAGCGACGCTGCCGTCCAGCCTGGGGTAACCACCACCGAGGATCTACAGTGGTGGTTTCGCGAGAAGATCAGGTCGTTGAAACTGACCACCTGGTTCCACACCGGTGTGTCGGTACAGCGTGCCGGGTCGCCCGATCCCGATTCAGATTACTCGCGCCGCGAAGGCCCGAGTGTGATCATGCCCGGCGACCTGATCCACATCGATATCGGCATCAGCTACCTGCGCCTCAACACCGATACACAACAGAACGCTTACGTGTTGCGCGCCGGCGAGACGGATGCGCCGGAAGGTCTCAAGAATGCGCTGGCCGCCGGCAATCGGCTGCAGGATATACTCACCGGCGAGTTCAAGACCGGCCGCACGGGAAACGAGATCCTAAAGTCGTCGCTGGAAAAGGCGAAGGCCGAGGGCATCCGCCCCAGCATTTACTCCCATCCGCTTGGGATGCACGGCCACGCCGCCGGCATGACCGTCGGTCTCTGGGACCAGCAGTACGGCGTCGAGGGCCAGGGTGACTACCCGCTTTTCCCCGACACCTGCTATGCCATCGAGCTCAACGCAACCGTCTTCGTGCCCGAGTGGAACAAGGATGTACGCATGGCGTTGGAGGAGAGCGCCTGCTTCGACGGCGAGAAGGTCTGGTACCTCGACGGCAGGCAGAAGGAACTCTACCTGATCGGAAAGAATCCCGGTGTGAACCGGCAGTAGAATATTTGAGGCATCAAGAAAAGGGGTGGCTTGGCAGCCGCCCTTTCTACGTGTGGAGAGCTATCAGGTTTACTTCGCCAGCTCGCGCTCGATCGCGGCGATCACCTCGGGATCGGATGGTTTTATGCGTGGCTCGTAGCGGGAGACTACTCTACCGTCCTTGCCGACGAGAAACTTAGTGAAGTTCCACTGAATCTCGCCGCCGAACCTGCCGTTCTGTTCGGTAGAAGTCAACAGGGTGTAGAGGGGTGCAATGTCGTCGCCCTTGACGGAAATCTTGGAGAACATGTCGAACTGCACATTGTAGTTGGTGGTGCAGAACATTTTGATCTCCTCGTTGCTGCCGGGTTCCTGGTTTCCGAAGTTATTAGCAGGGAAACCGAGGATTGCCAGCCCTTTTGCTGCGAACTTTTCGTGCAGTGCTTGAAGTTCTTCATATTGCGGAGTCAGCCCGCATTTCGTAGCCACATTGACGATCAGGACCACTCTGCCCTTGTAGCTTTCCAGGTTCACCTCATTGCCGTCTATATCTATGACCGTTGAGCCCAGGACGTAGGCGCCCTGCTGGGTTGAAGCCGGCACTCCGGCGGTGAACAGGGCTACGATCAGCGCTGCCAAAGCTGCCTTGGATGTCTTGAACGCAATCATCTGAGCAGGTCTCCTTTCACTTATCGGGTAATCAATCCCGCGTGTTTCAGATCCATGGAACTTATACTCACAGTATAAGTTACGTCTGTATCCGCTCCTCTATTCTTCATTTTTTTTCAATAGTGGTGGATTTTTTCCTTGACGGGCGGGAATGGTATCGGTATTATTCAAGTATTCTATTGAATGATTGAATAATGCGGAGGACACAGTGGCCATGCAAACAAAGGGAAGAGAGTTCAAGGACAGGATTTACCAGGAATTTGCGCGCATCGGCAAAGCAATTTCAAGTCCTCGCAGACTCGAATTGCTCGACCTGCTCTGCCAGGGTCCCCGCACCGTCGAGGAGCTGAGCAAGCAGGCCGGACAGAGCGTCGCCAACACGTCTCAGCATCTTCAGGTGCTTCGCTCATCCCGCCTGGTTGAAGCGGTGAAAAGAGGGCACTTCGTCACCTACAGCCTGGCAGACAATAACGTTTTGGAATTCTTCAGATCTCTTCGCACGATCGCTGAAGATCGCCTGGGGGGCATAGAACGCGTTAGAAGCAATTTCCTTGAGGAACGAGGAGTAGAGGCTCATAAAGACAGTGAGAAATTGATGGAGCGTGTACACGCGGGTGAGGCGATCCTCGTCGACTTCCGTCCGCTAGAGGAGTACTTGGCGGGTCACATTCCCGGCGCGATCTCGCTACCCTATGAAGATTTCGACACTAGGATCAAGGATCTTCCCAAGGACAAGGGAATAATCGCTTACTGCCGCGGCTCTTACTGTGCTGCGGCGATCGAGGCGGTCCGCCGCTTACGGGAGCAGGGTTTCGCAGCGGAACGGCTCGAAGACGGCGTTATTGAATGGAAAGCCAGGGGATTAAACCTGGCATTCGGTGAGAACTAAACCGGAGAGAATTTATGCTGACAAAGATTACAGAATTCTCACTTAACCGCCCGTGGGTGGTGTTCGGCATCATCGCAGTAATTACTGCGGTCTTTATGTTGCAGTTCCCGCAAATAAACATCGATACCGATCCCGAGAACATGTTGCAGCCCGATCAACCCGATCGTGCTTACTACGACGAAATTAAAAAGGAATTCGGCATAGATGACATTGTGGTCGTCGGTATCATTGACAACAACGGCATCTTTCGACCCGAAGCTCTCCGTCAAGTAAGCGAGATCATCAGCGAGATCAAGCAAATCCGTGTGAAAGAGACCGAGATGAGTGACGATCTGCTCCACAAGCTCGGGTTCGATCGGCCGGCGAGCGATGAACGCTATGTTTATCTCGTCAACAAGGACGACATGGTCAGCCTGACGACGACCAAGAACATCTATAGCGGCCCAGAAGGCGTCAGCCCCGAGTACATTATGGAACCCGATTTCTTCGATGAGCCGGCTGACGAGGCCACTTATGGGACAGAATACCGCAAGATGCGAGGTTTCATCGCGGAGCGTAACCTTCAGATCCCTGAAAACTTCGATAACGATTTCAATACACTGCTCTCCGCCCGCATCGAAAAGATGCGATTCGACATCAAGGACACACCGTTCCTCGATCAGCGCGTTGCCTCCGCCGACGGTGACGCCGTGGCGATCTATATCCCGATCATCGATAAAAAGATCGGTTACCGCGTATCCCAGGAAATCGAGAAGATTATGAGCGCGCACCTGCTCGACGGACAGGAGTGGCACATCGCCGGCCTGCCGATCGCGGAGGAGGTGTTCGGCCACGAAATGTTCATCCAGATGGCGGTAGTCGCTCCGGTCGCCTTCCTGCTGATCATGTTGATCGTCTACCTGCTCTTCCGCCAGCCGTTGTTCCTTGTTCCCGTCGGTGTTACCGCCATGCTATCGGTTATCTGGGCAATGGGCCTGCTGATCGGGATGGGCTTCACCGTGCATATAATGAGCTCGATGATCCCTGTGTTCCTGCTGCCGATCGCCATCCTCAACAGCGTGCATATCCTCAGCCAGTTCTTCGACCGCTTCTGCGAGACCGGCAAGAAGCGTGAGTCGCTGATGTGGGCGATGAAGCGGCTCTACGTGCCGATGCTCTTTACCTCGCTGACCTCCGCGGTCGGCTTCGCTTCGCTGGCGATGGCCGATATCCCGCCGGTGCAGGTCTTCGGTGTGTTCGTCGCCTTCGGCATCTTCGTCGCCTGGGCCTTATCGCTGACGCTGGTGCCGGCGATGGTCAACATGCTCGACGAGCACAAGCTCGCTTGCGCGCTGCACCGCGAGGAGGAGGATCGCAAGTCGTTCCTCGATAAGATTCTGTTGCCGATCGGCAAGGTCACCTTCAAACACGCTTCCTGGGTGCTGACCGGCGCGGTGCTCCTCCTGGTGCTCGGCGTGGTCGGCATTATGCAGATCAAGGTCAACGACAATCCGGTCAAGTGGTTTAAGGAAGGGCACCCGATACGCGTCGCCGACAGCATCCTCAATGCCAAGTTCGGCGGCACCTACATGACCAACCTGGTGCTCGAAGCGGAGCAGCCGCCCGCCGACGACTTCGAGTACGCGGCGATGCTGGATTCGGGCCAATTCCCCAATCTGCTCAACAATCCCGAGGTGGCTCTCTACATCACACAGATGAAGGCCTCCCTCGAGGAGAGCGATACCGTCGGCAAGGCTTCCTCGGTTTACGACGCTGCCAAGCGCGTCCGCTACGTCTTCATCGGCGACACCCGCGGGGATTTGAGCAGGGAGGAAAAACGAAACCTCTTCTACAACATCGGCCAGGCCGCCGACTTCGAGGAGCCTGATTTCGTCAAGAAACAGCTGTTCGAGGAGCGTGTGGTCGACAACTTCAGCGACGATGATTACGACGCGTTCTTCAACCAGTACGAAACGGTCGAGGAATCCCCACTTTACCAGGAGTTTCAGGTAACTGACGCTGACAGACAGACCGTGCTGGGTGAACGTCTGCCGTCGCTCAACAAGACCGCCTTCCGCTTCCTCAACTGGAGCATCGCTCAGCTCGACTTCGATACGGTCACCAAGAACGACCTCGACAAGTTCCTCGTGCGCCAACCGCGGAAAATCAACGCCAACGGCGGCGGCGAGAGCATCGAGTACGACTGGAAGAAAGTGAACATCTGGATTCAGCTCAAGAGCGGTGACAACCAGAAAATGCAGGCAGTTCAAAAACGCCTCGCGCAATTCCTGAACGATAATCCGCCGCCGAAGGGCTTGAGCATCAAATGGACGGGCCTTACCTACATCAACAAGGTGTGGCAGGACCTGATGGTCAACGGCATGCTCTTCGCAGTGCTCGGCAGCTTCGCGATTGTCTTCCTGCTGATGCTGATCGAATTCCGCTCTCTGATTCTCGGCGTCCTGGCAATGATCCCGCTGACCTTGGCGCTGATACTGAGCTATGGCCTGATGGGCTGGATCGGCAAGAATTACGACATGCCGATCGCCGTTTGTAGTGCCTTGTCGCTCGGCCTCGCGGTCGACTTCGCGATCCACTTCCTGCAGCGATACAAGAACCACTACAAGCAGACCGGTGACCTGGCCGAGACTCACGACCACATGTTCGCCGAACCCGGCCGCGCGATCCTGCGCAATGCCATCGTCATCTCGCTCGGCTTCCTGCCCTTGATGGTCTCGTCGCTGACGCCATACGTAACCGTGGGCTCATTCTTCTCGCTGCTGATGTTGATGAGCACCCTGGCGACGGTGTTCGTGCTGCCGGCGGCGATGCGCTACCTGGCAGGTATGGTTTTCAAAATTAAGAAATCAGGAGTTGCAGCATGACAATCGAAAGACTTCTTAGAGCTTTGGCAGGGTTCATAACAATTATTTCGATTCTGATCGCGGTTTTCCACTCTCCCTGGTGGCTGCTGCTGACCGCCTTTGTGGCGTTGAACCTGCTGCAGAGCGCCTTCTCCAACTGGTGCCCCGCGATGACAATCCTGGAGAAGCTAGGCTTCCGCAAGTGCATGCCGAGCGCCTGAGAGGGATTTGAACGTAATTAATGACTTCGGTCTTTGGAGGATAGAGAGATGAGGAAATCGCTAATGATGACAGCTGCGGCCGTGCTGCTCACGGCGGCCTTCGCGGCGGCCGAGACTCCCGATGCCGCCGATCTGATACAGAAATCGCTGAACGCTTATCACTACGGCGGAGCCGACGGCAAGTCGACGATCAGCATGGAAATCATCGACAAGAACGGGAGTGTGCGCGAGCGCAAGATGGTGATGCTGCGCCTTAACATCGGTGACAAGGGCGGCGACCAGAGGTTCTTCGTCTACTTCAAGGAACCCGGCGACGTGCGTGAGATGACCTTCATGGTTTACAAAAACGTCAAGGGCGACGACGACCGCTGGATCTTCATACCCTCGGTCAAGCTGGTACGCCGCCTCGCGGCAGACGACAAGCGCAGTTCTTTCGTCGGCTCCGACTTTACTTACGAGGACGTTTCCGGCCGCTCCGTCGCGCAGGACGAGCACACCCTCGTCAAGGAAGAGGATCTCAACGGCCAGGCTGCTTACGTGGTTAAGAGTGTGCCCAAGGACAAGGTCGAGTACTCCCACAAGCTCACCTGGATCAGTAAGGACACCTACCTTCCGCTCAAGGAAGAGTATTACAACGGCGACGGCAAGCTCAGTCGGGTTTTCACAGCCGAGAATATCGAGAAGATAGACGATATCCCCACACCGATAAAGCGGGTGATGGAGAACCTCGAGAGCGGCTCAAAAACCGTGATCACGATCGAAAAGGCCGACTACAACGTCAACCTCGACGAGAAGGACTTCAGCGAGCGCCGCATGCGCCGCCCGCCCCGCAACTGGATCAGGTAATCAGGGCGAATAACCGACATGCAAGGATAAGCAATGACTAAATATTTCACTCTGCTCGCGCTGGCTTTGGCTTTGGTCATGGCGCCTGCAGACGCTCTCGCCGAGGATGAGAACTACGAGCTCAACTGGTTCCTGCTCGTCAATTACGCCGGCAGGATCGGCGACCTGAGCACCGGCTTCGGCGACGGCAGCGATTACGTGCTAGGCGAGGAACGCCTGCGTCTGGATCTCTCCGCCTGGGCCGATTCGATCGAGGCGGAGGCCAGGCTGAGACTCGACTTCTATCACGACGCTCTGACAGGTGAGTTCGACATCGACCTGCGTGAAGCTTACATCGATTACACCGCAAACGCTTTCGACTTCCGCGTCGGCCGCCAGGTGATCACCTGGGGCGTCGGCGACCTGATCTTTATCAACGACGTATGGCCGAAGGACTGGGTCTCCTTCTTCACCGGGCGGCCGCTCGGCTACCTCAAGCTCGGTATCGACGGCGCACGCATCCGTTACAGTGGTGACGCGCTCAGCGCCGAATTCGTCTACGTGCCGACTTTCGAGCCCGACAACCTCCCGGGGGCGGATCGCTTCTCCTACTTCGATCCCTTCGTGAATGTTCCCAACCGCATCGAGCAAAAGCCGGAGCGCACCTTCGAGAACTCCGAATTGGCGGTGCGCATCTATGGCAACCTGGCTGACTTCGACGTCTCGGGTTACCTCTACAAGGGTTTCTGGCACTCACCTGGCGTGACTCTCAACAATCCCTTCATGCCGACTACCGCAACGATGTTCTACCCCGAGCTCAACGTCTACGGCGCCAGCGCACAGGGCGCGGCCGTGGGGGGCATCCTCTCGCTTGAGGCCGGTTACTACGACAGCCCGGAAGACCGCGAAGGTCTCGATCCGACGATTCCCAACTCGCAATTCCGCTGGCTCGTCGGCTACTCCCGCCAGCTGATGGAAGACTTCACCCTTGGCGTCCAATACTACCAGGAGCGGATCGTCGACCACGGCGCTTATCTTTCCACGCTGCCCCCCGGATTTCCCGCAGCCAGGGACTACCGCGACGTGGTGACAATCAGCCTCGACCGCTGGCTCAGCCGCCAGACCTGGCGCATATTCTTTTTCGCTTACTTCAGCCCCAACGACAACGACTACTACCTGCTGCCCTCGATCACGCACAAGTTCTCCGACAAGCTGGCCCTGACGGCCGGTGCCAACATCTTCGGCGGCGAGGAGGATTACACCTTCTTCGGGCAGTTCGACGAGAACGACAACGTTTACCTATCGCTGCGTTTTGATTTCTAACCGTTATCAGGTTCCGCAAGCGCAGTGTTTCGCAAAATAAAGCCGGGACGAGCAATGCTCTCCCGGCTTTAATATCTACTCGATCTGTGCAGCGATTTCAGCCGACCCGCTCCAGCACTTTCGTTATCAGCTTCTCAACCCAATCCTGGATCGTCGTGTCCAGTTCGGCCACTCTGATTCTGAGGCGCTTGTGAATGTCCTCCGGGAGTCGGATGTGAATCATGCGCTTCTTGTCCTTCTTGTCTAAGTCGTCCTCGGCCATAACTCCCCCCGGCGTGTTTTAGAATGGATGTATAACTGAGATATATTAATAGTAAGATTGCCGGCCGTGGGAATGCAAGAGAAAAGCCCTCTATTGCTGCTCGGATTTGCCGATACTTGCAAAAATAACCTTAGCGATCTCGGTGTTGTCGACGTATCTTCCGCGCACCGGATCAGTTTCATCGGCGTATTTCTCAAGAAGCACGGCGGACCGGCCCTTCGCATAGAGCGGCACAAGGCTGTTGGTGTGGCTCGTCGAGTGCCATTCCATGCCAGGCAGCTTGTCTTTCCCGTTGTCTACCAGCGGCTTCCATTCCGGATCGGAATCCGGGCCGAGCAGGTAACCGGCCTCGTGATCCGCGGTTACGATTAGTATAGTCTCGTCCCAATTGCTGTTTTGCTCGACCCACTCGATGACTGCTTCCACCGCCCTGTCGAAGTCGATCTGTTCTTCGACTAACCTGCCGCTCTCGTTGTGCTCGGCGGCCCAATCGATTGCGCCTCCCTCGATCATTAGAAAGAAACCGTCGGGATCTTCATCGAGGACGTTAAGAGCGGCCGAGGTCATCTCGGCGAGAGTGGGGATGCCCTTATTCAAAGGAACCTGGTAAGGCAGGTCGTCGGCTGCATTTCCATCGGGAGTGCCGCGCCGTTGCTGGAAAGTCCTGTGGACACGGGCCAGTGCAAGCACCCTCTTTGGCGCAGCGCCTTCGCGCAGCGAAAGAATGTCTTCGCGCGTTTCAACGAGTTTCCAAGGATCCGGCTCGCCGTCGCCGTCACAATCGCCTCCGGCCTTGCCGCCCTTGATTGCCAGCCAAAGTTCGGCTCCGCCTACATATCGGTATTCTTTTGGATCGACTGTTTCTACGCCGTCGTCGTCATAGTCCGGGTGGCCTGCGCCCATCAAAACATCCAGCCCGCTGTCGTTGAGCATCTCTGAGGCGATCCCCTCGAAGTCGTAGCGGTTTTCGTTGTGGGCGGAGAAGCCGGCCGGGGTTGCGTGGGAAATGGGCACTGAGGTAACCAAGCCCGTTGCTTTACCGGCTGTTTCTGATGCATTCGCTACGTTCTTCAACGGCTGTTTGTCGGGATCGATACCGATAAACCAGTTGGTGGTTTTCACGCCCGTGGCCATTGCGGTGGCTGCCGCAGCGGAATCGGTGTAACCGCTTTTCACATATTCGAAATCGCTCCATGCCCTCTGGGGATCATACCCTTGTCCACTGACGGAGTATGTCGACATGGAAAGCGCAACCGGGAAACCGGTGTACACCTGCCCTCCCGGTCTGCCGAATCTGTAGAGGCTGGCAGCTTCGACATGATTGTAGCCCATGCCGTCACCGATCATCAGGATGATGTTCTTGACGGTGGGCACAGGTTCGACTTCCTGGTGCATCTCGGCCGCAGAAAATGCTAAGGCCAAGAAGGCGATGCAGATCAGAACTGATCCAGTCGCGATTTTTGATTTTCTCAAGTTTGATTTCCTTTATTTACTGGGCCTGTTCGAACCACGAAGAAATAGGCCAGCCGCTCCGGAGCCGATTTGCATTTTATCTCAGATGTTTTCGCTGTGCCAGGGGGAGCGACGGGCGCTTATGATCTCTTTATTTCGCGCGCGGAGATATAGGCGCCGACAACCTTGCCGCAGATTTTCTTGGCTTCGCAAACCACCCGGAACGGCCGGTGGTTGGAGTTGCCACAGGCGAATCGGACTACCGATGTGGCTCGCAGCCCCCAGAGCGCCTGCAGAATCAAACGGCGAAGCTCCGTGCGGTCCTCCGGCGCGACCAGGCTGGCGACGGGTGCCCCGACCAGAGCGTTTTCGCTGCTTCCTAATATCTCGGCCGCCACCGGATTGGCCTGGGCGATTGTCTGCCCTTCCGACTCGATCACGATTCCGACGTCGCTGGAGTTGGTGAAGTGGTGCGGTATCGGCTCGTCAGCAAGTACTTGCGCATAGGACGGCTCGGTAGCACTCTCCTTCTCGCCGGTTTTGCGGTGCTTTTCAATGGCGTGGTTGATCGAGCTGACTACGGTGGCGAAATTCGCGAAGCCGATGCTCTTATTGAAATAATCGACGGCGCCGCTGTTTAGCGCCCGCGCTTCTATCCTTTCATCCCCGACTTCGCTGACTACGATAACCGGTATATCGATATTGCGATCTCTAAGCGTTTGAAGCAAGTCGATACCGTTCATCCCCGGCCGCATATCGTAATCGGATATAATACAATCGAACTCACCGTCACCCAGAGCTTCGAGACATTCCTCGCCCGAACGAACTATTTTGATACTGAAGGTCGAGCTTTCGCGTTCGAGGTTCTTCTTGGTGATGTAGAGATGGTCGTCGTTGTCGTCGACGATGAGGATTCGCTTTCTGTTTTTCGTCATTGCGGGGGCATATCCCTTCTACAGAGGGGTATATTCTACCATATGCGGTTGTTTTTTTAAAGCTGAAGTGCGGCGAATGCGCACCTCAACTGCTCTCAGAAGTGCAGATTGAGGTCGATTCGACCGTTGTCGTCGAAGACTACTCCCTCGGCCTCAAGGCGGGCGCGCTGTCGCTCCGCCTCGCCCATAAGGCCGCCGCTCAAGCTGATTTCTCCCTTGGAGTTGACGACGCGGTGCCACGGGACGTCGGATCCTTCCGGCAGCATGTGCAACGCCCAGCCGACCTGGCGGGCGGCGCCGGGAGCGCCGACCATCAACGCCACCTGCCCATAGCTGCGGACGCAGCCGGGCGGGATCGAGCGCACGGCCGCATAAACAGCATCAAAGAATTTGGTTTTTTCCGAGTCCATGGCTCAGTCTTTGTCGACGCTCGTCTTGAAAACGGCCACCAGCGGCAAATGGTCGCTGATGCCGTTCTCGTACTTGTCGGCTCCGATTTCGACGTCCCAATCGCGAATCGGCTCGATCCGCTCGAATTCGCCGTCACGCAGAGTAGGCGTTACCGCGATGTGGTCGATCAGGGAGAGGTTGCGATTACCCTCGTAGTCATGCCAGATGTTCGAGTACTCACCCTGCGGCAGCGTTGTGGTGACGAAGACTACATGGCCTGCCTGCCGCAGACGCTCGCTGGAGACGCCGTAGTAATAGGAGTTGAAGTCGCCGGCGATGATGATGTCCTTTTCAGCGTCGGCGGAGCTCAGCTCGGCCCCAAGCCACTTGTTTATCGCGTCATATTGGATATTGCGAATTTCGACGCTGCGCTCCGCTTCGGGAACCGACTTGAGGTGGACGACCATCAGTGTGAAGTCGAAATTGTCGATGCGCATGCGGAAAACCAAGGGCTGGCGCAACTCCCTGTCGAAGCCTGTTACGGCGACGCCGCGGAGCGCGTCAAAAGCCTGCTCGTCGAACTCAATCTTGTCTGCGCGATCCTTGCGCCAGAGCAGTGCCAGCTTCTGCGGGATGCGCTGCGGCGAGATGAAGTACTCATAGTCGCCCAGTTTCGCGGCAAGCTGCTCGACCGTGCAGGGGCAGGTGATCTCCTCCAGTGCGAGGACGTCGATGCCGAGCTCGCGGATGATATCGGCAATGCGCTCGATGTCCTCTTCGCTGCGGTTGAGAGCGCCGAACCATTCGAGGTTCCAGGTGGCGATGCGCGCGGTCTCGGCGTTTTCCACCGCCGAATTGGCGTTCTCGTCGACTGTGTTTTCGTTTGTGCAGGAGATCGACGCTGCCAAGGCGAGAGCAGCAGCGAGAATGAGGCCCGTCGTTTTTTTCATGACTATTCTCCATCGTCGGTCGTAGAAGTAATTTTTTCCTTGATCCCTTCTGGTAAATCTTCGGGCGGTTCCTCACCGAGAATCAGTTGAAGTTGCAGGGCGTTGACGACTCCCTGCGCCTGCCAATGGTTGTTGAAGAAAACATAGGTGTCGCGCTTATCTGGCGGGATATCCTTGTCGTCGTACTCCTCACCGGCCAGTTTTTTTACGGCCCCGGCAAGCTTGCTCAACTGTTCGGGCGAATATAGGTAGTCGTATCGCTGCCAGGCGTGCTCGTGTTCGTACCACTTCACGGCATTACGGCCGTGGAGGCGGACGTAGCCGAACGGGCCGATCCGCTCCCAGCCGCCGCGGAAGAGATCGCCGACGTCCGGAGCATCGGTAGTCACCAGTGCCAGCTTTCGCTCGTCGAGAAAGTCGAAAGCCTGTCGGTTCTTCCATCTGCCGTGGCGGAACTCGACGGCGATTGGATAGCTCTCGAATTTGCGAGTCAGGCCGTCGAGGTAATCAAAATTCTCACTCGTGGCGTGGAAGGAATAGGGAAACTGGATCAACAGCGAGAGCAACGCGTCATTTCCCGCCAAAGCATCGAGCGCGGTGCGGAAGGCGTCGATCTCCTGCTGACCGTAGTTGCGCTCGTGCGTGAAATTCTTGTGTGCCTTGAGGGCGAACTTCATCCCCGGCGCCTTCTCCAGGAAGCCATCGATTCCCTGCTTGCCGGGCAGCGTGTAATAGGAATAATTGAGCTCGACGGTGGGGAAGAGCCTCGCGAAGTAGGGAAGCATCTTCCATTTCTGAGTGCCCTCGGGATAGAATGGCCCGATCCAGTCTGTGTAGCTGAAGCCGGATGTCGACACCAGGATCATGCCGCGATGCTAGCACCGGGTGTGCTGCTCCGCAATTGATACGGGTTGTGCGCTAGAAGGCTTGTGTCGGCATCGGCGGCGAGTGCATTTGCGCTTACAGCAGTGCGGTTCGAAGTGTATGATAATTTCTCAAGGGGAGCGGATTATGCATGTGTTTTTTTCAATCTTTCTTTTGTTTGGACTGGCCGCGGTCCAGGATACCGCCGAGCATGTCAAGGATCCGATATTAGTCATTGCGGAACTGGACCGGCTGGCAGGCATGGAGCTATGGCCCGGGTTCGATCCGGCTTCCTACCCCATAGCATTGTTCGATGGAGCCGATACCTGGCTTTTCCGACACCCGTCACCGCCTGAGGGGTTCCGATCCGCTCCCAACTCGCAGACTGCATGGGTCTATGAAGGACGGCATCCGGCGATGCGCTGGAACTCCAAGGCGGAGATCGGCGGCGTCACGACCGCCACCATACTTCTGAACATTCAGCCCGACCGCCCCGCGATCGAGGAGGCATCGATCATCGTCCACGAGACGTTTCACATCTTCCAGGACGAGCGCCATCCCGGATGGACGGCAAACGAGGCCCACCGTTTCACATATCCGATCGACGATGCGCAGAATTATCTGCTGACAATCATCGAGGATCACGCCCTGGCCCGCGCTCTTGAGGCCAAGAGCGATAAAGAGGCTGCAGCCTGGGCAGCCCGTGGACTTGTGGCCAGGAGAGAACGGACTACCGTCCTGGCCGATGAACACAGGGCCTTCGAGACCGGCCTGGAGATGATGGAAGGGACGGCGCGTTACCTTGCACAGTTCGCTCTGGGTAAATCCGAATCGACCGCGACGTTGCTGGATATCCTGCCTCCCGACCAGTTTCGCTGGCGGCCGTACGCCACCGGCTGTGCGCTGGCCGCGCTGCTCGATCGATTCGACGGCGGCTGGAAGCAACGGATTGAGGATACTGCAGAACTTACACTTGAACGCGCTCTTGAGGATTTTCTTCGCAAGCTTGGCGCTTCTCCGGCCGATTTCACGGCTGATGAACTCGCCGGTTTTAAGCTCAGAGCGGAGAAGGCAATTGCCGACTTACTGGTGCGCCGTAAGAGCCTGCGCGAGGAATTTCGGTCAAGGGAGGGTTGGCGCGTGATCCTGAAAGTTGCCCCGGGAGCCGAGCTGCTGGCGACGGAACGCTTCGATCCGATCACCAACGCCCTGCTCGGCGGCAAGGAAATGCTGCACGGCAACATTCTCATCCTCAGTCACGAAAGGGGCAGGGTGGAGATGCGTAATCCCCGCAGTAGACGCGGAGAATTTGTCGGCCTGAACGCACTGACAACAACCGAGGGCGAGCACCCTGTCTTCGGCGGGATCCGCAGCGCTGTTTTTTCCGGTTTCACCGGCGAGCCGGAAGTCGAGACTGAAGGAGGCAAGGTCAAGATCGCAACTGATGGCTTCAGTCTGGAATTCAGCAGCGCGGCTCTTCAGCGCGACGGCCGGCACCTGATTGTATTACTCAAGAAAACGGAACAGTGAGCTTCGCAGCATCTGGAATATCAAATGCCGTCTCAGAAAAAGCACCCGCCGGAGACCTTGACCACGCCGGACTCGGCGGCTGAGACCTGAAGCGAAACCTCTGATGCCGCATGGAATCAGAAGCCCAGATTAATTGAATCCATAGCCGGGCATTTCGCCGTTATCAGGGTTTGTGCCAAGGCATCGTGTATGCGAACGGGAATGACGAAAAAAGAGGGCGGACAGGAATGTCCGCCCTCCAGTCGGTCGAGATAACAGTTAGCTAGAAACCGGTTTCCCCCTTCTCTTCTTCTTTCTTCTCCGGCGCTTCGCGCAGTTCCGCAGGAGCCTGCCAGTTCATCAGCGCGTTGTAGAGGTAGCTGAAGTTGGCTTGGTTCATCCACCGGTACATCGGATTGAAGCCGAAGAGGACGACGCGGCCCTTGCCAAGCGGCGCATCAACGATAGCTGCGGAGCCGTCGATCTCGTTGCCGTTGCGCAACAAGCCGCTACGGAGCAGTGGAATCTTCTTTGCCGGTTTCTTGTCAGAAGTCTCTTCCCCGTCAGCCGTGCCGTAGGGATCGAATCCGCCGCCGGTGCCATCCGGTTCCTTGTCGCCGAACTGGAGCACGACGTACTTCCGCATGTGCTCGGCCACGTTGAAGAGCGGCAGTTGGCTGCGATAGATAGACGGGTGTTCTTCATAGCCGTAGGCTATCGGGTTGCCCGGCTGGCGGATCGTGCCGGAGAGAATTGTGCCCGGACAGGCAACTGTGCGCGGCAGCTGTGAGCCATAGACGCCGCTGACGAAGCCAAGATCGGTAACCAGGCTCGAGCCGGTACCTAGCGTGATCAGCGTGCCGCCCTCCTTGACGAATTTCTCGAGTTCGAGCGCACCCTCGAGGCCGAGGCCGCCGGTGATGTCGTCGCTGGAGTCGGGGTAGCCCATGTACTTGAATTCTTCGGTCTTATTGTAAGCGATCGGGGAATGGCGGGAATCGACGCCGCGCAGCATGCGTGCGCCGCCGCCCTGGTGTGGGATGATAATCACGTCGAAATCGGCAAGCAGGCCGCCCTTGCGCACGCGCTCGTCGTTGATCAGCGTGAAGGACACGTTGTCCTGCTCCAGCGCGAAGCGCGTCCAGCCGCTCTCCTGGGTGTTGAACCAGGAATGGTACATCCCCAGGCGCGGCAGCTTGATTGCGCGCAGCTCAGGCGGATCGAACTCCGCCGGTAAAAACGCCTTCAGGCGATACTTTTCGAGAATCTGAGAGACTTTTCCTGCCGTTTCGTCGTCAACGCGGAAGCCGGGCAGCACCCAGGTACCGGCGGGGAAAGTTACCTCTCCGACCTTGAATTCTTTATCAGCCGCCTTCACCGCTATGCCCGCCTTCTCGAGCTCGATGAGGGCGTTGATCATTGCGGTCCCCTGCGGTGTGACCAGCGTGTAGTCGGATTGCTGCGCGCCCCCGCGTTCACCGCCGAAGGCCGGCCCGTCAGCGAGTTGCTCCATCGCGGCTTCGAGAACGACCTTATCGCCTATCGCCTCGGTATTGACGTCCATCATCAGGCCGAGTGTCCAGCCGGTGGCGTCATAGGGATTGTTACTATAGTTCTGCGGCCACTCCTGCTTCTCGAGCAGGGTCTTGGCGATGGTGCGGTAGGGCTGATCGAGGCGGACGACGACGCTGCCGGCGGGAAAAGTTTTCGCCTTTTCACCTTCGCCGAGGGTGAGATCGGCGCTCAGGCGGTGCATCTCGACGCCCTGATGACGCATTACGTCGAGAAAGCGGTTTGCCGCCAGCGGGTCCTTCTGGTCCGGTGGGATAATCCAGGCATATGGTGCTTTACTCTTGCCGGCGTTAATGGCGTTGTTGCCTTTCTTCCAGAAGTTTTCAAGGACTGTGTCGGCATGGCGAGCGGTGAAATCGAGCGCGATCAGGCAGCCGCTCTGCTGCATGTTGACGTTGTTACGCAAGCTCCAGAGCACCTTGTCGGGTGGCGGACTAGGCCTGTACCACTCGACTGATGTGGCGTTGCCGCGAAAGCTGACCTCGCGCTCGTAGGTGTTGGCGCCAGCGTTTCCGAAGGTTTCGTAGAAGCGGCCGATGGCATTGTGGTTATTCGGAAGCCAGAGGAGGTAGCCGGGATACCAACCGGTGTAGAAGCCGTGTGTCCAAACGCCGGGCACGCCGTAGCTCGACATCTGCGTGACTTCGTTGAAGGCGAACCATTGCCACTCGTTGATCGTGATCGGGTCCTGCGCGGTGTAGTAGGGGCCGGTGCCGGTGGAGATGTAAAGCAAGGGGACGCTCTCATGCAAGTCGTGGCAGATCTGGGGGTGGAACATGAAGAAGGCATTGAAGATATTTCGGGTCAGCGGCTGAGAGACCATGATGCCGTCGCGGTTGTTGTCGTGCTGGGTGTAGTCGCCCCAGTAGGGTGTGGAACGCGAGGGCAGGTCTTCCCACTTCTCGACCTTCTTGGTGTGGCGGTAGTACCAGTCGACCTGGCGGTTCCAGCCGTCGGTCTCGAGCACGGGTACGATCAGCGTGACCACCTTGGCGCGGATGCGCTTGATCATCTCGGTATCAGAGGCGGCGAGGCGGTAAGCCAGTTCCATCAGCATCTCGGGGCTGCCGGTTTCCGGCGAATGCAGGCCACCGCTTAGCAGGTAGAACGGCTTGGCTTCCTTGACGATCTCGACCATCTGCTCCTCGCTGGTTACGCGCGGGTCGGCCAGAGCCTTGGTCATTCCGCGGTAGCGATCGAGGTCGGCGATCGTGGCGCCGTCGGAAATCGCCACCACAACCATCATGTTTCCCTGGTGGCTCTTGCCGATGTCGAACACTTTCACGCGGTCGCACTTCTCGTCGAGCGTGCGGTAGTAGCGGAGGATATCGTCGTAGTAAGTGTGTTTGCCGGGCGTGCCTGAGATGTACCCTAACACCTGCATTGGCGATGGTACTGTGTCGGAGGCAGGCAAGTAGTCCACGAGCGGCGTGAGGAATCTGGCCTCGGTCGTGTACTCGTGAATCATTTTTGTGGCTTCCTCATCGCGCCTGTCCTGAGCCGTGAGTGATACGGCTGCCAGCAACAGAAAGGCGGAGAGGAACAGAGCGGTTCTCTTTTGCATCCCATAACCCCCCATGTTCGGTTCGTTTATAACCCTAGGACGGCGGCTGATTCCCGGCTCGAAAGTCGCGGCAAGACTCGGAACTCGGGAAGCCGTTGCTGAATAATAATGCGACAACTTTGCGAATTAATCAAACCTCACGATTACAAAAAGTGTGGATGTTAACAGGCCTATTGAGGCGTGAATTCCCGGATCCCATCCATATAAGGTGCCAGGGCTTCGGGCAGCCTGACGGAGCCGTCGGGCTGCTGGCCGTTCTCGAGCAGAGCGACTACGGTTCTCCCGATGGCCAGGCCGGAGCCATTGAGTGTGTGGGCGAATGTCGGCTTGCCACCGGGCTCGGGACGGTAGCGGATGCGGGCGCGGCGCGCCTGGAAGGTCTCGTAATTGCTGCAGCTGGAGATCTCACGGTAGCGGTCCTGGCTCGGGACCCAGACCTCCAGGTCATAGGTCTTCGAAGCTCCGAATCCGAGGTCGCCGGTGCAGAGTGTGATTACGCGATAAGGTAGTTCAAGCAACTGAAGAACCTTCTCTGCATGACTGGTCAGCAATTCGAGCTGTTCGTAGCTCTCCTCTTCGCGGCAGAAGCGCACCATCTCGACCTTGTTGAACTGGTGAACGCGGATCAATCCGCGAGTGTCGATGCCATAGGAGCCGGCTTCCGAGCGGAAGCATGGCGTATAGGCGGCGAAGGCGACGGGCAGCTCGGAGCCGTCGATGATCTCGTCGGCAAAGAAGTTTGTCACCGGTACCTCCGCGGTCGGGCAGAGATACAAGCCGCGCTCGTCGGTCAGCTTGAACAGATCCTCCTCGAACTTCGGCAGCTGGCCGGTGCCGATCAGCGATTCGGTGTTAATGATGAACGGCGGCACGATCTCTCGGCAGCCGTGCTCGCGGGTGTGAAGATCGAGCATGAAATTGATCAACGCCCGCTCGAGCCGCGCGCCGGCGCCGGTCATGAAATAGAAGCGCGCTCCGGTGACTTTTGCTCCGCGCTCCAGGTCCAGGAGCCCCAGGTTCTGACCGAGTTCGACGTGGTCCCTGATCTCGAAGTCGAATGCGCGCTGTTCGCCCCAGCGCCGCACCTCTTCGTTGTCGTCCTCACTCCGGCCGACTGGAACGCTCTCGTGGGGGATGTTGGGGACCTCGAGCATCAGTTGGTCGAATTCGGCTTGGACGGAGCGCAGTTCGGACTCCATCTCCTTCAGCTGTTCCCCCATTTCCTTGGTCTCGGCCTTGATGCGCTCAGCCTCTTCCTTCCGCCCCCCTTTCATCATCAGGCCGATGTCTTTCGACAACGACTTGCGTTTCGCCTGCAAGCTCTCGCTCTCGCTGATCAGCGAGCGGCGCCGCTCGTCGAGGTGTAAGAGAGCGTCGAGGTCGAATTCATAACGTCGGTCCATCAGGCTTTTCCGGACCGTCTCGTTGTTTTTCCTGATCAGGTTGATATCGAGCATGAGGATTATGCCGTTTCTCTTGGAAGGAGAAGTTTAGTGAGCGCCTTTACCGGTGTCAATTGACGCACCCGTGCTGAGGTTGCTTGACGCCCAGTTAATCGGGACTTACCTCATCCGGTTGACCGCCCCTCTGCTTTGTTCTGGCGATCCTTTCCAGTTTCTCGATCATGGAATTGTGCTGCTGCAAGAGTTCATCCAGCTTGATGTGCAGGTGGCGAATCTCCAACTCCGCTTTGAGGTTGACCTCGTAATCGTGGTGCGCATCGAGGCGGTCTCGAGCGGACTGCCGGTTCTGCGACATCATGATCACCGGCGCCTGGACTGCTGCCAGCATCGACAGCACAAGATTGAGCAGGATGAAGGGGTAGGGATCGAACACCGCAGCGCCGGCCAACAAGATCGTATTGATCGCCACCCAAGTACAAAGCACGATGAAGAACGCGATGATGAAAGTCCACGATCCGCCCAACTCGGTCACCCTGTCCGCGAGCCGTTGGCCGAATGTCAGCCGCTCCTCGATGTCCTCATTGATGTCTCTGCTGATGCTTCTACCGTCAACGATGCGCTTGATAACGCCCTGCTCATGTTCGGAGAGCTGGTCGTAGTCAGCCTGCAACAGCTCGAAAGCCAATTCGCGTTTTCTTGGCATAGCCCCTCCTGCTCAGTGTACCGGTGTCAAACTCTGAGTTTGCTTCTCAGTCAAGTCGGATGGCAGCGAATAAAAACGACTGCCTTGCGCGAGGATTTAAGGCAATCCCTTTACTCTGCCCTCGCCACTCTGAAGCCGATGTTTTCCTCGATGCTGGTATCGGGATCGACGTAGCCGCGGAAGAAGTGGGTGAAAATCGGCGGCGCTCTTTGAGTTGAAGGAGGACATCGAGATCGGATTCGTAATGCCTGTTCTTCAGGCCGTTTCTGACCAGTCCTTCGTTTTTCCTGATCAGGTTGATGTCGAGCAATTCAAACTCCCGGCTGTTTATTCCGTTCAGTCCCTGGACAAGATCTTACCGTCTTGCCGGATGATTCTCTTCCCGATGATTAGTGCGCAATACGAATCACTCGGAATCCGATGTTCTCATGGAGACTGGTATCGGGGTCGGCGCCGTCGCGGTAGTAGTGTGTGAAGACCACGGGAACGGCATCGCTGCTTACGTTTCCACCGCGTATCACTTTGAGCTTTTCGGTTCTTTCACTCACAAAAGGATCGGTCAGTTCCTCGCCCAAGTAGGGCGCGTACCAGTCGAGGCACCATTCGCGCACACTCCCGGCCATGTTTATCAGGCCCCAGGGATTGGGCTGCGAAAGAGCTGTTTCGTCGAAATCATCACCCCAATAATACTGTGTCGTGGTGCCTGCGCGGTATGCGTACTCCCACTCGGCTTCGGTTGGCAGGCTGTAGAGAACACCCTCCTTGCGCGAGAGCCTTTCGCAGAACTCCACCGCGTCATGCCAGGTTATATGGGTAACCGGCAATCCCTGCCCCAGGACCTCGGAGGGGTTTTCTCCCATTATCAATTTGTATTGAGCCTGGGTGATCTCTTTGACGCTGATATAGAAGGGCTTGCTGATCGTGACTCGATGAGCAGGTCTGTTGTTTTCCAAACCTTTGTCGTGACCCATGATAAATGTTCCGGATTTGATCAGCCGGAACTCGATTTGAAGCGAATCTGTCAGCGTCTCCGGTAATGCTCCTCTTTCTGTGGCTCTTTCCTCAGATTCCGGCGGGGATTCCGCATCTTGTGAACAGTTGGTCGACATGAACAGGAAGACCAGTAACAGCGCGGCCTGCATCCATGGCTTCCCATTCATCCCATGCCTCCCGTCGTCATTTCACTGTCAGAGTAATATTTTGCCTCGTGGCCCAACGCCTCGCTCAGGAACGGAATGACTTCCTTGCCGATTGTTTCCGGCGTAGCGTTATCGAAGTGCCCGCCTTCGGGATTAACCACCAGCCTCTTCGGTTCGCGAGCGGCTGCAAAGATCTTCTCCGAGTGCCAGGGTGGGACGACCCGGTCTCTCTCGCCCTTTAAGATTAGCAGTGGGCGTGGAGAAATCTTCGGCGCCGCGGCTACCGTATCGACTTCGCTCATCCCGCCGCCGAACCTTCGTTTGAAAGCGCCGTCGGCCGCAGATAAAAACAGAAACGGCGGGAGGAAAAGGTTACGGATGATGTGACGCGTCTCCTCGCGCATGCTTGCAAATGGGCTGTCGGCGGCGACCGCCTTGATACTTTTGTTCTCAGCGGCTAGGAGGATGGCTAGCACGGCTCCCATTGAAAATCCGTATATCGCGATCCGCTCCGGGTCGGCTTCGGGCAGCGATGAGACCTTTTCGATGGCGGCACGCAGGTCGGATCTTTCCCTCAAACCGCCGGTACAGACATCGCCTTCGCTCTCGCCGCAGCGGCGCCAGTCGAACGTGAATACAAGGAATCCCGCATGCGCAACTGCGGCAGAGCGCTCGATGATGTCGCTGCGGTTGGTGGCGTAGCCGTGGGTCGTTATCACAACCGGCAGGCGTCTTCCCGGTTTGCATCCGGGTGGCAGGATGAGCCAGGCTTTCAGCCGATGGCCTTCATCGTTCTCGAAATCGATGTTGCGGAATTCGAGTCCAAAGTCCGCGGGAGAAGCGGCAATGGGCATCCTCGCCGGCTGGGTGTAAAGAGCGAAGAAGAACTTTCCCAAGGCTAGCCATGCACCCCACAAGAGGAGCGCCGCGCCCGCGGCAACCAGAGGCCAGAGTAATATTTCCATGCTTATGGATATCTCCCCAAATCGCTCAGGCTCAGCCGTCCTTTTCCTGGCTGATGTCGTACTGTTCTATTTTCTTGTAAAGGTTTGATCGCGGTGTTCCTATCGATTTCGCGGTCTGAAGTACATTCCAGTTGTTATCGCGCAACTTGGTGACAATGAACGCCCGCTCGGAGCGCTCCTTGAACTCGCGCAGAGTCGAAGAAACGAGAAAAGTTCCTCCGCCGGCTGCGGTTACCGGGATCGCCCCCGGCTCTGGGGGTAGATCGGCGGGGGTGATCGTATCGCCCGCGGTGAGAATGAGCGCTCTCTCCACCAGATTGCGGAGCTCCCGGACGTTGCCCTTGAGCGGCCGGCGGGACAGCGCTTCCATCGCATCCGCGCTGAATTTTTTCGGCTTGAAGTTGTTTTCGTCGGAGAACACCGCAACGAAGTGCTCCACCAACGGCGCGATGTCCTCGATCCTCCCGCGCAGGGGTGGCGCTTCTATTGGTACGACATTGAGGCGGAAGAAAAGGTCCTCGCGAAATCCGCCGTCGGCGATCATTGTCAGCAGGTCACGGTTGGTCGCGGCGATAACGCGCACATCGACGCGGACCGTTTTCGTCCCGCCTATGCGTTCGACCTCACCCTCCTCGAGCACGCGCAGCACCTTCGCTTGGGTCTTGGCGCTCATGTCGGCGACCTCATCGAGAAAGATCGTGCCGCCGTCGGCCTGCTGGAACTTACCGACCTTCTTCTCGGTCGCGCCTGTAAATGATCCCCTCTCGTGCCCGAAGAGCTCGCTTTCGATCAGTTCTTCAGGGATCGCGGCGCAATTGACCTGCACGAAGCGGCTGTCGGCGCGCTTGGAGTTCTTGTGCAACGCCCGGGCGATCAGTTCCTTGCCGGTGCCGCTTTCCCCGGTGATCAGCACGGTGGCGTTGGTCGGGGCGGCCTTGGCGATCGTCTCACGCAGGCGGAGCATCGGCTCAGAGTCGCCGATCATCTTGTAGTTTCGAGCGAAGCGAAGGCGGAGATCGGTGTTCTCCTGCTGCAGGCGCTTGGTTTGGAGGGCGTTTCTAGCCAGAAGCAGAAGGCGCTCACGCTCGAGCGGCTTCTCGAGGAAATTGAAGGCGCCCATTTTGGTGGCCTGCACGGCGGTGTCGATGGTCCCGTGCCCGGAGATCATCACCACCGGCGTATCGATACGGCGTTGCTTCAGCATCTCAAGTGCCTGCATGCCGTCAATCCCCGGCAGCTTGACGTCGAGGAAGATAATATCGGGGTCTTCCCCTTCGGCCAGGCCGAGGCCCTCCTCGCCGGTCGCCGCCAGCAACAGGCGGTAGCCTTCAAACTCGAAGATCATCTTGAACGATTCGCGGATGCTCTCCTCATCGTCGATGACCAGCACGGTTCCCTTGGGCATCTCCCACCCCCAGATTTGGCTGGGCGGCAGGATATCAGAGCGTGGATTCGCTGACAATCCGATGAGGTTTCAAACGGATTGCGGTTGAGGAGCTACGCGGGATTGGCCGCTCGAAAAAGTGCGGCTCTGCGACTTTCTGTGTCGGATCATCGGTTTCACATTATGCTGCTTTACTGTTGCCAGCGGACGGCAACGAACCGCCAGGAGATGAAATCACCGTCGGGCCGCCCGACATAGAGCATCACGGTCTCCGATCCGCTCAACGCCTCATCAGCTGCGCTGCGGAATTCCCGGATTTTGGATACTTCTCTATTGCCGACGCGGGCGATGATGTCGCCGGGGCGGATTCCCTTGTTGTAGGCGTCGGAGGCGAAATTGAGGTCGGCGACTCTGACGCCGCCGCTAACCGCTCCTTGGGAGACGCGGCGCAAGCGTCCCCTGAAACCTTCGTCAATGTCTTCCACCTTGAGTCCCAGGAAATAGCGGCCTCCGTCGGAGCGCATCCTGGGGATTTCAAGCGTCTCCTCACCCGGCCGGTGCGTGAGCGTGACACTGAAAGTCATCGGCCTGCCGTCGCGCAACGCCTCTACTTTCACCGTCTTTCCTGGAGGCGTGTAGGCGGCGCGCACATAAAGCTCCTCGGTCGAGCGGACCTTTGCGCCGTCGAAGCTGGTGATAACATCGCCCACGGCGATGCCGGCTTTGTAGGCGGGGCCGTCGCCGGAGCCGTCACCCATGTCACGCACAACGGTATTGACAATCACTCCTTCACGGTCAGACAGCCCGAGGGCTACGCGCATGTCCTCGGATAGCGCGCCCGGAAGCATTCCCAGGTAGCCGCGGCGAACCTTGCCGCTGTCGCGGATCTGGGCGATGACCATCTTCGCCAGGTTGACAGGGATCGAGAAGCCGAGGTTCTGGCTGTCGCGGAAAATCATTGTGTTGATGCCGATCACTTCGCCGCGGTCGTTGAGCAATGGTCCGCCGCTATTGCCCGGATTAATGGCGGCATCGGTCTGGATGAAATTATAGAAAGCTGCATTGGTGTTGAAATTGCGCCCGATGGCGCTGACCACGCCGACGGTAACGGTGTGCATCAGGCCTGCCGGGTGGCCGATGGCGATAGCCCAGTCGCCCGGCTTTACCTTACTGCTGTCGCCCAGGACGGCAACCAGGAGCTTGCCGCGAGGCTTGATCCTCAGCAGCGCAAGGTCGGTAAGGGAATCACCGCCGACGACCTCAGCGCTGAAACGGGTATCGTCGATTAAGGTGACGATCACTTTGTCGGCGTTCTCCACGACATGCCAGTTGGTTAGGATGTAACCGTCGCTATCGATAATAATCCCGCTGCCGCCGCGCGGTGGCCCGCCTCCTCCGCTCGGACCGACGTCTTCTCCTCGTGTTGCCAGAGCGATAATGTTCACGACGGTCGGGCTCACGCGACCGGCGATCTCGTGGAAGTCCATCCTCTGCCCACGGCCATCCGCTTCGGTCACCTGCAGGCCGGGCAAGGGTGAGCTGGCCCTCGTGGCCACCCCCTGAGGCGACACGTTGAAGAAGAAGCCGGCCAACACGAAGCCGAAGAAGACCGAGGTCACTACCAGTAACCCGATCGAAAGGCGGAAGATTCTGTTCGCCGTCATCTTTAAACCTCTATCCGATCGCACAGAACACTCACTTATAAATAATAACACGCGTTAGCGACAGCGGGTGCGACTTGCATTGCTCTTTTACATTCTACGAAACTGATAGTGTTATAGTTCTCGGGGTGGCCGTGCAGCGTGCGGTTGCTATACTAGACCGAGACGCCGGGAGATCTGATTTGAGCGAGAAGTCCAAGCGACGACACCCCCCCTGGCTGAAGGTGAGGCTGGGCCGCGGCACTGCAATGAAAGTGCGCCGAATGCTGTCCGACGCGCGGCTACACACTGTCTGCCAGAGCGCGGCCTGCCCCAACATCGGCGAGTGCTTCGAGTGCGGCACGGCAACTTTTCTGATTATGGGTGACATCTGCACCCGCAACTGCCGCTTTTGCAACATCGCCGGCGGCAAGCCGGATCCGCTCGATCCCGGCGAACCCGTTCGCCTGGCGCATGCTGTATGGGAACTCGGCTTGCGTTACGCCGTGGTTACCTCGGTGACGCGCGACGACCTTCGCGACGGCGGCGCCGCCCACTTCGCGGAGACAATAGGAGCGATCCGGCGCGAGGTGCCTGGCTGCAAGGTGGAAGTCTTGATCCCGGACTTCGGCGGTTGCGCGGAATCGCTGATGACGGTTCTCGACGCCGCGCCAGATGTTCTTAACCACAATGTCGAGACCGTGCCTCGGCTTTATCCCCTGATCCGTCCCGAGGCTGATTTCGAGCGTTCGATCGAGCTTCTGCGGCGTGCCACGGAAGCGGGAGTAGTCAGCAAGAGCGGCGTAATGGTCGGCTTGGGAGAGGAGATCGGCGAGGTGAAGGATACAGTTGAGTCTATCCGGGGCGCCGGAGTAGGCATCCTCACCATCGGCCAGTACCTGCAGCCGAGCAGGAATCACCTGCCAGTCGCGCGCTATTATCATCCCGATGAGTTCAACGAACTTGCCGAATTTGCGCGGGGAATGGGATTTGACGCCGTCGAGAGCGCGCCTCTGGTGCGCAGCTCTTATCACGCTGAGCGTTCGGCTGGGGGAATCGTCTGATTCCAGGTGCTGTTGACTCAAGCCGATTTTAGAGCGTTGTTATCTATTCATCCGCTTTCTTCGTTCTCTCTCGTCCAAAAGTTTTTTAATCGCTTTTTCGTAACGCGCCCCGTAGATTCCGCCGACATCCCTTTTATATGTTCTGGCCACCGCGCGCAGAGCCTTCGGATTGCAGAGATCACCGAGCGCTTCGGCTGCGGCGATCCTGACCGATGCCTCGTCGTCATGCAACAGCCTTATCAGGGGATCATAAGCACGCTCGACTTTCATACGCCCCAACCGCCGGGCTGCGTTGGCTCGCGTGTGGGGATCCGAATCATTAAGCAGCGTGATGATCGGGCCTGCTTCGTCGAAAATCCATAGGGAAACCGCCGTGGCGATCACTCCTATTGCCACCAAGGTTACAATTACGGCAATAATCCGAGCCAGCATTGTCCCCCCCTTAGCCGGCATGCTCCGATTATTAATATAGTTCGTTAAACGCCTTAATGCATTCGAGCGCCATGCAAGCGCTTCGCAATAAACCTTACTCAGAACGTAACAACGTTGTCGCTTTCGGCAACCAGCTCGACAAAGACACCCTTGTTCATCGGGCTTGCCCCGCTACGCCTCAGATCTTCGTCGGTGACGCCTCTGGCCTTCATGCAGGTCCCGCAGGCAAAAATTGGTATTTCAAGAGCCGCTGTGGTTTTCAGGGCTTGATTGAACGGCGCCGCCCCCAGGCACTTTAGCCCCTCGGCGATCTCCTCTTTCAACAGGAAAACAGCGTCTCCCAGCAGAACGATGCTGACTTCGTGGCCCGATTCCGCTGCGGCTGCGGCCATTTCGAAAGGTGTTATCGCCTTGAACGGATTATCCGTCGCGTGAGTCGCAACGAAGAGCATACTGGCCATATGTGCGTCCCCTGTGACTGGCTTTCAATATACGGACGGAATTAGACTAGCGATTCTTCGCCCGACGGTCAACGATTCGTCTCTGGTTAGTAAACGGTAATCTTGCGCAGCAGCGTGTTGTTGGATTCGTTGATCTCCAGCCAGTCGCCGTCGGGGTTGACGACGCCAATGATGTACCAGTCTCGTACCGGAAACGAACCAGGAATTGTTGCGTTGAACTTGATCAGCTTCGAGCGTTTGCCCTTGATCGGCGGAATCTCGGTTGATCCGAGCGAAACATCTTGTACCGGCTGAAATTCCTTGTCGCGGCTGAGATAGAAAGTGATCTTCGACTCACGGTTATAGTCCACTTCCAGGTTGGTCACGCGGGCCTTTATCTTGAACTGCCCACCCAGGGGGACCGCTTTCTTGCAGGTGAGTTTTTTCAGCTTCAGATCGCTGGCGCCCCGCAGGTATTCAATCACGTTGAAGAACAGCTCGGTGTTATCGCCGTAGCCCCAAAAGGGAAAGCCGCAGACAGGCGGTAGGCTGAGCCAAACGTTCGAGCCCGTGGTAACGATAACCCTGCCCTCACCTGTCATGCTGCCCATTGCGAAGATCACTTCCTTCATCCCCGCGGGCGGAGAGGTGCTCTGGCTCCAGCCGGCTATGCCTTTGGCTTTTTGCCGGACGGTGATCATGCGTGGATCGTTCAATATTACATCTGTAACAGGGCGCCTCTTGGTCGTTGCCGGGTGGTTGAAAACATCGAGGTGCTCCACAGCGGAAATTGTGGGAACGGCTTCGATCGCGAAGTTTGTCAGCACCGGATTAATTGCCGCGATAGTGTCATAGTATTTGCACATCACCAGCAGGCTGCCGCCGTTTCGCACATATCTGACAAGCGCTTCCTGCTCCGACGCTTGCGTGTGGGTCATCCGCAGGCAGATGATTACCAGATCGATATCCTCCAAGAGCTCATCTCTATAGACTTGGTACGATTTCAGATCCTTTATCTCTGCACCCATCTTGAGCAGTTCCCGGCCCATATCCTTGAAATGCCCGCTAGAAGGATTCCATGCCGCCACAAACACCCCTGCGGGGTCCCAGAGGACTTTGAACGGCTTATCTGTTTCTTCGCTGATGGCGTATCCCGGCAGAACGGACAACATCATCGCCACGATTATGCAGGAGACAAGAGTCTTGTACATTTGGTTTCCCCCTATCTTTCGATCCAAGGACAGTTTTTCCTTGCTAACAGTCGATATTGACGAGATCTCAGTTTGTCACAGACTATACTTGGCGACATTTGAAGCTGCAAGGATTTTTAAGAATGACCTCTCCCTCGCTTTGACCGTGCCACTGCCATCCTCTAGAATGTGCGCCCGAAGATGCTACTGAATGGAGCAGGTGCCTGAGATGAACCACTTCGAGGTTCGAAAGACCTTTATCGATTACTTTGAGCACCACGGCCACCGCGTCGTGCGCAGCGCGGCGCTCATTCCCCACGGCGACCCAACGCTGATGTTCACCAATGCCGGCATGAACCAGTTCAAGAACGTCTTCCTCGGCCTCGAGAAGCGCGACTACACCACCGCAACCTCCAGCCAGAAGTGCCTGCGCGTTACCGGCAAGCACAACGATTTCGAGCAGGTAGGCCGCACGGCGCGCCACCATACTTTCTTCGAGATGCTGGGCAATTTTTCCTTCGGCGACTATTTTAAGCGCGAGGCGATCCGCTATGCCTGGGAGTTGATGACCAAGGGCTACGGCCTTGATCGCGAGCGCCTTTATGCTACCGTCTACAAGGACGACGACGAGGCCCACCGCATCTGGGAAGAAGAGACAGACGTTCGGAAAGAACAGATCTTCCGCCTCGGCAAGGCCGACAACTACTGGTCGATGGGCGACACCGGCCCCAACGGCCCCTGCAGCGAGTTACACTACGACATGAAGCCGCCGGAGGGTCGCCGGCGCACGCCCGAAGAAGTTGAGCTAGGCGGCGACGACGCCTTTGTCGAGCTCTGGAACCTTGTATTCATGCAGTTCAATACGAAAGAAGACGGCACCACCGAGCCGTTGCCCAAGCCGAGCGTCGACACCGGCGCGGGGCTCGAGCGCATCGCCGCCGTCAAGCAGGGCGTAATCAGCAACTACGACACCGATCTCTTCAAGCCATACATCGAGGCGGTAGCGGACTTGGCCGGCATTGACTACGGCAGCGACAAGGAGGGCTCCGTCAGCGCGCGCGTAATCGCCGATCACCTACGCGCCATGACCTTCCTGATCTCCGACGGCGCAATGCCCTCCAACGAGGGCCGCGGCTACGTGCTGCGCCGCATTATCCGCCGCGCCATCCGCCACGGACGCCTTGTCGGCCTTACCGATCCCTTCCTCTTCCGCCTCTGCGGCCTGGTGGCTGAGCAGATGGGCGACATCTACCCCGAACTGCCGGAGAACCGTGAGTACGTAGCTCGGGTGGTTCAGAGCGAGGAGAAGCGTTTCGGCCGCGCATTCGAAAGCAGCTACCGTTATTTTTACGAAGAAGGGATCGAGACTGCGAAGGAAACTGGAAAGACGATAGTCTCAGCCGACGTAATCTTTCGTGCATACGACACTTTCGGAATGCCGCTCGACCTGGCGAATGAGATCGCCAGCGAGCACGGCATGACTGTTGATGAGTCGGGTTTTACCAAACTCCTCGAGGGTCAGCGCGAAAAGGCCCGGGCGTCGTGGAAGGGCAGCGGCGAGGATAAAACTGATCCGGTATTTATGGAGATTCTCGACGAGTTCGGCCCCACCGACTTCCGCGGCTACGAAACCGAGACGCTTGACTCCGCGAAGATAATTTCTCTGGTTAAAGACGGACGCCGTGTCGAAAGGCTGGCCGAAGGTGAGGATGGTTTGGCGATCCTCGACGCCACGCCGTTTTACGGCGAGAGTGGCGGCCAGGTGGGCGACACGGGCCGCTTGCACGGCGACGGCACCTCTGCGGTGGTTATTGATACGCTCAAGATCGAGGGCGCCCTGCACGTGCATAAAGTCAAGGTAACCGCGGGCGAGATCGCCGTCGGCCGAAAGCTTACCGCAGAGGTCGACCACGAGCGCCGCTCGGCCATCCGCGCCAACCACACCGTCACGCACCTGATGCAGTGGGCGTTGCGCGACATACTCGGCCTGCACGTCAAGCAGGCGGGCTCTCTGGTGGCGCCGGATCGTGTGCGCTTCGACTTCACACATTTCAGCGCGATGACGCCGCGCGAGCTCGATCTTTTCGAGAAGGTTGTTAACCGCAAGATCCGTGAGGACGCCCCGGTCCGCTCCGAGGTCAAGGACCTCGACGAGGCGATCGGCGAAGGCGTCACGGCCCTGTTCGGTGAGAAGTACGAAGAGGAGGTGCGCGTCGTCCGCACCGGCGACTTCAGCGCAGAGCTTTGCGGCGGCACCCACGTCAGTCGTACCGGCGAGATCGGCCTCTTCCACGTCCTCAGCGAGAGCAGCGTCGCAGCGGGGGTCCGCCGCATCGAGGCGGTCACCGCAGAAGCAGCGGTCAAGCGTGTGCAGGCCGAACGCGAGCTGATCACCGAGACCGCGGGTTTGCTAAGAACCACGCCCGACGATCTTCCCGAGAGCGCGCAGAAGCTGCTGAAGGAAAGCAAGGCACTGCAAAAGGCAGTTGCCGATTTGAAGGTTAAACTTGCCGGCGCGGGCGCGACAGCGGGAGGGCCGGCGTACGAAGTTACCGAGGTGGGGGATTACAAGATCGCCACGCAGTTGACCTCCGGCCTCGACCCGAGCGCGATGAAGAACCTAGCCGACGAAATCCGTAGCAAGATTAAGAGCGGTGTTGTGCTCCTTGGTGATGCCTCCGAAGGCAGCGCTACACTTGTCCTGGCGGCTACGAAGGATCTCAAGGGCAAAATCGACTGCGGCGAGCTGATCCGCGACATCGCCAAATTCATCGGCGGCGGTGGTGGAGGTAGTCCTTTCATGGCGCAGGCCGGTGGTAAGGATGCGGAGAACCTTCCTGTGGCTCTGGATAAGGGTCGAGAGGTGATTGAGTTGAGGCTGCTTAAGTAGGGACAGTTCCCCCTTCTTTATTTGAGAACACCTCCCCGAAGGAATGGGATTAAGAGGCCGGCCGGCTGCCCGTTCGGCAAATGCCATGAACTGACTATTACCTTGCCTGCAAGTCGGTGGATGCGAGGGGATAAGTGCAAAGAACGTCGGTTTTACGGTTCTTGCTGATACTCCTTGGAATCTGCTCATTTCCGGCT
>Ga0307379_10001121_pt1 | contig 43019 bp, 46 predicted proteins | sample UN2MG_FD_202237 | JGI IMG/M metagenome (GOLD analysis project Ga0307379, IMG submission 202237) | Soil microbial communities from Risofladan, Vaasa, Finland - UN-2 | ecosystem: Environmental > Terrestrial > Soil > Coastal area > Acid sulfate soil | place: Finland: Risofladan, Vaasa | collected...
CCTGCATTGAAGTGGTTAGAAATAAACTGGGGAGTCCTGATTTTTCAGGAAGGCTGCAACCTGTGTCTATAGAAGGTTCGGTCCATGTTATTGATACAGATATTATTATCGAAGCACTTGGTTTTGAGCCGGATGCTGACAGCAAAATGCTGTTTGTAAAATTGAAATTGTCAGAAAAAGGGCTAATTATTATTAACGAAAAAACAGGCATAACAAGTAAAAAAAATGTCTATGCAGGTGGAGACATAACCAGGGGACCTTCATTAATCCCTGAAGCTGTTGCAGATGGTAAAAGAGCGGCTAAAGCAATATTGGAAGGCATGGAGTTATCGTAGATGACTAAACTAAACGATTTGAGTATAGATTTCTGCGGTGTGAAATTCCCCAACCCTGTTTTACTGTCTTCTTCTCCTGTATCAAATACAGCTGAGATGGTCGCAAGAGCCTTTGATAGAGGTTTTGGAGGAGCTGTTTATAAATCTATTACTCATGACAGTACAAAGATAATCCACCCTTCTCCAAGGATGACAGGGTATAATTACGGAGACAAGAAATTAGTTGGTCTTCAGAATGTTGAACAGACAAGTGACAGGTCCATGTATGATAATTTTCAGGATGTAAAATATTTGAAAAAACAGTGGCCAAATCACGTTGTTATAGCAAGTATAATGGGTTTCAGTGAAGAGGAATGGATCGAGCTTGCAAAACTGGGAACTGATAAAGGTGCGGATATGCTCGAGCTCAATTTTTCCTGCCCGCATATGACTGTCGAAGGTTCTGGTATGAAGGTTGCTCAGTCTTTAGGACTGGTAGAAAAATTTACAAGAGCCGTAAGAAATGCAGCAACCATACCTGTTCTGGCCAAGTTGACATCCAATGTCACCGATATAACCATACCTGCAATGTATGCCAAGAAAGGAGGGGCAGATGGCTTGACTGCAATAAACACTGTGAAGGCTCTTACTGAAGTAGGACTCGATGATTATGTTCCCAAACCCAATGTCGCAGGTATCGGCGCAATGAGCGGGTATTCGGGCCCTGCGATAAAGCCTATTGGTTTGAGGTGTGTTACGGAACTGGCTCAGAGTACTGACTTGAACTTGCCAATTGCCGGTTGCGGAGGCGCAGAGACATGGGTGGATGCAGCCGAGTACTTACTGTGCGGAGCTTCTCTGGTGCAGATAACCACAGGTGTTGTTCATTACGGATACAGGATCATTGAAGATATACTGGAAGGCCTTTCCTATTACATGGAGGAAAAAGGGTTTAAATCAGTGTCGGAGATCGTTGGTAAAGCGCTCCCAAATATCAAACCAACAGAAAGCTTTGATCTTTCCAGGCAGGGTGTTGGAGAATATGATCTGGAAAGATGCGTGGGGTGCGGTCAGTGTTATATTGTGTGCCGGGACGCAGGAGGGCAATGTATAGACTGGGATTATGAGAAGAGGAGACCTGTTCATGATGAAGAAAAATGCCTGGGCTGTATGATATGCTCCTTTATCTGTCCTGTATCGGCTCCTCCTTTGATTACTTACAAGGAAGTAAAAAATAAAAAACCTGTAATTCCACCTGTGTCGGAGTAGAGAGGTTATTAGTTCTTGGTGATTAATTCGAATTAATCAAAGGTAATAAGATAATGCATTTTGTAAATCATTGTAGTATAAGTATATAATATAGCCACCAAGAACTAACAAAGTTTCTGGTGAATAATTCACCAGAAACTAATGAGCTACAGTAACTTTCTTTAAGAAAGGAAATAATTATATGATTGATAGGGTCATTAAAGGCGGTTTAATACAGGCTTCAAACGTGATAGCTCCTGCTGAAGACACATCAAAAATGTCAAAAAAGGAAATACAAAGTGAAATTGAGAAAATCAAGGAAGCTATGCTGGAAAAACATAAAAAACTTACTGAAAAGGCAGCTGGGCTGGGTGTACAGTTATTATGCTTTCAGGAGCTTTTTAATCTTCCCTATTTTCCTGCCGAACATCACATGAGGTGGTACGGTGCGGCCGAACCGATACCCGGGCCCACTACAGATGAAGTCGCAAAATGGGCAAAAAAACACTCTATGGTAATTGTGGCCCCTATCTACGAATATGCCATGGATGGTGTGTTCTATAATTCCGCAGCAGTGATAGATGCCAACGGCAAACTACTAGGTATTACCAGGAAGATGCATCTCCCCTATGTTTATCCAGGTTTTTACGAAAAATATTACTTCAAGCCGGGGAATACTGATTATCCGGTATTCAACACCGCATACGCAAAAATCGCGCCTTACATCTGTTATGACAGGCATTTTCCTGATGGAGCCAGAATACTCGGGCTTCATGGGGCAGAAATAATGTTTAATCCTTCTGCAACAACAGCTGGATTATCCAGGTATCTCTGGGAACTGGAGCAGCCCGCCCATGCTGTAGCCAACGGATATTTTGTCGGAGCTATCAACCGTGTCGGTAGGGAAAAACCGTGGAATACCGGCCGTTTTTACGGATCATCCTATTTCTGCAACCCAAAGGGAAAAATTATTGCCCAGGGCTCAGAAGATAAGGATGAAGTCGTGGTGGCTGATCTGAATATGGAGGAGATATACGAGATAAGAAACGCTTGGGCGTTTTACAGGGACAGAAGGCCTGAGACCTATGGTGATCTTACCAAATTACTTCCATGAATCTTCTCCTCTTTATCCGGGATGAATGCACAATGGGTAAATTCATCACTAAATACTCGAGAATACATGAAGAACGCAAAATTGCAATGGGTCGTTCGGGGCCGATCGTAACGACCACAGATCGTATGATCTGCGAATGCACGATCCCTATGATTGATTATATTATATAGAGCATTAAAAGGAATTCTCGTCTCAGCAGGAGGTATTTTATGGACCTGATCATTAAAAATGTAAAAGTCGTAAATGCCGATAGAACATTTTCGGCAGACATCGGCATACAAAGTGAGAAGATCATAAAAATACAAAAGGATCTAAAAACTGATGCTGCTGAAACAATTGATGCAAAGGGGAAGTATGTATTTCCAGGCGGGATTGATGTGCATGTACATCTCAATCTTTTCTTCTGCGATACATATTCAGAGGACTGGGATACTGGAACACAGGCCGCAGCCTGCGGAGGTTTGACGACAATAATCGACTATGCGATTCAAACTAAAGGGAAAAGCATAGCAGAGGCCATAGAGGCGAGAAAAAAAGATGCCGACCCAAAGGTCTGCATCGATTATTCTCTTCATGGAGGAATAACCGACTGGAACGAACACACGAGGGAAGAGATGAACCACTTTGTTTCAAACGGCATTCCATCATTTAAAATGTTCATGATATACCGCAAAGAAGGCTGGATGGCAGATGACGGAATACTTTTTCAGGCTCTTGAAGAAACAAAGAAGAACGGTGGGATTATTATGGTACATGCCGAAAGCGCATTTGTTCTCGATATGCTCATCGAAAGGTATCGGCTTCAGACGAGCAAACTCGGAGCATGGGGCCATGCTCTATCGAGACCATGTTTTATCGAATATGAGGCTATCCAGAGGGCTATAACATGGGCTGAAGTAACAGGAGGAAGGCTATATATCGTTCATATGTCAACAGGCGAGGGCACTGATGCAGTAAAGGCGGGTCAGAAAAGAGGTGTAAAAGTCTGGGCAGAAACATGTCCACACTACCTGCTATTGACAGATTCTGTATTTAAAAAGAAAGATGGGCATCTTTATGCTACATGCCCACAGATTAAAAAGAAGCATGACCAGGAAAGACTGTGGAAAGGACTAAAAGATGGCGAGGTAGGGATACTTGCCACCGATACCTGCACCTTTACAAAAAAGCAGAAGGATATGTGGGAAGGGGACTTCACAAAGATTCCCTATGGTGTTCCCGGCATGGAAACTCTTGTTCCTGCAATTTATACTTCCGCTGTAGGGAAGAAAAAAATATCTTTGAACAGGTTCGTTGCCCTTACTTCTACAAATCCTGCAAAACTATTCGGGCTCTATCCAAAAAAAGGAACAATCGCTGAAGGAAGCGATGCGGATATCGTTATTTTTAACCCTGATAAAAAGCTTACTGTTGATTATAAAAAACTCTCAACAAACTGTGACTGGTCACCTTATCAGGGGATGAAGCTTACAGGATACCCTGAGGTCACTATCTCTCGCGGAGAGGTTGTTGCTAAAGATGGCAAGTTTGTTGGCAAAGTCGGCAGGGGGAAGTTTGTGCCAAGGAAACCGGGAGGGACCATATAGGTTAGAATTTATTTAAAGGAGAAATTAAATGGCTGAAGAAAAAAGGCTGAGTGTTGAAGAGATTAAGGAAAAGCGGGAAGAGTTTTTAATACCGGCATATTCCACATATTTCAAAAAACCTGTTCATATTGTGAGAGGAGAGATGCAATATCTTTATGATAGTGAAGGCAAAAAATATCTGGATGCTTTTGGCGCCGTGGTAACAATCTCTGTGGGCCATTGCCATCCGGATATTATACCGCAAGTGCAGAAGCAGACTGCCACTTTACAACATATTACCTCTCTCTATTATACAGAATCTCTGGTAAAACTTGCCGAGAAACTAGCCTCTATTATGCCGGGAGCTCTGCAGAAGTCGTTCTTTACCAATTCAGGCACAGAGGCAACTGAGATGGCAAGTCTGATTGCAAAGAACTATACCAAGCGCCATGAGTTTATCTCCTTACATCATTCCTTTCATGGCCGTACTCTTATGTCCATGGCGCTGAGCGGGCAGAGCCTCTGGCGCCATTCAGTGCCTTATGTATTCGGCGTGAACCATGCGCCTGCTGCTTACTGCTACCGCTGTCCAATGGGACTGAAATACCCTTCATGTGATCTGAGATGTGCTCATACAGTCGAAGAGATTATAAAATATTCCACCTCCGGAAAGATCGCAGGAATGATTGCCGAACCTATAATGGGTCTTGGAGGCGTTATAACTCCGCCCAGGGAATATTTCAAAATTGTGCAGGAAATTGTCCGAAAATACGGCGGACTTATGATTATTGATGAAATTCAGACAGGCTTCGGCAGAACTGGCGAAAAATGGTTCGGAATAGAACAGTGGGATGTTGTGCCGGATATTATTAACACGGCCAAAGGCCTGGGTAATGGTGTACCGATAGGAGGAGTTACCACCACATCCGAGATTGCTGAAGCGCACAGGAATCTAATACATTTTTCCACATTTGGCGGTAATCCTGTCTCTACCACGCAGGCCAGGCTGGTGATTGAAACCATTGAAAAACACAATTACCGGAAAAATGCAAAGGTGGTGGGTAATTACTTAAAAGAGAAATTCATCGAACTTCAGCATAAGCATAAAATCATCGGCGATGTGCGCGGGATGGGTTTGATGCTGGGTATCGAGCTTGTGAGGGATAGAGAAACCAAGAAGCCAGCAGCTCAGGAAATGATCGCGCTTATGGAATTATGCAAAGAAAGGGGCCTCTTCATAGGTAAAGGAGCAATGGCTGGTAATGTGATCAGGATCAAACCTCCATTATGCATTACAAGGGATGACGCTGATTTTATTGTTAATATTCTTGATGAAACTCTGCTCCTTGTAGAAAAAGAGAGCGGAATCGGATAAGTGAGAAACATACCTCTTTTTCTTTATACTCTTATAATAATCTTCAAAAAAACCACTTATTATGCAATGATCACTTCCAGTCCTTTATATTCAAGCTTTTGCACTATTTTCTTATCTACCCTATTGTCTGTTATAATTGTATGCACCATACTGATATCTACGTATTTCACGAATGACCTTCTTCCAAATTGAATTAAATTTATCATAACAGTAGGGATATCCTGTTTTATGATGTCACCTTTTATTGCGCTCTTCAGTATTGTAGATACTCTCTCCATGATTCATTAATTGCTTTTATCCCTGTAAATAATTATCTTTCGAAATTGAAAACAAAATCACATTATAAAGCAGTTCTCCCAATCAGAATATCAGGCGGTTTATGTGCCGGGACTTAGAAAATATTTTCTGCTTCTCATATTGGTTCTCATATTTGTTTTTCCGGTCTCCTCTATTTTTACTGAAGTATATCCTGTTGCTAATTCAAAGGGCAGCGTCTGTATTTTATACTATGAGACTGAATTCAAGAAAAAACTGATTACAGCACTTATAGAATCATTTAACACAAAAGAAATTAGTGTAACGGTTGATACTACCTCTAACAGCGATCAATATATCCCAAACAATTACGACGCGGTCATTCTTTTATCCGGTATTGAGGGTTTTAAACCATTACCAGAGGCTCCTGAGAGTATATTATAAAACATAATTACTCCAGAAACATTATCTACTTTTTTGCATATAGGCTTTTCAATCGTTCATATGGTCACGTTCTGGATAAGAAGAAAATCGACGCTATAACATCTGCTTCTAATGTGGAAGATAACGAGGTATTGGAAGAAGCGAAAAATAGTATTATCACGAAAACCATGGGAGTTTTGAATAAAAGGTAAGAGGAGCAGCACTATGAATATCGGTATTATCGTACATTCTCAGACCGGGCACACGCATTCCGTTGCCCGGAAGCTTATGGAGAAGCTCATCGCAGCCGGACATTCAGCAAACCTCGAGCGGGTTACTTCTGTCGGCAATGTGCATCCGGGAGCAAAAGATATACAGCTCGAAACACGACCAGAGGTCGACACATACGATGCTCTGGTATTCGGAGCTCCGGTATACGGCTTTTCACTATCGCCAGTAATAGCAAGCTATCTAAGCCAGCTTGTGTCATTGACGAGCAAAAAGGTGGCCTGTGTGGTTACTCAATTTTTTCCTTTTCCATGGATGGGCGGAAACCGCGCAATCGGCCAGATGAAAGAAATATGCGAATCCAAGGGTGCGGAAGTCTTGGGATCAGCGGTCGTTAACTGGAGCAGTTTACACCGCAATCGACAAATTATTGAAAGTGTCGACAGATTAAGCGGATTATTTTAACAGGTCCGGGGGGTATAATAGCCCCTGAAAAAATAGTTCAGCCTCGTAGTTCTCTTCTATATTACTGATCCGGCACATACTCCTATCGGCGGCGGATATCACTTCATCACCCTTCGTACAACACACATACTTCTCGACTCCTGGAAAAACCAAATCTTTTGTTGGCTCATATTATTCAAAACAGTAGGGGCATAATACTTTTATGGCGTCTCCGTTACTTGTGTCCTGCTCTATCGACCACTACCAGGAACCGGGTTGACATATGTAGTAATTTGTACTTTAATTGAACTACACAGAAAAAGGAGCTGATATGAATATCTACCTGTTCTTAAGTGGATTATTCCTGATTGCATTATCAGCAATACATGCTGTATTCGGTGAGATCAACGTATTCAGGGCCATTTCACAATCGGATCTTGATGCTATTATACAAACAAGTGTGTATGTACCCTGGCACCAGCTTACTTTCATATTACTGTTATCAGGGGCGGCCCAGGTATTTGTCTCTTTCAACAAGAAATACAGAGTATTATCCCTATTTGTACTCATAGTAGTCGTTGGAAATTTACTCATTTTTTTAGGGATCTCTGCCTTTCAAAAGAATTGGTTTATACTGCAGAATTCAGTGCCGCAGTACATCCTTTTTGCGATAGTAATAGTATTGCTCGCAGTGGGTATTAAAAAGAAAACGAATTAGGGCTCCTGTTAAACTTCGCCTGACACGCCCTTTACGCTGCACTGCATATCGGCGGCTTGTTTTACGGTCCATTCGGCTGATTACTCTGGGCGACGCAGAGTGAATTATGTATACTGCAACCTTAATTTATCGTGTCCTTCATTATAACTTCATATGGCGAACGCAAAAGAAAAGAATCATCCCGGAGGAATGGATTGCCGACAGTACGGCACCCTATTCGATCAACAATCTGAACGGCGACCCGTATGGGTATATGTGGAATATCATCCCGGAAACGGCAGGGTATGGTCATGGCTTCTATCACACAGGGAACGGTGTTCATCTGCTGGCTGTATTGCTGAACAGAAACTTATACTGGTTCACCGTGTAGATACATATAAGGAGTTCGATATTACATGGAAGCAGATACGCGAGCTGATGTACATGATAGTGGAAGCGAAAGGGGCTTCCTGATCAAGTTTTCTGGTGGTATGAAACGCTTCTCAACGGGAGCGGTCCCGCGTACATACAGAATCTCGACATGATCGTCCTTTACTTCGTTTAAAAAGAAGTTACGGAGTAGCTTGAATGAACCTGAAAACATCCATCAAATACTCAAGAGCCTCACGATTCTATGATTTATGCGAGTTGCCGATTGAGCTGTTTCTGTTTCGGAAATTTCGCATTAGAGCAATAGCTTTGGCAAATGGCAAGACATTAGAAGTAGGCGTGGGGACTGGTAAGAATCTCCCTCATTATTCACCTGAAATTGACCTTACAGCAATTGATTTCAGCCAGGGCATGTTGAAAATCGCCCGAAAGAAACTACTACAATTACAAAGAGAGCTGATCACTTTACAAGAGATGGATGTTCAGAAGTTATCGTTCAAAGACAACACATTCGACACGATTATAAGCACATTTGTTTTTTGTACTGTGCCTGATCCAATCGCCGGTTTAAAAGAATTGTACAGAGTTCTGAAACCGGGTGGTAAGGCAATCTTTCTTGAACATATGAAGAGTAAAAGGGCCTTAATTAATATTCATTTATATATGATGAACCTTTTTGCAAAAGCAATACTTGGAACCTCGATGATACGCGAGACACAAAAAAACATTGAATCCGCGGGGTTCATTGTACAGTCCGTTGAAAACCTCCTATTTGACGTAGTACGCTTGATCGTGGCCGGAAAACAGTAGCTCATCAAAGGCATATAAAACTTCGTCACTACGGCGATAAAATGACTGCATCCTCCGAAGAAAACGACCTTATGCACCTCCTTCTGACCGAGTCCCGGAAAAAGAAAAGATAAATTCCGGTACTGTTACTTCTGGTGTATAATAATGAAAATCAGAATAACAATTGTATTGATATCAGCCGTAACCGCTCGATCGCACAACAATTAAGTGTACTACAACCTTAAATCTGTATTGAGCAAAGGAGGCTTTAGCGTGACATTAACGAAATCCAAAGCTGTTTATCTATCGATCTCATCTTTGATGGTGATTGTCGGCATTTTATTCTCCGGTCCTGTGGGATTAATCATTACACGGACGTTTGGCGGACAATCTACATGGGAAGGTGCAGAGGTGTTCGCCGGTAACTACTCTTCGATAGAAGCGCTGCCTTTCGCTTTTGGTTTTCTGCTTATATTAGGTTTCATGTTCTTCTTCTCCTGTTTAATTGGAGCAGGTAAGGAAGGGCAGCAGCCGCTGGAGGTCATGGGGTAGTCCTGGCCGGGATGTTCGGTGCCCTTGTATGCTTGAATTACACCATCCAGGTGGCCTACATACCCATTCTTGTCGACGAGAACGCATCGATTCTGGCTTTTCTGGCGATGACGAATCCCGCATCACTTCCATGGGCAATCGAGATGTTCGGTTACTGCATTCTGGGAATCGCGACTGTCTTCGCGGCACCTCTGTTCTCAAACAGGGGCCTGCAGGCGATTATAAGATGGCTTCTGGTTCTAAACGGGGTCTTGAGTGTCGGAGGAGCTGTAATGTTTACTGTAAATTCTGCTGAGACGGTGTCGGGTCTCGGTATAGTTGGATATGTGTTTTGGAATGCTTTAATCGTGGTTATAATGCTGCTTGTAATCATTGAATTACGCTTCGGCAGGAGATCGAAAGCGTCATAAGGTCTTTTCAGTTACATACACTGCCTGGGAGGACAGAGTGGGAAAGAAAATAACCGTCCTGGTCTTCATATTATTTGGTATTTATCTATACGCCGAACTCCCGGCGTATCCTGGAGAGAGCAAGAAAGATCTAGAACTACCGGGATTCTATTTTCCGAAATTTCTGCAGAACAATAAAAAGGGCCCAATGACAGATAGCAATGCAATTCAACTGGAAAAAGGCAGAGAACATACATGGGGTAATAAAGTGGGTTTTGAAGTCAGCACAGGAATACAGGGCATCATGTCCTTTATACAATTGGGCCTTCTTTTTCCAAGGGCTGATAACAGCCTGTTCTTAGATGTAAAGGTGAAGTATATGAGCAGCTTGACCTGGGCTACCTACATAGACCAGGATAACAACGCCGTTTCGTTTCATCCTTCGGTGGTAGGGGGCGCATTTTCATTCGGGGGATACAGCCCTGTTTTCTATGATTGTGTACGGGTGTATGGTGGAATGGATGTTTTTTTAGGATATTCATTTACACCTTACGACAGCGCTATACGGCAAACAGGAAACCTGATCGGTGATAACCTGACATATGCTCTGCTCGGCTATTTTGGACTGGAGTTTTTCACTTCAGAGCATATCTCCATGATATTAGATGCAGGCGGAGGGTTCAAGAGTCTCATCGGAGATAAGAGTAACCAATATGCCATTGCGAGCAGCTGGCTTGGCAGCGGCTTCGGGATAAAGATGGGGATAAGATATTATCTATGAGGATATTTCCATTTAATATAGGTACACACTTTGGGGAGCCGTAAAAAGCAGATCGGGTGTCCCGGCTTGTGCCGGCCCGTTAGCTTATTTTCTGGAGAGCAGTTATGATGACACAGAAGGGAATAGAGGTCCCGGATGGACTTTCCCGCCTGCTCGAAAGCAGCGTACAGCTGTCAGCGGTATTCGAGAAGATGAGACCCTCGTGCCGGAACTAATACGTTCGTTGTCTCACTGAGGCAAACAGTCCTGTAGCAGTGAAAACAAGACTTGAAAAGATAGAGAAAAGGGTTCCTGAATACGGCATAAGGCATGGACTTTTAAGCCCTTAGTACGCCTGTGTTTCAGTATCTTAGACCGCCTGTTGCCGGGAGGAGGGCGGGATGAATACGTTTAAAAACCTGCTGAAAGATTTTTCCAGGGCCTTTTATGCGCCGGTTTCTCTCTACCGGGATATCCACAAAGGACGATCCTCTCCCAGCTGGCTTTGTGTTCTGGTTTACTGTCTTGTCTATGTTTTCGGTACCCTCTGGCTCTATTTCAATAACTACACACCGTTTGTAAAACCGTGGATAGTTCTGGACCCCGACGTGTATTATCTCGCGGAATCGATGTATCTCACGCCGCTCATTTTCCTTGTGTGGGTCCTTGGCGCCGGCATCATACATGTCGTCAGCAGACTGTTCGGGGGACAGGGAAGATTTGACACCATGCTCAAGATGACAGGCTATTCCCTGTGGGCGCCCTGGTATCCGTTGATAATCGTGGACTCGATTCATAGGACACCGGAATGGTTATACAATACCGTGCTTGCGATCTGTATCGTCCTTATCCTGGCTGGGACAACCATAGCTGTCAGGACCGAAGAGAAGATCAGCGTGTTCGGAGCGATCGTCACTTCGGCTGTTGCTTTAGGCTCAATTGCAGGAATCACGTTTACTTATATAAGATGAGTGCATTATTCTGTCAGATTTGGAGATCGATATGTGGTTTGTTTCGCCCCACCTCCATTTCTCACAAATCGAAGTATATAACAGAACATTCAACATGCTCTTTTCCTTCGCATACCCATCTGTCCTGTTAAATAAAAACACACGTTTAAATATATTGCACTTGTCAGATGTAAAAAACCGTTTCTACAAAAGGAGGGTAAAACGACGGAGACAAAAGCATTAAAAGCTTCCTGGATCCTACTTTTGATCATTCATTGCGTTTTGATAATCTCAGGTTTCACAATGATATTTGCCCCTGAATTTTTTCTTGAAACCGAATTCCAGAGGTATACGAGGCAGCAGTGGGCGGAGTTTATAGAGTCGAACCCAGAGGCCTCCTCATTTTTTCTGTTGGAGGCGGCTCAGATGGGTTTGTTCATGATCACTCTCGGTATCGTTTTACTGTTAATCACTCTTTTCGCCTATAGAAAAGGTGTCAGGTGGGCATGGTATCTCCTGCTGATCAGCAATACTTTAGCATGGGGCGGACCCGCGGTTACCAATACGCCGACAGGGGATATGAGCGTAATAATGAGTGTAGTAATTTTCCTGGTAATAGGCTATGTCGGGCTGGCAATCGGCGCTAAATCTGTACTGAAGAAATCGCCGGTTTGAATCACCCTTTTTGAACTGTATGCCGGTAACGCCGTACGTGTAAAGGTGGAAAAAAATAAGCGTTACGCTGATTGCCTAAAATTTTCGGTGATTGATGAGACATAAGGGTTCAATCCCCATTCATAATGTACAACCGTAAATAGGAAGGTCAATACCCATTCCTTTACGAAGGAATGGGTATTTATGCGCTTTTCTCACTGTAAACTCTATTTTTTACATGAAAATATAAACTACTTTCATATCATCACTAAGCTCAGTTGATATGCAATTGGTGAGAAAACCGCATGAACGCCCTATCCCGTAATAATTACCGTTATTTGTAAAAATGGGGGTCATACATGTACTATCCCGCTCGTGATCCTTTCAAAATGCAGCCCGGCGATCGCAAGCTCGACCGCTATGGGTAACGCATCGATCTTTTTGAGAACTGTCTTTAGGACGAGTTTCCAGTAGTGAAAACGCGCTTTCGAAACAACCCCTATGCTCCACATGCTTCTGATGAAGGCAAAAAGGTCGGTCATGGAGATCGAGCTTCTTACCGTGGGTCTGTAATGGCCGATAAATGTGTCGATTCTCTCATAGTAATGCTTCGGAGCATAGATCGTCGATATCAGCCTCTTGTATCCCTCGACGAGTTTCTCCTTCCCCATTTTGGGAACGAAATTCAGGGTGCCGTCTGTATTTTCTCCCGTGAAATCACTGAGAAGCCTTCCCTCAGCCTTGAGCCTCTGCCAGAGCTTTGTCTGCGGCAGAGCATTGAGGATCCCCACCATGGCCGTAACCACACCGATCTTCTGAATAAACCGGACCTGTGTTTCGAATATGCTCTCCCTGTCGCTGTCAAACCCGACTATAAATCCACCCATTACCTGCATCCCGTGTCTGTGTATGGCCTTTACGGATTCTGCGAGGTCCCTTCTTGCGTTCTGGTTCTTGCTGCACTCTTCGAGGCTCGCGACATTCGGGGTCTCAATCCCCAGGAACACCTTGTTGAAGTTCGCGTCGCTCATGAGCTTCATGAGCTCTTCATCGTCAGCGAGATTTGTGCTTGCCTCTGTAAGCAGCTTGTAAGGGTACTTATGCACCTTCTGCCATTCTATGAGATGGCGGAGCATTTTTTTTACTTTGACCCTGTTGCCGATGAAGTTATCATCAACTATGAATATGGCCCCTCTCCATCCAGCCTCATACAGCGTCTCGATCTCATCTGTCATCTGCTTCGGGGTCTTTGTTCTCGGGTTGCTGCCGTTCATTATAGGAATGTCACAGAATTCGCAAGCGAAAGGGCACCCCCTCGAGAACTGTACGCTCATCGTTACGTAGTCCCTGAACCTTATCAGAGACCAGAGAGGTGCAGGCGTTTTTGTAATATCAGGTCTTTTTTTTGAGGTATAGATCGGTTTGGGATCCCCGTTCTCGAGGTCTCTCAGAAATAGGGGGAGGGTGACCTCCGCCTCGTTGAGGACAAAATGATCTACTCCGGAAAACTTCTTGTGATTTATCGTGAAAGCAGGCCCGCCTGCAACAACTGTTTTACCCATGGCCCTGCAGCGTTCGATGATCTCGGCTGCGCTTTTTTCCTGCACTATCATGGCACCGATAAAGACCATATCGGCCCATTTTATGTCCTCGTCTTCGAGCCTTGAGACATTGACATCGACGAGTCTCTTTTCCCATTCGTTCGGGAGCATCGAAGCCACTGTCAGCAGACCGAGAGGCGGAAAAGCCGCCTTTTTTGAGATGAATTTCAGTATATGCTTGAAGCTCCAGAATGTATTCGGATATGTTGGATAAACGAGCAGTATATTCATTATAAACGGCCTTCTTTTTCAAATATATTTTTGCAGCAGCTTTAAAGGTACCTCTTTTTTGTAGATGTGCACACCATGTATGTCAATTTTCTTATTAAACAAAGTGGTTGTCAGGAGTTAGCGTTTCTATGTATCATCTGTACAGAAGGGCCGAATCCTCCGAATTTTTTTTATAGCAAATCAGGCCCATTGGTCCCATTTATAGAGCGAAGGCCGAGGCGACCGATACCCGAAATTTTACGGGGATGACATCGTTCCGCTCTATTATAGCGCCGTAAAAACAGAGGGGTAATTACTCACTTGTGCTAAAACAGTATGATATATAATATCAGCTCTGATCATACCGGAGGTTCTGATGAAGGCACTTGAAAAGTCCCTGGCAGTTTTTTTCCTCGTTATGGGAATATCCATCATCTTTGTGTGGACCATGCTGCTTGTCAGCGGAGATGTTCCTTTCAGCTCCGCCGACCTGTTCGGGTTCATCTTTCACTGGGTATCCGAGCTATTTTTAGCTGTTTTGAGTATAGTCCTTTCTATCGCCCTGTTTTCAAAGAGAGAATGGGCCCGAACCGTTTGTTTTTACAACCTTGGAATGTCTGTTTCTTCCACTTTTAATGCCGTGTACCACTACACTTTCAAGGCCCCTGCATTACCGCTTGCGGCCTTTACCGGTTTGTTCTTCATCATCTCGATTATTTTTCTCGTGCTAGGCTTCAAACACTTCAGTTTTAAGGATTCCTTGTTACAATTCGGTCTCTTCAACATAGGCCTTTTCCTCTATCTTGCGCTGAATCTTGCGGGACTACAGGGACAACAGGGAGAATGGGCCTTTTTCGCTATCCTTATCTTTCTGATCTGTACGTGCCTGTTTTTTGTATTCAGGCTTGTTGGTTTGAATAAAAAGACAGCGTAGATAAGGCCCATCCGCAGTTCGGATAAGAGAGTATCTGCATCAACACTCGGGTCGGCGCCTGCCTGTTTTTCAGCGTTCGATGATAGCCGGTATGGCCTGTTATGAAAAGCGGGCATTCCTGTATCTGCCGTACAGGGACGAGGAGAGGGAAAGTGGAAGACGAAGATCGAGTATTAAGTTCGTTGGAGCTCGTGCTTTTTGACCTGGCAGGGACCACAGTTGATGATCGTGTTGCGGGAGAGCCGCTGGTTGCTGCAGCTATGGTCGAGTCGTTTGCGGAAGCGGGGTACAGGCTGGGACTCGAGGATGTTCAGCCGCATCGTGGGAAGATGAAGATCGAGATGATACGTTGTCTGTTCGCCGGAAAGATGAAGGCAGTCGATCGGAATTTCGAAGATGAGACTCTGCGGATCCATGGTCTTTTTCTCAACAGGATTATGGCCGGAGTTGACAGGATGAATGAGGTAGAAGGAGCGACCGAGACATTTCGTTTTCTTAAGGACCGCAGGATTAAGGTAGGCGTCGGAAGCGGTTTTCCCGGAGAAATCGTCGAGCAGATCATTTCCCGCATGGGCTGGCGGAGAAAGGGCTTTTGGACTACACGGCCGGTGCCGATAAGATTGGCGCAGGCCGGCCTGATCCTGCGATGATACAGCATGCGATGCAGAGGCTTGGTGTCCGCGATCCGCGGAGAGTGCTGAAAGTAGGGGATACTGCGGCTGACGTGGAGGAGGGGAAGAACGCCGGTACATGGACCGCTGCGGTGCTGACAGGATCGCAGCCCGAGGAGACCCTGTGGGCCGCAGGACCGGACTTCGTGCTGGCAAGCGTCGCTGCACTGCCTGGGCTTTTCAGGTGAAGATATAGGGGCGGAACACCCATCCCTCACAAACCACTGTAAATACTGGGGATGGGCGTTTTGGCCTATCGCTCACAAACCACTGTGAATACCCGGGATGAGCATTATGGCTTATTTATTATCAACCGGAATAAATTAGTAGGGGATGGGCGTTACGGGGCTTTTCTCACTGTATTTTTATATGATTGTATTAAATATTATCGTGTCTTCAACCATGTACGATGCTATCCGATTCACCAGAATACCGCGTTAAGGTCACACGGTAAATACGAAGAACGGTATGTAGCAATGCTTTTGTTACCGTAAATTCTACTTTTTATCTGATTATTATAGGACCATAATTCGGCTGCGATGTTATCAGGTTCAGGGGAAAGCCGCACTGAGGTCCAATTTTTCACCGATTACGGAAAATAATAGAGGCAGGTAAAAAAGAACGGATTGGGTTCAGAAAAAATGTAGAACATATGCAGAAAAATCTATACTATTTGTTTCCGATTTGATTATACAGTAGCACTATTTTTTATTGTCAGCTTCCAAAACAGGTAAATAGGCCCATCCAATGAACTGCAGGCCGGGATGCGGCGCATGCTGCATCGCAATTTCGATCTCTTCACCGATACCGGGGATGCCGGGGGGAAAACCCGCAGGGGTACGGTGCGTTAACCTTGCAGAAGGCAATACCTGTACTATTCATCGTAGGAAGGATTATCCTAAGGTCTGCAGGGGTTTGAAACCGGCAGAAGAGATGTGCGGAACTAAATGCGAAGAGGCAGTCGCATATCTTACTGAGCTCGAAAAACAGACACACCCGGACTCGATCGACTGACGGTATCACATGTCGTGCGGCCGTTCTAATCTCGGAACGAAAAAAACAGTATTCCGGGGACAAGATCGCTTCGCATATACAACAGCAGGTACGAAGTTAACACAGGAAACCCGCGCCTAGTGCCCCCGGAAAAGCTACATCAGCAGTCTCTTTGGGTGGGTTTATTAGGTTTATTACAACTCCACTCGACTCTCAGGGGTGAGCCGCCATGTTAAGAAAATTCCTGATAACAGGGTTTTTTATGACGGTTATCTCTACATCTATCTCCTGCAGAACCGGGTCGGTCGTTCGAGAACAGCAGCAAGACCTCTTGTACAAGAGAATAGATAACTACGATACTGATTTTGATAAGGGCCTCATCGAGCGCGTAGGCATACCTCCTGATTTTGTCCTTACCTATATCAGAAGGGCGGACAACATGCCCGGATATGCACCGTATACGCCGACCGAAGCGGAGATGACGATTATAGAGAAGGAGCTCGAGCTTCTTCCGGACATACACAGGCAGATACTGGAAAAACGCCTTGTAGGGATCTATTTCATAGAAAATTTCCTGGGAAGCGGTCTCGCTGACTATATAATCGGTGATGACGATACTGTTTATACGATACTCATATTCAATCCCCGCGTACTGCAATCCTCCCTTTCTGAATATGTGTCATACAAGGAAAACAGCTGCTTTGTCCGGGACGACTCTTCGACCCGAGTCGAAATCCAATTATGTATATCATGCTCCACGAGTCGACACACTGTATCGATTATATAGAGATGTTCACGCCTTGGGTCGAGCCGCACCTGATCGGGTTTCAGGGGCCATCTCAGAGAGATACGGCGTTTTCCAGAGCAGTCTGGAAGGATTATTCTCTACTGAACGCATCTGTGCAGTTTCCATACAAAGACGAGATCACCTTTTACGGATTCAATAATGGTCCTAAAATAAAGATTTCTGATGCAGTTGATGTTTATCAAACCCTGGAAACCTCCCCGTTCGTTTCTCTGTACAGCAGCTTGAACTGGGCGGACGATTTTGCAGAGTATATAACATTTTATTATATGACCCGCAGTCTCGGCATCACCTACAGAATAACGGTCAAACGGAACAGCGAACCTGTCTATAACTACGAATCCATGAGATCTGAACGGATTATTGCAAGAAGCAGACTGTTGGATAAAGAACTGGTGAAGCTCCTAATATTTATACCTTGACACATTGAGTATCTTACATATATTTAATATCATTATTTTCGGTTCCTAAGAAGAGTACATACTTAATAGTATAAAGATATTGTTTGAAAAACGTACGCTATGTCCTGGTGAGACCTTATTTAAGCTTTAATCGGCTGATAAAGTACTCTCTTTTTCTATATAGATCTTTGTTACCCTTTCTGAGATACACGAACGCCGGTGCTGCGGAGCGGATATATCGGCTAGTCGATTAGAGATCAAATTAAGTGTTATAGTCCCACGTCGCTATTGTCCAAAGTAATACCCACGGCCACAATAGGTCTCGTAATTCCTATTTGACAAGGTTGAGATAAGTACCTGTTTTTGGATGACTCTTATGAAAAAAACGCTGATAGTACTTTCAAGGCAATTTTTTCCTGAAAGTGATGATTAAAATACTAGATATGACAAAAATCGATAGTATGAATACTACTAAGGCCGATGGTTTACACAATAAGTGTATTTACATCATTGGTCCAAGCAGCTTTCAAAATGAATTTATAAAATATTTTTTAAACAAAGAATTGGGAGTGAAGTGCGTAATAAATGGAAGTATAGAATGTATTCAGAACTGCGATGATGCTGAAAACACTCTCATTCTTTTAGATATATCTGATAATGACATGAAAAAGCTCCTGATTGAGAGAGAACCTGGGTATAGTAGGCTGCTTTCCAGTTATTTTGTCGCATTGTTTAATATGGATAATAATACAGGAATTGAAAAAGAAGCAATGCGCTGTGGAATACGGGGTTTCTTTTATATAAATGATACAAAGGAACAATTCCTAAAAGGAATCCAGGTGATTTTTAAAGGAGAATTGTGGATTTCACGTAATGTACTCTCGAAGTATATTTTAGAAAAGGTAAATCTCTCCCCCTCCTTTAAACAACCAATAACGAGCAGAAGTAACCATAATCTCACAAGACGTGAAATCGAGATACTAGCCATGGTTTCAGTCGGGGCGAGAAACGATGAGATAGCGAAGAAGCTATGTATTAGTCCTCATACAGTAAAAACCCACCTCTACAATGTTTTTAAAAAGATCAAAGTTACCGGTAGACTACAAGCGGCTCTTTGGGCCGCGAAAAAGCTATAAATTCTAATACAAAATTAGCACTTTATTATATATATATACTACTTTTATCTTAGGAATTTTGCTATAATTTAATCTAAAAATACGTAATAAAATCATGTTTTTTACTTATTGTTATTTTATTTTTTTGTGATATATATACACTTATGAAAGAGAATAGAAAATTAGAACGATTTGAACTTGATATACCAGCTAGGCTTATGGTAACCACAGATGCTCAAAAAAAAGAGGTGATTGAATTACAAACAGTGAATATAAACGCTGGCGGTGCATTTCTACAAACGGAACACAGTTATCCAGTTGGAACCAGAGTACAGCTAGATCTAGTACTACCGGTAGAAAAGATAAAAGAGCTCATAGGTATGTATGGATGTGTGAAAGTCGTTGGAAAGGTTGCCCGCTCTGAATCTCAAGGAATAGCCATTATTTTTGATAATAAATATGAGATTATGCCTTATCGAAGGTAGTCAAACTAATTAGTCATGTCTTTAAATGAAAAAGAGGAGCCTGTTTCGGCGGCACTCTTTTATTTTATATGAATACCTTATGATTGAAAGGGATATTTATATTTTTATCTAAACAAATGTGGGTATTATATAAGAAAGTAGTAATATTATACTGTAAAAGGGTATTAACCTTTAGTGCGGTTTTCTCACAAATACCATAGCAATATGCTTAGTGATGATATGATAGTAGTTTGTATTTTCATGAAAAAAATAGAGTTTACATTGAGAAAAGCGCTAAAACCCCTATGTCCAAATATTTAAAGAGTTTTGTGAGAAATGGGGGTTAGAAGATTGGAATATTTGTGCTCTTGAAACAAAAAATAAAATATATTAAAAGATAGATAATAACAAAAACGGTTATGACTAAAAAAAAGTGGCAAATAGCTGTAGCGATCACAGGTTGTATCTCTGTCCTGGTTTTACTTATAGGATGCCAGACTTACCCTAAAGAAGTGAAAGTTGATCCTATAGCATATAAACCAAAAGAATATCCTGAACCCGAGGTAAGGCTCAGTCCCGGAGATACTCTGGAAATCAGATTTTTTTATACTCCGGAACTCAATACAGTTCAAACCATTCGTCCTGATGGGAAGATTGCTCTTCAACTTATAGGAGAGGTAATGGCGCAAGGTAAAACGCCAATTGAGCTTAAAGAGGAATTGCATGAGCAATACAAGCAGCATATAAAACAGTTGGATATTACAGTCATTGTTCAAACTTTCAGCAACCGTCGAGTATATGTGGGGGGGCAGGTAAACACCCCGGGAAGTATCCCCATGCCGGGAAAGCTTACTGCACTGGAAGCAGTAATGCTTGCTGGGGGAATTAATTTGACAAATGGAAGTTACGAGAATGTGCTGATCATAAGGTATGAAGATAATAAATGGGCGGGCGGGATGCTTAATCTTAAAAGGGTCCTCGAGGGTGAAAAGGCAGAACAGTTTTGCCTAGAACCCCAGGATATCGTATATGTTCCTGAAACGAGAATAGTAGAGGTTAACCGGTGGATAGATCAAAACATTGACAGGATACTTCCTTCGATTGGCTTTACATATACTATCGTTCCAGGCGGACCTAACCCCCTTGGGATAACTGTTAATCCCGCACCTTAACGAGCAAAGATAACTTTTGGGGAAACATGTAATGGCAGAAGATACTAAAACCCAAGAAAGATCAATGAGGGATATTCTCTATGTAGTATTCAGGCATAAATGGATGATAATTGCTATTTTCATTATTGCAATTGTTTTGGCGTTTGTAATAGCTTTATCAAAACCGGATATATATATATCCAATGCAAAAATAATGGTTTCTGGAGGACAGACAGGCCCACTGGAAATGATGACTGGAGTGTCTGGCCCGAGCGAAATTATTTCAGAGTTAGAGCTCCTGCGGAGCAGAGGATTTGTCGAGGCAATTGTTGACAAAATCGGACCTGAGAAAGTGCTTTATACTCCTGCGGATGAAAAAGGTCCGGCTGAAGTGCTGGCTATTATAATTGAAAAAATTGGTATAATAAAACGGGAGGAACAATCCGTTGATCCCATTGAAATACGGGAAAAAGCGATTGAGGAATTTACAGATACTCTAAGTCTCAGGGCAGTCCCGCGTAGCACTATTATTGATGTCTCGTATCAGGCACGAACCCCTGAATTAGCTCAAGAGATCTTAACAAATATCATCGAAATATATATAGATAAACATATAGAAATACATACTGCTGCGATCTCGTTGGGGTTTCTTTCGGATGAAGCAGAAAGAATAAAAGCTGAGTTAACACAGAGTGAGAATGAACTCAGGCGGTTTCAGGATAGAGCAGCTATAGTATCACTTCCAGAACAAATAACTTTTCTTTTAGAACGCATTGAAAGCCTTCAGACTGCGATTGAACAGACAGATGCTGATATATATGCTTCTCAGGCAGCTATAGAGTCAATGAGGCCGAATATCGACCTACGCGATCTTCTCCAGGAAGAGGAGATACGGCTCGAATCGTTGTATGCAAGATTGGAAATATTAAATGAACAGATTAAAAGGCCGAACAAAGAGCTTGAAGAGCTCAAAGCAAATGAAAGAAAATATATTTCTCTCCACCGAAGGGTTGAGATGCTGGATGAAAACTACAGAAGGTATCTGGCAAGCCTTGAACAGGCACGTATCGCACAAACTCTGGAGAGTCAGGAGATTTCAAATGTCAGTGTCATGCAGAAACCGACATACATCATTGAGCCGATCAGCCAGGAGCGAAAGAAGATTCTTGCATTGGGTCTATTATTAGGGATAGTTGGAGGCATCGGCCTTGCATTCTTTTTGGAGTATATCAGTCATAAAGTAAGGACAGTTGAAGATGTAGAGAAGAGATTGTCACTGCATAGTATTGCTGCAATTTCTCCTGTAAATACTAAAAAGATTTTCCGTATTGTGAGTAAGGAAGGTAAAAGAGAACAAAAGGAATATTTACTTCCACCTAAAATAATGTCCAAAAATGTTACAGTTTGGCTTTATATCGATCAGGAAGTAAGAGAATGTTTTGAGAATATAAAAAACCAGGTTTTTCTTTCAATGAAAACCGTTAAAAAAAGTTCTGCCAAAGCCCCTTACATACTTGCAGTCACAAGCTGTCACAGGGGGGAGGGAGTTTCAACAATAGCAACGGGTATAGCGTATACAATTGCACTGTATGAAGGAGAAAATGTATTACTTGTAGATTCAAATCTTCACCATCCTGATATAGATAAGGTTGCTGGTATTAACCGTCCGAATGGATTGTATGAAATGACTGTCAAACCGCAAGGTCCAAGAAATACTACTGAGAAAACCAGCGGGTTTTTTTCCGATCGTAATATGAATGACTATCTATCACAGGTTAAGAGTTCGGATAAAATAGATAAACTATTACCGTCTATTGAGAAGCTCAATTATAAGATTATTGTCCTAGATTTACCTTCAATCAATGAGGGAGTTTCTGCTGTTAAAACTGCAAGTGCTGCAGATAGTATGATTTTGGTTGTCGAGTCTGAAAAGGTGCGTCGAGAAGTTGTTAGTCATGCAAAAGCAATGCTTGAGCGTTCTGGCGCGAATATTTTTGGGGTAGTACTCAATAAACGCCGTTACTATATTCCACAATGGATGTATCGGCGGTTTTAGTACCTAAATTATTTTCTTTTATTTTTATTAAAAGGGAGAACAAATATGCCCAAACTAAATAAAAATAGAATTGGGCTTACTCCTACTGTTGATCAAGAAGTAGAGTCTATATTAGAAACGGCGGAACTAATAAAGAAAAAGGCCGAGGAAGAAGCACGAGAAATAATTGAAGATGCCAATAGGAAAGCAGCTATCATAGGCAAAAATAATATTCAAGATGAAGAAAAAGATTTGAATGGAAAAGGGCAAAAACAACACAGTATTTGTAATCAGGAGGTATTTAAAATCATCCTTCAGCGTGAGAGATCACGTACTGATAGAAACGGGCATGAATTATCCCTTATCATCTTTGATTTTATTGAAGAAGAAAGTGTTAAATCGGTCAATATGCTGATTAAAGTGTTGAAATCAAGAGCACGCTCAATTGACAGGTTTGGATGGTATAATAAGGATACTATTGGTATTATTCTTCCGAATACTCCATATAAAGGTGGTATGAAGTGTGCTCATGATTTATGTAAGGAAATAATAACAAAAAAGGTATCACCTCCTAATTTTAAGGTCTATTCTTATCCATCAAAATGGCTGGACAATGATTATCATCGGGATCGTAAACCTAATAAAAAAGATCAACACAAGTATGTTGAGGACATAGAGCAAATATTTATTAAAAAAACTCCCATATGGAAGAGAACGTTAGATATAGTTGGCTCTTTAGTCGCTCTGATTTTGTTTTCTCCATTCTTTGTTATAATTCCCATCTTAATAAAAATAGTATCCAAAGGACCGGTGTTTTTTAAACAGGATAGGGTAGGGCAGGGAGGTAGACTTTTTACTTTTTTAAAATTCCGTACCATGAAAGCAAATATTGGCAGCACGGCTCATCAGGATTATTTGAATGAATTGATACAGGCTGATACACCGATGACAAAACTCGATAAGCAAAACGATCCGCGTATTATACCATTAGGAAAGTTCATCCGTAAGTCCAGTATTGATGAATTGCCTCAATTGATTAATGTTCTGAAGGGTGATATGAGTATTGTAGGACCGAGACCGTGCCTTCCATATGAAGCAAAAGAATATCTAAAATGGCATAAATACCGTTTTGATATTAAACCGGGCATGACAGGTCGCTGGCAGGTGAGCGGCAAAAATCGTTTGACGTTTAAAGAGATGATTCGTCTGGATATTATGTATGCAAAGAAAATCTCGCTATGGATAGACTTATGGATACTGGTATTGACTATACCTACAGTGATTTCCATGATAATTGATAAATTTGCTATTGATGCATTTTTTAATCAGATAGGGAAAAGGAAAATTCCAGAAGAACAGTTTAAAGAGTTTATTAAGCGCTATTACTCTGATATATATAATGTAGACAAGCTTGAGTTTCTGGACGATAAATTAAAGAATTATAATATTGATTTAGTGGATCTAATGCTCCTTCTTTCCAGACTAAACAGGCTTTCCCCTACCTATAATGTTGCTAAACGATATTTCGGAATATGCAGATTAATTGATTGCGAAAAGAAATCACAGTTGAAAGAAGTGGAGCATCCTAATCGCTCCTAATGGCTTATATTTCATCAAAAAGAGTAGCTAGGTAAAATACAAGCTCAATAATATCGCATTAAAAATATTGTTTGATAACACCTTGGGCGAATAATTTTGAGGAGATTTCAAATGATCAATGTAGCGGTGGCAGGTTGCGGTTATTGGGGACCCAACCTTATTCGCAATTTTAATTCTTTAAATGAGTGTAAAGTAAAACTGATATGCGATACTGATAATAAAAGATTATCCTATGTGTCGAGTATTTATCCACTGATAAAGACCACTACGAAATATGATGATTTAATTAACGATAGTGAAATTGATGCTATTGCAATTGTAACGCCTGTTTCCATGCATTTTAAACAGTCAAAAAAAAGCCTTTTAGCAGGTAAACACACTTTAATAGAAAAACCTATGACGTCTTCTGTTGCTAATTGTCAAGAGCTGATAGAGATAGCCAAAGAACAAAATGTAACACTCATGGTAGGACACACGTTCATCTATTCTCCTGTGGTACGTAAAATTAAAGAGATCATCGAGCACAACGATATTGGAGATCTCTTATACATAAGCTCGAGACGATTAAACCTTGGGTTATTTCAAAAGGATATAAATGTAGCATGGGACCTCGCACCACATGATATCTCTATAATTTTATATCTAATGAAGGAAAGGCCAATTGCAGTAAATTGTCAGGGTAAATCTCATATAAATAAGGGAATAGAGGATGTAACCAACATGTCACTTGACTTTAAAGATGGCGGATTTGCTACAATACAAAGTAGCTGGCTTGATCCAAATAAAGTTAGGGAAATGATCATCGTGGGCAGTAAACGCATGATTGTTTATGACGATACTCAAACGTTGGAAAAGATAAAAATATATGACAAAAGAGTTGAGACTCCTCCACACTATAACACATTTGCTGAGTTTCACTTTTCCTATTATTACGGAGATGTATATTCACCCTATATTAAGCAGGAAGAACCACTTAAGAGTGAATGTCAGCATTTTCTGGATTGTATCAAAACCGGTTCAATTCCGGAAACCTCGGGCCTGGATGGTTTAAAGGTTGTGCAGATTCTCGAGGCATCATCTAAATCATTACAAAAAGGGGGAGCCAGGATAGAGGTTATTGATATTTAAACGGCAGAGGTCAAAGGCTAAAGGTGAAAGAACCATTATTTTTTCCTTTAGTCTTTTTCCTTGTACCTTATACCAGATCATTATTGAAGGATTTTTTTATGCAAAAAATTGCACCTGATGTGAAACTCGGGAAAGATGTAAAAATCTACGATTTTGTTAATCTCTACGGCTGCGAAATAGGAAATAATACTAAAGTGGGCACCTTTGTAGAGGTACAGAAAGGAGTAAAGATCGGGAAAAATTGTAAGATCTCGAGCCATACCTTTATTTGTGAAGGTGTGAATATTGAGGATAACGTCTTCATTGGTCATAATGTAACATTTATTAATGATATTTATCCCCGGGCAACGAATGAAGAAGGCAACCAACAAACAGACGATGACTGGGAGTGTATACCAACATTTATAAAGAAAGGTGCCTCTATCGGTTCGAGCGCAACACTTCTCTGCGGGATTACTGTAGGAGAGAATGCTATTGTGGGCGCAGGGAGTGTTGTAACAAAGGATGTCCCGCCAAATACTATCGTTGCCGGCAACCCTGCCCGTGTCTTGAGGAGAGTAAAATAAATAACCGCAGAGACGCAAAGACCGCAAAGGATAAAGGCTAAAGGGAAAAGGTAAAAGGCTAAAGGCAAAAGGAACATTGCTAATGTTTATGGATGGGAATAATGAGATTTGAGGAGCTTGAAGTATGGAAAAGATCTGCTAAGTTAAGTGCTGAAATATATAAAGAACTAAGAAATTTGAAGGATTTTGGATTTAAAGAACAAATAACAAGATCTGGATTATCAATATCGAGTAATATAGCTGAGGGTTTTGAAAGAGGCTCAGATAAACAATGTTTAAATTTTCTATCTTATGCTAAAGGATCATGTGGCGAATTACGTTCTCAAATTTACATAGGCATGGATATTGGATATATTGAAAAAAAAATTGCTAATAATTGGATTAAAGAAGCAGTTGAAATATCATCGATGTTAAGTGGTCTTATGAAGGCTAAGAGAAATTTTTTAAAAAATGATGCGAAAAAAAGGTAAAAAGAACAAGGCAAAAGAAGATAAATCCTTTACCCTTGGACCTTTAACCTTTGTCCTTTCACCTTGCATCTTGAACCTTTGTCCTTGTACCTTTTTACCTTAAGCCTTTAACCTTTTCCCTTGTCTAAATAGTTCTGAGAATAAATATAAGCAGAGGTAGAAATTATGAAAGTACCATTTCTCGACCTTAAAGCTCAATACGATTCTATTAAGGATGAAATTAATGCTGCTATTCAAAAGGTCATCGATTCTTGCGCTTTTGCCGGCGGTCCTTTTACAGCAGAGTTTGAAAAGGCATTTGCTGAGTTCTGTGGAACCAGGTATTCAATCGGTGTCGGGAGCGGCACTGAAGCATTATGGCTTTCCCTTCTTGCTCTTGGAATCGGTCGGGGTGACGAAGTGATTACAGTGCCTAATACATTTATTGCCACAGCAGAAGCAATAAGCTTCAGCGGAGCAACACCTGTTTTTGTTGATATTGATGAAAAAACCTATACTATGAACCCGGAATTACTCGAAGAAGCAATAACCTCGAAAACAAAGGCAATTATCCCTGTCCACCTGTTCGGCCAGATGGCAGATATGGATCCAATTATGGATATTGCAAAGGAACATGGGCTTTTAGTCATTGAAGACGCCTGCCAGGCCCACGGTGCCGAGTATAAAGGAAAGAGAGCAGGATCTATAGGAGATGCGGGCTGTTTCAGCTTTTATCCGGGAAAAAACCTCGGTGCTTACGGAGAAGCAGGTGCAGTTGTTACTAATAATTCAGACTTGCAAAACAAAATAGGAATGTTACGTGATCACGGCCAGGGAAAAAAGTACTATCACGATGTAATCGGGTGGAATGCACGGATGGATGGGATACAGGGGGCCGTTCTAAGTGTAAAATTAAAGCACCTGACAGAATGGAATGAAGCCCGTAGAAAAAATGCAGAGCTATATAATCAGTTGCTTTCCGAAATTAATGGGATCATTGCTCCGCAAGAGGCAGATTATGGAAAGCATATATATCATATATATTCAATCAGAGTTAAGAATCGTAAAGCATTGATGAGTTCTCTCAAAGAAAAAGACATATACACTGGTATTCATTACCCAGTGCCTGTTCACTTACAAAAGGCATATAAACATTTAGGTTTAAGTAATGGGACCTTTCCAGTATCCGTGAAGTGTGCTGATGAGTTTGTTTCACTTCCCATGTTTGCAGAACTTACTGAGGATCAAATCAGATACGTATCTAGTGAGTTGGCAGCAGATTTGAAAAATGAATAAACTAAAAATAAAATGATATTGTAGACACATTAATTATTAATTCTGCAGGAGGCTCTTGTGAATGAGATTGCGATAGTAATTGGTCTTGGGGAGATAGGGAAACCTCTATTCGAAGTCATTAAGGAAAAATACGAAACTTATGGCATTGATAAGGAAGAAAAAGAAGTTGAAGGACCATGTGATATTATGCACATATGTTATCCTTATGAGATCGATGATTTTATTCAAACTACTATTAACTATATAGAAAAGTATCAGCCGAATTTAACTGTGATAAACAGCACGATAATTCCTGGGACGACTCGTCAAATATACAATAGCACTGAAAAACTAATAGTACATAGTCCCATCAGGGGAAAGCACCGAAAAATGAAAGAAGAATTGTTGCATTACACAAAATATATCGGAGGTGTTACCAAAGAGGCGAGTGCCTTGGCGGCTAAACATTTTAATTCATTGGGAATGAAAACAAAGGTTCTTGACACTCCCGAAACAACAGAGCTTGCAAAGCTTTCTGCGACAACCTATTTTGGTCTTCTTATAGCATGGGCCCAAGAAGTTGAGAGATACTGCGAACAACTTAGCATAGATTATGATCAGGTTGTGAGTTTTTATGAGGAGATAGGTTACCTGCCTCCAGTGAAATATTTCCCGGGTGAGATTGGGAGGCATTGTATTATGCCGAATATCAAAATACTCCAAAGGATCTTTGAATCTGATATTTTAAACACAATCCAGAATTCAAATGAAATGAAAAAAAACAGAAGGCAGCTGAATTAGTAGATACTGTATGATATAAGCGCAGATGTGTAGGGTATAAATTTGATTGGTGTCATTATTGAGGAAAAAGACAAGGCTGTTGCCCGAGAGCTTTTCGAGTTATTTAAAACTCCATGGGAATTTTTCTGTAGTGACAATAAGTATGACGTTGTGATATCCATGACAGGAGAATTCTCTGGTGTTAGCGCTAAACTTGGCATCATATATGGAAGCAACCACTGCGACTTTGATCGGAGAAATGGACTTGTTGCAGCCTCGAATGGGATTAAAATGGTTCTCTGCTATCGAAAAAAACGTATTCCTATTTATAGCAGTTTTGTAGCCTTCAGGAATTCTGGAAGTATGGTCATTCGGGCTGAGGATACAAGCCAGGCAGTGGGGATAGAGGTATTTAATAATAACTGCAGAATTATCCGTATTGGGTTTGATCTGATACAGGAAACTCGCTTTCTGCTATTAATTGGTCAACCGGTGGAGTATGCAGCTATTCCCACATTGGAGTATCACATATCAATTATTCGTGATCTGATTGTTGATTCAGGAATTCCTTTAATTGAGATTCCACCGGTTCCGCCCGGCTATGATTGCATAGCTTGTTGTACACATGATGTTGATTTTGCAGGCTTGCGGTTTAATAAAATAGATCGAACGATGTTGGGATTTATCTATAGAGCTACATTTATGTCTTTATGGAGGTTCCTGACGAAGCAGCTTCCCCTGAAGAAGCTTCTTAAGAATTTACTCACTGTCGTGTCATTGCCACTCGTCTTCATGGGCTTATTAAGGGACTTTTTCGATCAGTTAGAACTTTACTTGCAGATTGAGAAAAACCTAAAATCAACTTTCTTTGTTATTCCTTACAAGAAAATGAATGGACTTAGCCCTGCCAAAGGTAACGTTTCAGGAAGAGCTACTCGTTACGATACAAATGATATATAACAAGAAGTAAAGAATTTACTTGCGAAGGGTTACGAGATCGGACTCCATGCAATTGACGCATGGAACGATTCAGAGAAAGGCCGAAGACGAAAAAGAAAAAATTATACAGATTACAGGGCAGAATGCAATCGGTGTCAGAGTACATTGGCTTTACTATAATGAACAATCACCAAGCCTGCTCGACAAAGCTGGATTCTACTATGATTCGACATACGGATACAACGAATGTGTTGGATTTTGGGGGAGGGACGACTCAGGTTTTTCGGCCTTTTGGAGTGAAGAAGCTCTTAGAACTCCCTCTGCATATTCAAGATACAGCATTGTTCTATTCGAAAAGAATGGGATTGACACAACCCCACGGAGTTCGTGCTGTCGAGGATATGCTCACAAAGACAAAGGAAATTGGCGGTGTCTTGACTGTGAATTGGCACCAAAGAAGCCTTGGACCAGAGAGGTTGTGGGATGATTCTTATCGACATGTGGTGAGACTGATAGACAATAGTGCCATATGGTCTGCCACAGCTCATCAGGTTGTCGAATGGTTCGCTCAAAGGCAGTCCGTTGAGTTCAACAAAGTCGATTCCGGCAGAGGACAGATTAAGGTAACCTGCAAGAGAAACACTGCAGTGTCAGATCTATTACTCAGAACGTTAAATTACTCTGCTGTAGGAATGTTACGCGATCACGGACAGAGTAAAAAGTACTATCACGATGTAATCGGGTGGAATGCACGGATGGATGGGATACAGGGGGCCGTTCTAAGTATAAAATTAAAGCACCTGAAAGAATGGAATGAGGCTCGTCGGAAAAATGCGGGGTTATATAATGAATTGCTTTCAGAAATTAACGGGATAATTACTCCAAACGAGGCCAATTATGGAAAACATATATATCATATATATTCAATCAGAGTTAAAAACCGAAATGAATTGATAGGTTTTCTTAAAAAGAAAGATATATACAGTGGAATTCATTACCCAGTGCCTGTTCACTTACAAAATGCATATAAATTTTTAGGCCTTAGAAATAGCAACTTTCCAGTCTCCGAAAAGTGTGCGCAAGAATTTGTTTCACTCCCTATGTTTGCAGAATTATCCGAAGAACAAATAATATATGTGTATAAAACAATTAGGGATTTTTCAGATTAGTAATGTAGAGGATTATTTATTTTGTTATTTAAAAATAAAAAACACGTATTGTTCATCGTTGAGAATGCTACTATTCCTTATGATCCAAGAGTATGGCGAGAAGCACAGACTGTGAGGGAGTGGGGTTATGAAGTTAGTATTATATCTCCAAAGGGTAAAAGTGCGTTTCGCAATTTTGAAAATATAAATGGAATAGACATATATAGACACCCAACAAAAAGTAATTGTAAAAGTAAATCGGCTTTCATATTTGAGTATATTAATGCGTTATTTTGGCAATTGTTTCTCACTATTCGAATCTACTTGAAAAAACCATTTGGTATATTACATGCCGCTAATCCTCCTGATACTATTTTTCTAATCGCGTTATTGTTCAAATTATTCAGAGTAAAATATATTTTTGATCATCATGACTTATCTCCAGAACTTTATTTAATAAGATTTTCAAGAAAAAAAGATTTAGTATATAAGACTTTAATTTTATTTGAAAAAATCTCATGTAAATTAGCTAATGCAGTTATAAGTACAAATGAGTCATATAAAAGAATTGTGCTAGGTAGGCATAATGTGGATCCCAAAAAGATATTTATCGTTCGAAATGACCCAATTATTAATAGTTACTTACTAAGAAAAAAAGAAAGTGATAAGGGTGAGGAAAGTAAAAAAGTTATTCTTTATGTAGGAAGTATTAATCCACAGGACGGAGTAAACATATTAATACAGGCGCTATATTATCTTGTAAATAATTTAAATAGAAAAGATTTTATTTGTTATATCATTGGGGATGGAGATTCTCTGAAATTTGTTAAACAGACCGCTAAGGAATTAAAATTAATGCAATTTGTTGATTTCAAAGGATATATACATGAAAAGGAAAAGATTATTGAATTTCTTTATTCATCAGATATCTGTGTAGAGCCCGCTTCTGATAATGAGCTAAATCGACATTCTACTTTTATCAAGATAATGGAATATATGGCTGCTGCTAGACCGATTGTAGCTTTTGATTTATTTGAAACCCGATGTTCAGCAAATAATTCGGCCATATTTGTTAAACCGGGAGATATAAAAGGTTTCGCAAAGGCTATTAAAAAGCTGATTGATGCACCACAATTAAGAAAAGAGCTAGGTAAATCTGGTCTCGAAAGAATTAAAAAAGAACTAAATTGGAAAAACGCTTCAAGAAATCTAAAAAATGCATATCATTCGCTTTCTTTTTAACACAATAGAAATGTTTATAAAGAAAGCTAATTACTAATAAAATGATTATTTGGATTTTAAAGGAAATTTAATAGTGAATTTTAAAAAACAAATCCTAGATTGTATTATAAAAGTTGAAAGATGGGTTGAGAATCATAACTATAAAGGTTATGAACCTTTCGACGGGTTATCTTCGTATTTAAGGAAACTGACATTTGGAAATTTATTTTTTGAAAGGATTTTACAGCAATTTATTCGGCAAAGTCCCATCAATCTTCGTCCCTTACTGGGGGTAAAACCTCAGGAATCTACAAAAGGAAGGGGGTACATGGCCTGGGGTTATCTTACAATGTTCAAACTAACCAGGAATCGCCAATATAGAAAAAAAGCTGTAAAATGCCTCGAGTGGTTAATAAAAAATAAATCTCCTAATTATTCACAGTACAGCTGGGGAAACCACTTTGATTTTAGCAGTCGAATTGGAGAGTTGCCAAAATTTGAACCAATAGTAGTTTGGAGCAGTCTTATTGGTCAGGTTTTTTTAGATGCTTATGAGATACTTGATGAAAATAGATATCTGGAAATAGCAAGTAATATATGTGACTGGATTATAAATCTACCTAGAGAAAAAACAGATTCAGGTACATGCTTAAGCTATGTGGCGTTCTGTCAAAGGTCGATTCACAATTCTAATATGCTTGGTGCTGCACTCCTGGCAAGGACAGCCAGGTTTACGGGAAATAGAGAAGCATTGAAAGTAGCTAAAGAAGCAATGGAATATAGCTGCACAAGACAACTGCCCAATGGAGCTTGGTATTATGGTGAAGAACCTAAATTCCATTGGATTGATAATTTTCATACAGGTTATAATTTGGATAGTTTGAAATGCTACATCGATAATACGAATAATAATACTTATAGAAATAGTCTTATAAATGGGTTTAAATATTTTAAACAGACTTTCTTTGGAGCAAACGGAAGGCCGAAATATTATCATGATCGAGTTTATCCGATAGATATACAGTGCGCCTCACAGGCCATCGATACTTTAACTAATTTCTCAGATTATGACGAATCATCTATGGAATTGGCTTTGAAGGTTGCAAAGTGGACAATTAAAAATTTGCAGGATGATGAAGGTTATTTTTATTTCAGGGTGCAGCCGTTAATAAAAATCAGAACTCCAATGCTTCACTGGGGTCAAGCAACTATGTATAAAGCGCTGACGGTTCTATTATCGAAAATATAAGTTATATTTTACCAATCTAAGCATTATAAATTGATACGAACGTGAAACTAACTTTAATCAATTAAAATGCATATAAAGAAAATACTGCTAATTACAAACAAGGTCATGCATTACAGAGTTCCTGTATATAACTATTTTGCTAAACGGTTCGAGGAATATGGTTATTTCTTTACAGTAAGATCTAATAGTCTTCAAAAGGAAAACACACATGATATTTTATTTGATTTTAAAAAAATACCTTTCAAGTTTTTAAAATATAAAATGGAAATTAATGAAATAGCACCAGATTTTGTGATATTGTTTTTACATTTAAAAAATTTTATTATTTGGCCACTTTTACATTGGTTGAAGCTAAAAAAAATACCCGTTATTTTTTGGACAAAAGGTGTAAATCTCGATTGTCCTGATAGTAAGATAAGATATTTATTTTTTAATTACCTTCACTCATTAAGTGATAGAATTATACTTTATTCAAAAAATGAAATAAAATATATTAAAGAAAAAAACAGATCGAAAATATCAGTTGCAAATAATACAATTAATTTTTCTGGTTTTCCAAGTATATCTTATACAGGGGATGAGATAAAGAAGGAATATAAGATACCCTATAAAAAGATTGTGCTTTTTGTTGGAAGAATGGGTGAGGGAGGTGGAAGAAAAAAGGTACACCATCTAATAGAGATTTTCAGAGATATTAAAAACGAAGAATTCGGACTTGTACTTGTTGGATCTGATTTAGATGATGAATCAAAGGCAAAATTAAATAAGAAAAATACTATTTACTTGGGTGAGGTACATGATCCTAAGCATATTAAAATAAGCAAATTATTTAAAATGGCAGATTTATGTGCAATACCGGGACACGTTGGGCTTGGTTTGAATCAAGCATTTTTTTGGGGGCTTCCTGTTGTAACTGAAGAAGGGAAACAACCACCTGAGATACATTATCTAATAAACGGTCGTAATGGATTTATTGTTCCTGAAAATGATTTAAAAAAATTAAAAGAAAAAATATTATATTTACTTGAGAATGATGACATAAGAAGAAAGTTCTCAGAAAATGCAAGAAATGACATACTGAATAATGCATCAATAGAAAACATGTTTAAAGGATTTTTATCGAGTATAAAAGAATTAGAAAAAGATTAGTACAACAATTTGAGGTATAAGAAATGAAAATAAGTGTTTTCGGCCTGGGGTATGTGGGTTGTGTCACAGGAGTGTGCTTGGCACAGTTAGGCCATGAAGTCATAGGAGTTGACATAAACGAAAAAAAAGTAAAAATGATTAATGAAGGGAAAAGCCCAATAATTGAAAAAGGAATAGAACAAATAATAAAATTTGTTGTTAACGAGAACAAGTTATTAGCTACATCTAATGCATCGGAAGCAATCCAAAAAACTGATGTGGCCATTGTATGTGTTGGTACTCCATCAAATAAAAATGGAAGTCTTGATTTGAAACACATTCTTAACGTTACTGAGCAAATAGGTAAATCGCTTATAAATAAAAATAATTATTTTGTAGTAATAATTAGAAGTACTGTATTTCCAGATACTATCCAAAACATTATTATACCAAATATAGAAAAATATTCTAAAAAAGAAGTAGGAGTGGATTTCGGTATATGTATGTGCCCCGAATTTATGAGAGAGGGAAGTTCAATTTATGATTTTTACCATCCACCCAAAAATGTTGTTGGAGAATATGATAGGAGATCTGGAGATATTGTAATAAAAATATTTGGAAAAATAAATGCTCCCTTATTTAGAACAAAAGTTAAAATAGCGGAGATGGTAAAATATTGTGACAATTGTTTTCACGCATTAAAAGTTACATTTGCCAATGAGATTGGAAATATATGTAAAAAGCTTGGGATAGATAGTCACGAAGTAATGGATATTTTTTGTGCGGATAGAAAATTGAATATCTCACCATATTACCTCAAACCTGGATTTGCATTTGGTGGTTCTTGTTTACCGAAGGATTTACAAGCATTTACATACGAAGCAAAACATTTAGACGTTGATGTCCCTGTTTTAGACTCAATCTTACCAAGCAATAGAAAGCAAATAGATAAAATTGTAGATAAACTTTTAGAATATAAGGGGAAACAGATAGGTTTTCTTGGTCTTAGTTTCAAGGCTAGTACAGATGATTTGCGTGAAAGCCCACTTGTTGCAGTAGTGGAAACCATTGTTGGAAAAGGTTTTTCAGTGCGAATATATGATAGATATGTTTCATTATCTAATTTGATCGGTGCTAATAAGGATTATATTGAAAGAGAAATCCCTCATATTGCAACGTTGATGGTCTCAAATGTTAGTGACATTATAAATCATTCTGATGTGATAGTTATAGGAAATAAATCTGATGAATACAAAATGTTAATTAAGCATCTTAAAAAAGGCACAGTCGTTATAGATCTAGTGAGAATAATTGATGATTGGTCAAATCTGGACGTAGAATATTATGGAATTTGCTGGTAAGTAGACAACATGATGTGACCGTCATAATATACAAACTATTAGACCTTTTAGAATTCTAATCCAAACACACAAATATTATGCCCTCAAATCTAGCACTTATCCTATGTTTACTATTTATTTTTATAGTCTTCATAATTGACTTCAAACAAAACTCTTATACTTCAGTTACTCTATGGATACCTTGGGTATGGATGTTTTTTTGTGCATCAAAATCAATTACACGTTGGTTAAATCCTACAACCCCTCTAGGATATGTTATATCTGGTGATTATATATCTGGTGATCCAATTGAACGCACTGTGCTTGCTGTACTTATGTTATTTGGATTAATAATACTGTTTAAAAAGAAAATAAAATGGTCGCAGGTAGTGGAGCAAAATATTTATCTAATTATTTTTTTCCTTTGGATGGGAGCTAGTATTTTTTGGTCTGATTTTCCATTAGTTTCTTTGAAAAGATGGTTCAGATTAATAGGTGATCTTATTATGGTTATGGTTATACTTACTGAACCTCAACCTGTCAAAGCTATTAGAAATATCTTCAGGAGAATTGCATTTGTGCTTCTTCCGCTATCTATTTTGTTTATTAAATATTTTCGGAATATAGGGGTTGCATTTAGCTATTTTGGAGTTGAAAGGTGGGCTGGGGTTACAACACATAAAAATAATCTTGGTGAATTAGCTTTACTATGTAGCTTATTTTTTATATGGAACATAATAACTCTAAAGGGTAAAAAGAGAGCATTTCTTGATATCTTATTTTTAAGCATGGCATTATTCTTACTTGTTGGTTCAAAAAGTATGACTTCACTAATAGGATTTATTATCGGAATTATTATTATTATAACTTTGTTCTCTATGAAAAAAAGGATAAATGAGCTGGGTAGTGTACTTTTTATTATTCCACTAATTGGTCTTATTATCTCAATTTTATTTATAGTTCTTCTAACAAATTCTGCGGTAGCAATGATTTTTTCAGGTTTAGGACGTGACATGACGTTTACGGGAAGAACTGACCTTTGGCGGGAACTAATTAAGATTGCTTCACAACATCCTATTCTCGGTGCAGGATATGGAAGCTTTTGGATTGGTGACATTAGTCATAATTTATGGAGTACATTTACATGGCGTCCTAATCAGGGTCATAACGGATATATAGATATATATTTAGAACTAGGTGCAGTAGGTTTAATTATATTGGTTATTATTATAGTTTATGCATATAGGAATATCGTGCGGAAATCATTTGTTGAGTTTGATTATGGAGCATTACTTTTGATATTCCTTATCGTTATTGTGGCACATAATCTTACTGAATCAAGTTTTGTGAGGCCAAACCGTTTTCTATGGTTTATTTTTCTCCTTGTAACAGCATATGTCCCCAAAAGTAAAGAACAATATTTCGAAGAAAAAGCAGAGATTGTAACAAGTGACTAATATTTCATTTTCTATTTAATCATGTTTAATAGAGTCAATGATTATTTGAAATCGGAAAAATTTCTGTTTGATTGAAATTTTACTTGCCTATATCCATGTTCAGGAATCAGAAGTTATGCTGAGCAACACCATTCAAAAGGAATATCAAAATGGTTAAATATTTTATTATAGGAACAGCTTTGAAACTATTTTCATGCTGTTCAATCATGCAACGGTTTTACCGTTTTCTGGGAAATACTTGTGGAATGAGAAAAAGGCTTACCAGTGGCATTCCTCCTTATTATATTGAGCGAATCAAACATACGCAAAATTTGTGCGCAAATTACAATATTTTTCAGGACGGTGACAGAATAATTGAGATAGGAACTGGATGGGTTCACTGGGAAGCAATAACCATCAGATTAATTTTTAATATCAAAGCAGTACTCTTTGATATTTGGGATAATCGTCAATTCGCCGCTCTTAAGAAATATTCCTCCTAACTTGATGACTTACTCGATAACGAAATTGATCTGAATAATTCACAACGTGAGCGTATACACAGGATAATCAGGTTGATTTTATCAGCAGATTCATTTGATACTCTTTATCAACAACTTGGTTTTCAATACGTTATAGACAGTACTGAGACCTTAAGGCAATTTCACGAAAAAGCGTTTGATGTCGTAATTAGTGCTGGTGTTCTTGAGCATATTGACAAGTGTATTTTTCCTGCATTTATCTCAGACTTTTATCGATTGCTCAAACCTGGCGGTTATTCGATCCATTTGATAAATATTGCTGACCATTTGTATGCCTATGACACAAGTGTTTCACGTAAAGAGTATTTAAGATTTTCCAACACATTTTGGAAACTCTTTTTTGAAAATAAAGTTCAATACTTCAACAAGGTACAGAGATCATAATGGCTTGCACTTTTTAAAAAAGCCGGATTACAACTAATAAGTGAAAAAACAGAACATATTGAGATTGAATCCTTAAAAGTACATAGACAATTTGCACACTTGAGCAAATCGGATATTGAATGTACGTCCCCGCAAGTTGTTCATCAAAAGCCATCTTTATCGTAATTTGATAAATTGATATTAATATGCTTAAGATAAAGAATATTTCAAGAGGACAAATTGTATCCTGGATCTTTTCAAAAATACCAATCTCTATTTTAGGAGGACTAACACGAACTAACTTAATTATTCCTTATTATCATGTTGTTAGTGATGAAAAAATATTGCATGTCTATCACTTGTATAAGTATAAAAACAGAAGTCAGTTTATCGAAGATTTAGACTTTCTTCAAAAAAAATATTCTCCAATAACTTTGCATGATTTATTGAATTCCATAAAGACTGAAAGTCCATTACCGAAAAATTCCTTTTTACTGACCTTTGATGATGGGTTTAGGGAGATGTATGATATTGTTGCGCCGATTCTTCAAAAAAAGGGAATTTCCGCTACATTTTTTATTAATACTGCATTTATTGACAACAAAACATTATGTTATGAACATAAAGCAAGCATACTTATTGAGTACCTTCTAAAAAAGAAATCATTCGGTTTGGAAAAACGAATAAAGGAAATATTCAAAAAGAACAATATACCGTTTAAAAATATCAAGAGTAGTATGTTATCAATAAAATATCAGCAAAAAGAAGTTATTGATGATATAGCAGAGTTGTTAGATGTTGACTTTAATGAGTATTTATGGAAATATAAGCCATACCTTACTACAAGTCAAATTATGAGATTAATAAAAGATGGCTTTACTATAGGGGCGCACAGTATAGATCATCCATTATATTCTACACTTTCATTAGAAGACCAACGATATCAGACCTTAGAAAGCGTAAAGAAGTTAATAGATGACTTTAATCTAGATTATGGTGCTTTTGCATTTCCTTATACAGATTCTGGGGTTTCAGAATTATTTTTTTCTAATATCTCTGATATTGGATTAGTTGATGTATCATTCGGCACAGGAGGCTTGGTAAAAGATCATTTTCCCCGTAATATTCAAAGATTGAGTTTAGAAAAACCATTAATGCCTGCCAGTAGAATAATAGCTCTACAATTCGCTCGAAAGATCTTTAGGATTTTGCAAGGAAAAGATAAAATTATAAGAAACTAACAGCTCTAAGGACGCTATTTATACTTATTGTTAAATTATAAATTAGCTAAACTTGTGACGCATCAATTTGGAATAGTTCTGTTAAAATATGAAGAGAAAAAGTTGCTTTTATCTAAAAGGTATATGAAAAAATATCGCTATAAAAAATTCTATCTGTAAATGATTGCTAAAATATAAAACTCATGGTTAAGAAAAATAGCCATATTTGTGTATGTATCTGCACATATAAGAGACCACGATTACTAAAGCGTCTTTTGCTAAAACTTCAGAATCAAAAGACCGATGGGTTATTTACGTATTCGATCGTTGTTGTTGATAATGATCATGAGCTGTCAGCTAAAGATATAATTTTAGAGATTAAGAAGAAATCTACAATTGCAATAGATTATTATATTGAGCCTGAAAAAAATGTTGCATTTGCAAGAAACAGAGCGGTTCAAAATGCAAATGGTAATTTTATTTGTTTCATTGACGACGATGAGTTTCCTTTTGAAAACTGGCTTTTTAATCTATATAAAACATGTAATGAATATAATGCTTCCGGTGTTCTTGGTCCTGTAAAACCTCACTTTGAACAAGAACCCCCCAAATGGATAGTAAAGGGCAACCTGTTTGATAAGCCGTATTATAAAACGGGAACAATTCTACGTTGGGAGAATACCCGAACGGGTAATGTCTTAATCAGAAAGAACATTTTCCAAGAAAGTGGAAATATGTTTAACCCAGAATTTAGACATGGTGAAGATAAAGATTATTTTAGAAGAATGACTGAAAAAGGCTATATTTTTGTATGGTGCAATGAGGCACCTGTATATGAAACACAATTACCTGATCGTTTTAAACTATCTTATTTTTTAAGAAGAGCTTTATTAAGAGGGAGCGTTTCTTTAAGACATCAATCAAACAAGCTCTTACCTATTTTAAAGTCCTTAATTGCTTTTCTGTTATATACTTTTGCTTTGCCGATTTTATTATTAATAGGATATCATATATTTATAAAATATTTAATCAAAGATTGTGATCACATTGGAAAGCTGATGGCTGCTTGTGGAATAAACGTTGAAAAATATCTATTGTAATTGCGAAGTTTCTTTATAGTATTTTATAAAGATGGGGAATTTAATGGTAGAAGATGATTTAATTATTAATTTTAATGATCTTATTCTTATTACGGGATCAAATGGTTTTATTGGTTCGAAAGTAGTTGAGACACTACTTAGTTATGGATTTAGGAATTTACGTTGTTTTGTCAGGCCCTCAAGCAATTTAACTAATTTATATGAAATTATTGGTTCCTTTAATGAAGCAAAGGTTGAATTGGTAAAGGGGAATTTACACTCATTTGATGATTGTAAAAGGGCAACTGTAGAAGTTTCGGTAATATTTCATTTGGCTGCAGGAATTGAAAAATCATTTCCAGGATGTTTTATGAATTCTGTTGTTACAACAAAAAATTTACTTGATTCAACACTAGAAAACAATAGTCTAAAGCGTTTCTTAAATGTGAGTTCTTTTGCAGTTTATTCTAATATGAATATAAAACGACATGAACTGCTCGATGAGACATGCGAGATAGAAAGCAAATTTATGCAGAGGTATAACGCATATTGTTATGGAAAGGCTAAGCAGGATGAAGTGGTATTTGAATACAGCAAGAGATATAATATTCCTTATGTAATTGTGCGCCCCGGTGCTGTTTATGGCCCTGGAACTAGGCAATTAATTCCTCCACGGGTTGGAACTGGAACTTTTGGTGTTTTTCTCCTTTTAGGTGGTTCAAACAGACTTCCTCTGACTTATATTGATAATTGTGCGGATGCAATAGTATTAGCAGGTGTTAAGAAAGGTATTGATGGTGAAATATTTAATATTGTAGATGATGACCTTCCAAAAAACAGGAAGTTCCTCAGGATGTACAAGGAAAATGTGGAACATTTTTTGTCAATCTGTGTTCCTTATAGGATGTTTTATTTATTTTGTTATCTATGGGAAAAGTATTCAAAGTGGTCAGATGAACAATTGCCACCAGTATTTAATCGAAGAAAATGTGCTGCTTTATGGAAAGGTAATAGATATTCTAATGAAAAGATAAAAAATTTAGTGGGGTGGAAACCTAAAATTTCATTTAATGAAGCATCGAAATGCTATTTTGAATATTTAAAAAAATTGGAAAGTAATTTATGATTAAAATTGGTATTATCGGATGTGGCAAACAAGCTGACGCACATGCAGCTCAAATCCAAAAAATTTCAGATTGTGAAATTGTTGGAGTTTGCGATAGAGAAGTATTAATGGCAAAGCAATTGTATGACCGGTTTAATGTAAAGCAATATTTCGATAATGTAAAAGAATTATTAGAGGTTACCAAACCCGATATTGTTCATATTATTACTCCCCCTCATAGTCATTTAGAATTAGGTAAGTTATGTTTGGAGGCAGGTTGTAGTATTTTCTTTGAGAAACCTTTTACGCTTAACACAGGAGAGGCGAAGACATTAATAAATCTCGCAAATGAAAAAAACTTAAAGTTGACGGTTGGTCATAATAATCAATTTAATCATGCAAATATTCGTATGCGGGAATTAATAAAAAACGGTTTCTTAGGTGGTAATCCCATTCATATAGAAAGCATTTGGGGATATGATCTTAGAGATCAACGTTTTGCAAAAGCTCTTTTAGGAGATAAAACACACTGGGTTAGAGCGCTACCGGGTAAATTATTACATAATATAATTAGCCACGGTATTAGTAAAATTGCAGAATTTTTAACAAACGACTGCCTAAAAGTAATATCATATGGATATTCTAGTTCTTTGCTAAAGAGTATTAATGAACCCGATATCATCGATGAGTTGAGAGTGATTATTTATGATGATTGTACTACTGCTTATTTCACTTTTTCATCTCAAATTAGCCCTATGATACGACAACTTCGGGTATATGGTCCAGAGAATTCATTGATTGTTGATGATATGCATCAAACGCTTATAAAGATATGTAGGACTGATTATAAAAGCTATTTAAATCGTTTCATCCCACCTATTATTTATGCAAAGCAATATTTTGCAAATTTTAGGAATAATAGTAAACAATTTATTAAAAGAAATTTCCATTTTGATTCGGGTAGGAAATATTTGATAGAATCATTTTATCGTTCAGTTTTAAAAGATACGCCTTTACCTATTTCTTATGAAGAAATTCTAATAACATCGAGGATAATGGATTCTATTTTTGAACAAATAAAATAAAATGATAATAACATGAAAAAACTTTTTTACGATAAAAATAGAACAAGCCCATGGAAACAATTATTAGGCATGAGGAGATGAGTAACTAGACATATTTGAGAGTATGTTGAGTATTTGATAATAGAATCAGAAAACGATCAATTGAGGATACATATGGTTTCATTAATTATATAATCGTTAATATCAATTAACATATTACTAATAATATCACTAGTGTCCGGTTATAATTCGAATAATAACAATTGGTTACAAGAATCACCCATTTGATTTTCTAAGTTAAAATCTGTAAGTATTTGTATAATAGATACTTGCTCAAATGCAGTAACACTGAAAATCTGCAAAATAGTGTAGAAACTGAGCTGTAAATTGAGACGTTTCTTAATAATAGCAATCAGCACATAAATGCTGATAGCTATCCAAATCTGTGTCTTCACTGCATTTTCTGAGGTACCATAAAAGGATTTTATTCTCAGGTTTTGTTTGATCCATTTGGAAAACAATTCTATCCGCCAACGACATTTGTAAAGTTGTGCAATGGTGAGTGCTGGGAGTATAAAACTGTTGGTGAGAAATGTTAGATACATATTATGATCAGAATCAAAGTATCGGATACGCCGAAGCTTGTCTGGATAATCTTTATACGAGTTGATACCTGTCGGAAAGATTATCTGATCACATCTGAGACCAGTGGATTTGTCTATGGGATGTGAATAGAGTCTTCGAAATTGGAAATTAGTCTTTGCCCGAATGACAAAGAATGCCGAATATTGTGTCAGCAAATGAAGGCGGACAAAATCAATATAGGCTCGGTCCATAATGTAAAATGAGCCAGGTTCAGGT
>Ga0307379_10001122_pt1 | contig 43012 bp, 63 predicted proteins | sample UN2MG_FD_202237 | JGI IMG/M metagenome (GOLD analysis project Ga0307379, IMG submission 202237) | Soil microbial communities from Risofladan, Vaasa, Finland - UN-2 | ecosystem: Environmental > Terrestrial > Soil > Coastal area > Acid sulfate soil | place: Finland: Risofladan, Vaasa | collected...
TATTCTATTATGCAGCAAATGATCCAGCATATTCAGATCTGTTAGTCGGTTGCAAAGATGGATATATTCGTAAATTCAACAATTCACTGAAAAGTGACAATCTTGCTGCTGATGCTGTTGGTGTGGGTACATCAATTATAAGTAGTTATGTAGTTCTCGGGCCTATGCCGTTAAACAAAGATCCAGATAACTTTGGAAAGATAAGTATGATAAATGTTACAACTGCCGGTGGAGGAAGTGGAGGAACACAGGCTGATTCAAACGATATTCAATGTAGAATATTCACTGGTTATACGCCAGAAGAAATTATAGAAAATGTAGTAGCAAATTCGGGATTTGATTTTACTGTGACGATCCTGGGACCAGCTAAGAGATTTGGCAAAGGACAAACATTACGACAAAGGGCACGTGGAATGTATGCCGCTATCAGACTTGCCAATTCAACAGTAGATGAATCCTGGGCATTTGAACAAGTTACAGGCGTTATTCAACCTTCGGGAAAAATGAGGTAAAGAAAATGGCAAACGGAATCCCAACTTTAGGAAACATTTATTCAGAAATGATGGGCCGGTATGCTGAAGGCGGTTCTGCTTTGAAGTCGGCATTGGGCGATATAGAAGCAGGAAAAAGAAGGGCTGTTTCAGAGGGCACACAAAATCTCATAAGCGGTGGATTGTTTGGCACGACCATAACTCCAACTGTATCTGTAGCTGCTGAAGAAACAGCCGGGAGACAACGGCTTGCTGCACGTGGATCGCAGGAACAGATGCTTTCTAATTTACAATTAGCTTTAGCTCAACTGGCTGAAAGTGCCCGTGAAACTCAGACTCAAAGAGAATTTCAATCTGCTGAAGGAGAAAAGGAACGAGCCGCAGCATACGAGCGAGCACTCATAGGTCCACGTACTCAGGTTGGCTTAACAAGAGAGGCACAACAGTATCAGGCTCAACAGGAAATGGCAGCAAGAAATGCTGCAAATTATGCCAGTGGTAGTAATTATATGGCTAATCTATTTCCTGATGTATATGGCAGACAAGGAAGTGTGTTTAGTGGCAGTAGAGGAACGACTGGTGGTGGTAGTGGAACTTATGGCGGTGGTGGTATGGTATCGGCTTCCAACTTCCCAAATTTATTTGGTGGACAGGAATCATCTTGGATTGGTCCAACGCCACAGGAACAAATTTCGGCTGCTGAAGCCAGGGGTGCTGTTTATGACGCATCAGGAAATCTTGTACGTAGTGGGGATGGTGGCATTGAACAACAGACTAAAACACAAGTAACAGCAAATTTACCTGAATCAGCACAAGAATCGGGTGGATTTGAAGCACAAGGAATAACTACTAAACAAGAGACAGATAAGTTTGGTAAACCAATATTGGTTTATTATAAAAATGGTGTACGTGTAGGATCAAGGAGTATGTAATGGGACTTGTACCAGTAATAAAACCTAATGATTGGAAAAGTGTTCAAGACGCTATTAGGAAACTTGCAACCATACGTCTTGGACCAACTGCAAGTCCAACTTTTGTAGGCGTATCTCTAACTGGATTAAGCGGTAATAGAATAGTCGCCACTGATGTTAATACTGCATTTGAATCTATAGATCTTGTAGATTGGATAGCAGGAACAGCGAATCAAATAGTTGTTACCGATGATACTGATGGTACAGTTACATTATCCATAGATGATCCATTAACTGTACCTGGTAAGGTGACAGCAGGTTCTTTTGGATCTCCGACAGATGTAACAGCAACCCGTAAATATGGGTTTGAGCTTCATTATTCTGGTAATAACTATGATGTTACTGCATTACGTTCAAGGGCACAACTTGTAACGACAAACACAACTGCTTCTGCTATAGGAGCAGAAATACAAGCTGCCAATAATGCTGGTATCAATGCTGGTGTTTTAACTGGACTTCTGGCCGAAGCTATTGGTAAGGGTTCGTCAACTATAGGCACTATGCGTGGTGCATTGATAGGAGCAGAATGGGGAGTAAGTGACGTTATAACGGATCTCCGTGCCTTGCACGTGCGAGTGCATACACGAGATGCTGGCGACGTTACTGCGGGCTATGGAATATATCTTGAAAATGAAGCTGTAGGTGGAAATGGTGAAACCCTCGATGCTGGCATATATTTTAAGGATACTAATATATCGGGTGGCAATTATGCTTTTACATACGGCATAGACTTTACTGGTGGAACTTACGCAACTGCTGATATTAAAATGTCAGCAAGCGGTGTGCTGGATGTAAATGACGGCGATATAGTAAATTTATCCGATCCTGTAAGTGCCCAAGATGCAGCTACAAAGGCTTATGTGGATAGCGGTGGTGGGGGAGCAATAGCCCATAGTTCATTGTCAGGTCTTACCGTTGGTGACGACCACACACAGTATGTCTTGAATAATGGCGAGGCTACTGATATTACTAATGGCACATTTGGCCTTACAACTACAGGTTTGGGTACGTTTGGTTCACTTACGGTTGATAATATCACTCTTGATAATGCCAACATTGATTTTGGAGCCATTGCAGCTACTCTGACTTCAATTAATGACATTGGAATTATAGCACAGACTGACCTTGCGTTGACTGGTACAGCTCAAGTGGTGATGAATGGCAATTATATCAGCATATATTCTGATAGTACCGGTATAGACATAACCTCTGCTACAGAAATAAATGTAATAGCGGAAGATGGTTCAATAGTCTTTGACGCAACAGGAGATGGCGAGGTAATATCTTTTACGGCAGAGGGATTAACTTTTATAGCGGAAGCAAGCGGAATTTCCTTCACAAGTCTTTCGTCCATGCTTTTCAGGCCGAGCGGGGATAATACCAATTATTTTGTCTTTCAGACTGCCGGAGGCGTGCCGAATCTACATACTTCAGGCAGTTGCAATCTCAAGATAACCTCTGCCGGTGGCACGATAGATTTTGACAATGATAACTTGATTGGTACAGGTTATTGCCAATTTGACTTGGGGTATAACACTGCGAGAGATGTCACATTAACTGGCGGTATGGATAGCCAATTTTATTTGAAAAAGGTTACAACGTCTTGGCTTACAATTACTGGTGATATTACGGGTAATATGACTATCTCTGCGGATGTGGCTGGAAAAAGTTTAACACTAAGCTCTGGTGCAGGTACGAATACCGTTACGGTAGCACAGGCCAAAGCTGCTTATACCCATTCACAAATAGCCGGTGGCGATTCGGTTCACGTTTCTACTACCGAGAATACTAATTGGGACGCAGCCTATGCCCATATCTCAAATAATGGCACAGACCATTCTTACATTGACCAAGACGTTACTACTACCGGCACGCCGCAGTTTGCATCGGCAACCCTTACGGGCGCAACTCCGCTGGACCTCACCAACGGCACACCCATTATAGACTACGGCGATGCGGGAGCAATAGACTACTTGAATTTTAAGGGCAATGGCACTATTGCAAATCAGGTCCAGTTTTCCGCAGCGGGCTACGCTAATGTTTTTGGTCTTACATTAACATCCGCGGGGTCGGCGTTTGCAACCGCCGGAAACCTGTCTTTTTCTTCTTTTGATCAAGCCATAAGTTTTTCGGCAGCTACGGCGGGGAAAGATATAACCCTGGCTTCGCCGAGCGTGAAGGTTGACGGCAAGTTTGGATTCATAAGCAGAACCAGTCTGGCCATAAGCACTGGTTCAATTACGCCAACAAAAAGTTATCACACTGTTTCGGGTGGCAGCGGGGCCGGTTCTTACGACCTCGATACGATGGTCGGAACCTACGATGGGCAGATAGTTGTTATTCGCCCCAACTATGACGACAGAACCATTGTAGTCAAAAATGGAACGGGCAATATCGTCTGCGGAAAGACCGGGGGAGACGTAACCCTTGACGATTATACGGATACGTTTATGGCGATATACGACACCACGTTATCGAAATGGCTGGAACTATAGGAGAAACTTGAAAATATGCCCTGAAAAATACGATGAAGCAATAGGAAACGGCATCGGACTCACGCTCACTATTGTTCTCTGGTTATGGACCATTTTCTGTATATTACCATCCGAATTGCTTAGGAGATAATACCATCGCTGACATACCTTTATATTATCGCAGGGAACTACCACCGGACAGGGCGGGAATGGCGAAGCCGCCTCATGGCCTTACCGACCGGTCGGGCGAGATAGGTTTTGGCCCAACGCCGGGGAGGAGTAGCAGATGAGCGACGAGAAAATAATGCCAGAGTGGTGGCCGACGAACCCGTACTCTGAAACTATTTTCCCGATGCCGCGCGAGAAGTACGGCGAGATTGTACCGGATCCAAAAACGCGGACAGCGTTGAGCGGGATGCTGGGCAGGGAATTTTGGGATATAGCCTCACGGGCGATTTGGGAAGCATATCTTGACCAACAAGACAACCTTGCGGAGCAGCTTGCGGCGGCGGAGGCAGGGAATTACAAGCCAAAAATGCTGTTGAAATTCCATCGAACAACTTAATAGAGGTAACTTAATATGCCAAACAATATTACTCCAGAAAGTGTATTTGACGAGCAGATTCGTTCCGGGCAAGAGGCCATACAACAGGAATTTGAAACTAACCTGAATCTGCTTAACAATCAGCGTAAACTCAATCTCATAGAACCTGATAAATATCAGTTTGAGGCTCAGAAAATATATACATCGGCAAAACAAAAGGCCGGTCAATATACGATGAAAATGAATGAGACTAAGCAGAAGCTTCAGAATATGCGAAGTCTGGTAGATCAGGGATCTATAGATCCAGCCCAGGCAGATGCCGCTGCCTGGAAGATGATGGGTATAACTATTAGTCAACCCCAGGAACGAACCCCATCTGGTATGCCGTTTTCTCCACAACAGCAAATAGGTTATGAACCTTCCATAGATCAATATACAGAGGCAGTCAAACCCCATTTCTGGACCAATGTTCCGCAGGGTAAACTGATTGGGCAATACCTTAAATGGAGAGAGATGCAGGGATATTCAGATCGCACTCCCCGACAACAATATCAACTTGATAAAATATGGGATGCTAAGATGAAGTCTGATGATGATCTGAAGTGGAACCCCGAAGATGCTGCCATCATTCAACTACGGGCCAAATCAACTGATATATTTCAGCGTGTTCACACAGCCAGGTTATCAACCCCGCTATCCTCGCATTTAACTGCTGCGAAACCAAAGCCTTCTGGACCAGATAAATCTGCGGCTGAAGTTGCACCGATGCGGTTTCATGCGTTTACGGGGCATCAGTTGGCTACACCCGCAAGATCAGAACCAGTTATTTATGCACGTAATTCCAAAACTGGTCAAAGAATTATGTCTAATAATGGTGGGAAAACATGGCAACCAGCGAAATGAATTTACCCCCTGGGTTTGAATTAGAAACAGAGACAGAGACACCGGCTGAAGTACCCGAAGGATTTGAAGTAGAGCCGATGAATCTTCCTGAAGGATTTGTTCTCGAAGAAACACCGGCTATGCCGGAGCAAGAGGGAGATGTGCTAAGTCAAATTGGTGGTGCTTTCATGCGTGGGTGGATGAGTCTCGGAACTGCTGTGGTTGATATGCCTAAGCATATTGTGACCCAGGTTAAACTCCCGGTTATGGCAACTATGGCTGATGAAGTTCTTGGGGCCAAAGACCCAAAACAGAAAATGACTAAACTTCAGGATATGCGTAAAGTAGAGGATTTCTTTGGAACCGTTACTACTGAACTTGGTCGTGCTGGTGAATGGCATAGAGAAGGAGTTAAGGCCATAGTTGATAAACACCCTGAATGGGAAACTGAACCTCCTAAAAACTTTGTTGATCTGGTAACAAGCCCGGATAAGATTGCTGTTGCCCTGGCTGAATCAACTCCTATTTTGCTTGGAGCGGGTATATTTACTGCTGCTGGAGTGCCTAATATGGCTATAGGGCTTATGTATGCCGCTGAGGGTCAACAGGCTTACGATCAGGCCATACAGGACAATGCCTCTAAAGATGATGCTGAAGCTGCTTATCATATTTATGGATCTGTGTCGTGTGCTCTGGAACAGATGCAACTTCAAGGAATAATGAAAATAGGCAAGGGAATGTTTAATGCCGTAACAAAGAGAACGGCACAAAAAGTTGCTGCTAAGGGAATGAAAAGTCTGACTATGGACGTTATCAGAGTAGCCGGTCAGGAAGCCTTGGAAGAAATATCACAGGCTGCCTGGCAGGACATGACAGCGAAAATAGTTTATGATAAATCTATTCCAGGAGGTATAACAGGGACCATAGATCGGTATGCTCAGGCAGGTTTGATCGGTGGACTCATGGGTATTATACCCGGTGCTGGTGGTGCAGCCGTTGGTAAATTCGCTGTAGCTACATCTGATGTCCGGGGGCACGTGCTGTCTGGTGTGGCCGAGGAAGATATAGCCCAAGATCCAGATTTAGCAGATGAGGAAAAAGAAAAACGTCAGCTTATTGTGGGCAATATCCGTACCAGGCTTGTACAGAATGTTGTTCAACAATTTCCTAAAGAAGTGACTAATCAGGCCACGCTTCAGGAAGTTGGCGATGCTATAGCAGGGCATCTTGGGGTAGAGAAGAAAATAAATTGGATGTGGTCTACCCGTCCAGTTTTTAAGAGAATGGGATGGCATAGGAGCCGGGGGCCAAAGCAAAGTGAAATTACTATCAATGCTGAACACCCTCGTCATATCAATGATCAAAAGGCCATCAAAGAAACCATCATACATGAAATAGGCCATATTATGCGACCCCCGGAGGTAACAACTAAGGGTAGGCGTAAGATTCATCACAAAGCTTTCAACCAGTGGTATGAAAATAATAAAGGTGCTTTGGAACAACTTGTAGAACAACAAGAGCCTGTGGCAGAGCCAGTGGGAATGGACGTAACACCACCATCTATAGATTATAGTGTGGCAACCACAAAGTCAGCTTTGCCGGATCGCAGGGGTGGCAAAAATCTATGGATGCGAAAGCAACATGATGCTGCCAGCAACAAAGGCAGACATTTACTAATTCAGTTTTCTTCACCATTGTTGACCACTGAAGAAGATCCAGAGGCTAAGGCATATTTTGACAAACTCTATAGTACACGTAAAGGTTATGATAGGCTTGAAGATTTTTGGGAAGTACCCGGTTGGATGGGAGCAGTAGCAAACACTGTTCCTAATTCCGATGCCTATGTTGTCAGGGATGTAGATGAGGCTATACAGTTTCTTGCCAAATCTGGGTACAAGAAAATATTCTTTAGTTCACTTGATATAAATAAAGACTTTATCCGTCAGATAGCGGAGAATTTTGACGGTGAAGTAATAGTGGGAGGATATGCACCGGCAGGATATTTTAAGGGCATAGATAACGTAAAAACATACAATAGCATAGAGGAAATGGCTAAGGTTGAAGGCTATGGGTTCAAGCCTGGTATTGATATGAGTTTCTTTGCCGGGTCAAGTGTGCAGGCCCGTTTGTGCATGTCTAAGGGTTGTTTGCATAAGTGTGCTTTTTGTACTGTGCCCAAGGGAGTAACTGAAGTAACGGATGAAATGATAGACAGCCAAATTGAAGCTATGGCCGATCTTGATGCCGAATATGTATACCTGGATGATAAGACCTTTGGACAGAGTAAAAACTACAAGAAACTTGTGGGCATAAGAAAAAAACTTCAAAAGAAAAATCCAAGATTCAAGGGCTTTATAGTGCAGACTACTGCTGCTCAGATGGAGAAATTCTCTGATGAGTTTTTGCAGAAATCTGGAATTAAATATATAGAACTTGGCATTGAATCGTATAATGACCCGATTCTTAAAAAACTCCATAAACCAGCGAGAGAAGCACTCATAGATAAGGCCACAGAAAAACTTCGTAAAAACAGTATTGCCCTTATTCCAAATATTATGATCGGTCTGCCTGGTGAAGATGCTACTACGTATAGGCGTACCCTGGATTTTATTCGTCGTAATTTTGATATAATATCTCATCTCAATATCAACAATTTAGCTTTGTACGAGGGTACAGAACTGGCTGATGTTTTGGAGGCCAAGTCCACTCTTGATGTTGATGAAAATACAGTAGTAAAGTCATTCCACGATAATCCGCAGGACCATATCAATTTTTCTAAAGAGGTATTTGCCCTGGGTAATGAACTACTGGATAAACCTTCAATAATTGAACTTGCTGAACCTCCGGCTGAAGCCAGAGTGGAGAAACCCACTAAAGATATACGCCGACAGTTTCTTATCAAAGGCCACCAGATCCCACGTCAACTCGGAATGGACGAAATAGAACGACGCAAGTATATGGGGGCTATCACAGGCAAGACTTCCATGAAAGATATGACGCTGAAGGAGATGCGTCAGTACGTGGGCCAACTGGAAGCGGCTGCTGTTGAGGTTGGCATTACTCCTGAGACTCCTGAGATGCCTGAAGATCCCACCGGAGAAATGATTCAGTCCATAGATCAGGCACGTCGTAAACCGATCCCGGAAGATATTGAAGAATTAAATAAACCTAAATTGCAACAGTGGTGGGACCAAACAAAGAATATGCTTACTACTGCGTATGATCAGTTCCGTAGGATGGAGCGTACTCTCGAATTTCTTGATGGGCATAAGGAAGGTCCAAACTATAACAATATATGGAAACCCATTAAAGCCGCTGAAGAAGCTACCGTTGAAACGACCAATAGCGACATAGCCAATTTCATGTCGATCCTGGAGGAAAAAAATATACCTGTTGACCAATGGGTAGGCAAAGCCCAGGATATAGAAGGAGAAACAATCTCCGGCAAGAAACGTACCTTCAGGCTTACCCCGGCACAGCGTATCGGTGTTCACACCCTAAAGCAGAATAAGAATGGTCTACGCTATCTGCGACGCGGCATGGGGTTTTCTGATGTTGATCTCCAGCGTATAGAAGAATCTATGAGTAATCAGGAGAAGGAAGTTGCTGAGTGGTTGCTCGATCAATATGATAAACAGTTTCCGATCCTGGAAAAGACAGCCAATATTGTAGGTTTAACCGTAGGGAAAGAGATTAGATATGCCCCAATTATACGGAGAGATCTGGATCTTGAATTTCAACCCGATTTCTTGTCCGAACTTGCCAGTACATTTACTTCCGAAAAGACCGGCCCCGAAGCTGGTATGATCCAGGAACGTAAACCTGGGGCCTATGGAAAACTGGAATTGGATGCTTTTGTATCCTATATGTATAATCTAAGCCGGGTTAATAGGTTTATCAACATGGCTCCGGTTGCAGCTAATCTCCAGATAATAATGCGAAACAAGGAATATAAAGCTACTGTTAATTCAAGGACCGCAGGCCAGGGGACAAGGTTACTCAATACTTTTATAAAGGATTCTGTGCGTGGTACAACTGGTGAATCATATACTTGGTTTGAGCGTTTTGTTTCTATTTTTAGACGAAACGGCATAGCATACGCTATCGGCTGGAGCATACCGTCAAGTCTCAGGCAGACGCTATCAATGTCTAATGCTGTAGCCGTAGACCCACTTATGACTAAATACACGCCTATAAATATAGCGAGGGCTGCTTATCCAAAGGGCTATCAGGCTATGGAAAAATTTGTCCATGACCGATCTGCTGTAGCCAGGACCAGAAGTTTTGATCGAGATCTGAGAAGAATTTGGAATAAACGGACCATAACAAAACGGCTCAAAGGCAAGTCATTATCCCCCCCATCCCTGGCCTGGATACGTTGGATGGATCGTCATACTGTCGTAGTGGCCTGGAAATCTCTATATGACACGGCCTTAGAAAAGGATATGAAAGAACAGGATGCTATAGCATACGCCGATAAGTGGATCGGGCGAACTCAGCCTATGGCAAATCCGAAGGATCTCCCGGCGTTCTACAGGGGTGGAGTAATGGAACGGCTTGTCACCACATTCCAAAACCAGGTTAATCAAAACTTCAACTTCTATCTGCATGATATAGGTGGGGCATATAGATACGGCAAGATCAGCCCCGCTATAGTTGCCTATAGAACTATGTTTTCCTGGATCTTACCGGCCATATTATATGGCATGATTGGCCGGGCGAGATTGCCTAAAAAACCGAGCGAACTTATTATTGATCTTGCAACATATCCACTTGCCGGTGTTGTACTGTTTGGCCGATGGATTCAGGCAGCTATTAAGGGATGGGGGGATAGTGGAACTGTTGCAACCATAGCTCCAACAGAAGCACAGAAAACCGTAGCTGCTGCCAGACGGGGCAATCTTTTTGATGTGATAATTCACGCCAGTAAAGCCATTGGTGCCGCTACTGGAATGCCGACTGCTCAGATGGTTCGCACAGCAGAAGGGGCAGTAGCCCTTGCAAAAGAAGAAACAAAAGATCCCCGTAGGTTGATCTATAGTAAATGGGCACTTGAAGAAGGCAAACCAAAAAAGAAAAGAGGATTGTATTATGACTAAAAGAGAGAATGAACAACTTGCTCAGTTACAAACTGATATGTGTTGGGTCAAGAAGATCCTCGGCAATCACCTGCAACATCACCAGAAGTTAAATATAGCCCTTTTAGTCGTGGCTCTCTCCGCTGTTGGGGGTCTTGTCGTCAACATCCTCGTTGTTTATACCAGATCCCGCTAAAAGTATCCTGGCTACTTTAGATGATACAGGCGTACCCATTTCCCAATGTAATGTAGAGTTCCAGGATTTCTCAGTCTTACTTAATTTTTGACGCATTATAATAGTTTCTATGGCATCTTTTATAAATTCAATAGGTATAAGAGTAAATGCACCTTTATATTCCAATAATATTGGTGCAGGATTAGAACATATTTCATCAGTTGCCCGCACACAGAATTTTGGTTGGATGCTTTTGCTTATGCCTTGTGAAATAGCTTTTCGATAATAGAATTGTCCGATCATTCATTTACCTCTTTTAGAAATTCTGTAACCCATTCTTCAGTAGTAAAGGGGTGACATCCACGCAATTCAACTTTAAGTTTTATTATACGTTGGCTATAACTTGCCTTACCTGTATCGGCCCATCTTCTAAGAGAATAATAGCTAACCCTTTTCCCGGTTAGTTTTAGGATTAACCGAGGGGCATCTTTGAGTTTTATGAAGTCTTTGTAAGGTTTCATAGCGAATAGGATTGTCTCCAGAATAAAGATTGTTTGGTTTATTGCCAACCCAATTTTCCCAGGGTATATCCTTAAGAACATCGGTAACAAGACTGTTCCTCGTCCATCCAGAATACCACACACCAACATCCCAGGTTTTTCCAAATCGAGAAGTTACACGGACGATCCAGCCTGGGGAAAATTTTCCTGGTATAGCCGGAACAAACCCACCAAGATGTTCTATCGGCTGACCTTCCCGGATAGCCCGGCGTATACACGGCCTTGGCCCATGTTCCTCGATCCAGTTTATTAACTGTTTGCGTGTACGGATCATTTCTTCACCCAATAATTATATACTACGATACTCAATATAAGTACACACTCAATACCAAGTACCCACCATATTTTACCAGAGTGGAAAAAATTACACCACCAACATCCATCACAATAATGTAACATTAGTTTTCCTTTCTATTCATTCCACAAAAAATGGCCTATTACTATTCCCCACATGACGTGGGTAAACAATATCCAGCTGCCAAAATACCATACAGCAGACATAGTTAAAATCATTATAACTTTATCAACTGCTTTTGGGAATAGCCCTTGAATACGCTGTGATATTGTTGGTTGCTTTTTATAAACTAAGTATAGGTCGTAGATTCCCATTAGAATCAATGCTATAAATAGAATTATGTTAATCACTTGACACCGCCTTTCTGTTCTAAACACCATACGGGTCTATGGCGTCAGGCCCGATTGGATGGAAAGACCTGCCGACACATTCTTGCTTCTGCAATGCCTGTATCTCCGCAAGTTGTTTTTTTAACGACCTAACCTGCCGCCTTAACTTCTTAATCGCTTCTTTCTCGTTCATAAATTACCACCTTCCTTAATCTTCTTAACTATAGCCTGGGTTTCGGGAGATTGGACTTTGGATAAAAGTCTATTGGCCTTCTGTCGTTCTACAACTAATACTCCTTCATCTTTAACATTCTGCACCCCAGTTATAATCTGGAGTAATGCCTTCCGATTGAGGTATATGGTCAGAGCCGGTAGGCCAATGGCACAAGCTCCAGTGATCCAGGCTACCCAAGTTCCATATCGGGTAATCCATAAGGTAATACCCAGGACCACTAAACAGGCGGCAGCAAATTTAATGCCCTTTAGATGTCCATTAAAAAAAGCGTAAGCTCCACCGCCTATACCAAGTATAGCCAGGGTAACTAACCAATCGGTTTTCATCACTGTCCGATATAGAACTTGTGTCGGCGTAATCGGTTCAATAATTGGACCAGGATCAGTGTGAATTAGACTACAGCCAGCCGGAAGTGTAACCAGAACAATAAATAATATAACCAACAATATTAAGATAAAAGTAGTTATAGCTATTTTCATAATTTAACTCCTAACTTAAACAGTACAGATTTTGCTCGTTTGCCTTTATCTTCACTTACTTTATCAGGATAACTTTCTTCAGAGGCATAAAACTGTAAAACTTCTATGACCCTGGTAATGTCGATCTTCTGTAATTTTTTATTCAAAATGATGAATCGTGTTTTTTCCATTATGGTTTTCCTAAAAAGTCCTTGTAAACCCATGCTCTTATTCTAAGGCCGTTATAAATAGGAACAGATCTATCTTGCCTTGTAGAAACATCCATAGAAATATCGGGCAATACACACATAAGCTTCTGGCAGAACTGAGCCTGGAAACCTGGATGCAGCCCATGTATACCACACCATCCCCTCCATGCTTCATAGAGGTCATTAACATCTGCCGTACCATTGCCTATCTCACAACATTCATTTATGAATGAAGAAGCCGGAGTAGTAACAGCCCTAAACTCATTTATAATAGGTTCCGATGATGTTGGTATGATCAAATCTTTTTCTTCTCTGAGATCTCGTAAGCCATCTAAGGCCCACATACATATTCCTTGGGCCTCGGCTTGAATTTTACGTTTTAGGCTTCTATCCTCTCGGCCCACATAAGAATTTGGAAAGTGCAAAAGGGCAAGCCGTGATTCAAGAGCCTGGGCATGATCAGGCAAAGATGGTAGCACGTTGACAGCTATAGTGAATCGGCATTTTAACTGGATATTTGGGAGTGCGGCCAGGCATTTTCTATTTATACTAACCGGATCTCTACCAGTTATGGCTAAGATTCTTTCCAATGCCTGTCCCGCGTCCACACGCCTTGAAATTCTGGCATCGCTAAGGAGTGCGGCCAGCTTACCTATAAGTGGTTGTAGCCCAAAGGGACCACAGATTTCGGCAAAGCTTATGGAAGCGACTTGTTCAGACCCAAGCATAGCTGTCAGGGCCGATATAACAGTCCCTTTACCTGAACGTGGTCGACCCACAAACACCATTAGCCTTTCCAAACCCATATCAGGTACGAGGTTATACCCAAACCACTGTTGAAGAAGTCTTATGCGTTCTGGATCTTTGTTGAAAACGTCGTTAAGAAAATTTAACCATACTTCAGGCTTCTTGGCCTTTTCCCAGGGATAAGGCAAAGCCGTAAAACTAAAGTATTTTGGGGTTGGGGGCTTTAGGATATTGTGGTTACATTCCAATATACCATTTTCAAATACTATAAGATCAACCGGATCAAAGTTTTCTTTATCATCAAGCCATACCGGAGGATCTTCTCCTATCGGACACCATTGACAACAGGCATCCAATATGTCACTTACTTTGGAACGAGTGGGTTTATATGGAGTTATGGTAATGCCGCCTTTTGCGTCTGTCCTTGGATATTTTTTATCTTCAAGAAACCTGTATACATCACCCCGCACTCGTTCAATGAGAAGCTGAATGTATTTATTGCCGTTGTATTCTACCCACTGGCCTTTCCAATTTCGTAGCATACATTGGTCAATAAGATTATACTTGTTCTTTAGATATACTTTAGCAATATCAGCAGCTACGTCACTTGGCAAAATATCGGGATCTATCTCCGTGTCACTGTGTTGGTCCACGTATTTGAGAAGGGTTTCGAGTTTAAGCTCCCCTCTATTTTTCCAGTCCCGAAGATCCTTAAAACCTTCCAGTGGTAGTATCTTATTAACTTTTGGACAAACGGATTTGAGCGTTTGGAAAGCTGCCTCCATTCCTTCCTTGCCTGCACCGGAATCATTTTCTCCAACAACAATAATGTTTCTACCGGCACATACTTTCGCCAGAAGATCCATTTTACCCTGTGCAGAGGGTCTGCCTACAGCAACAAAACCCATTTCCATAGCAGCAATAACATCCGAGTGACCCTCGACCACAATGACCGGATATTCTGATACTGGCAGCAATCCTCTTGTGGTGTTAGCCATTGACCGGGCTTGATCGAGAATATGGAGAAACCCCGCTGCCCCAGGTATGGGTTTGACTGATCCATCTCGAACTTTGGTACATAATACGGCGGCGGGATTTCCTGGAGATTCACTTGATACCATGCAGTATTTAATCCTTTGACAAATAGGACATGGCCGATCCTTAGTTGTTCTGGTCCAGTTATGTTTTCCTGGGGCATAACGCTTTTCTCCTCTTTCATAATTTTGGTTTAGGTAATAGGCAAGACCCCGGTTAGAACCTGTTTCCATGAACTTTTTGCCGTCTATGCCGCGATAAACAATTCCTATAATCTTGCCTTTTTCATCGCGTTCTGCAAATGCCCAAGACTGATAACGCGGGCAGAAGCCGACACCTAATTTATCAATATAAATGGGATCAAGCTGGAGATCTTTCGCCAATACATCCAACATAGCCGATGAAACATTGGTGCAGTAAGTCTCAAAAAGTAAGGCTAAGTCCATACAAATATCTCCAAAAGGCCGGTAGCGGCTGGTCCCACTACCGGCCATAATGCCCGCGGGCACAAGGGACTGTTAGAACTTTATTTTGTTGACTGCTTCTACAGTAGCTTCGGCTATTCTGCCCCACTCTACGGGTGAAATATTTTTGTCATTGTCTTGCCCAGGACAGATAATTCCAATGGCTCTGGTCCATTCCTCTGCCCTTAGTGCATCATCGTAGCCCTCAGTTTTTTCAACTGTATATTCCCATGCCAGTTGCTTTGACATTGCTTTGGTCTTTTTGGGAGTAGCGAGGACTGGAGGCTTGGTAACAGGAGCAGGCGGTGTCTCAGTTGGTACTGTGGGTTCTGGCGGAGTCGAAGCCGGGACAGTAGCCTCAGACTTTACTATAGCCTTTTTTCCTTTAGCCGGTGCTTTGGCAGCTTGAACTTTACCACCAGTGAGAAACTTAGACCACTTCTTGTCAAGATTCTTTAGCCCCTCAGAATCGAACTTCTTTACAGCACGGCCAGGGACAGCATCATATTCATCTATCCAGTTGACCTTGATCTGTGGCTTTCCCTCATATACAGATTCTTCAACCCTAAACTGTACCGGAGTTTCAGCATATTGCCCATCGTTAAGTTCGGCAAAAGAATTGCCTGACCAACCAAAAACCTTTTTGATCTGCTCACAGTTTAGAGTGGCCTGGCCCTTGCTGTCATATAAAACCAGATAGGCTGTGATTTCAGGGTCACCTTCTACCGCATACCATTGCTGATCTTCTGGATCCCAAACTTCCTGTGCAAATAATGACACACAGAATTGAGGAAACCCATTTCTTGTTTCATTGACGCCCCAATCTGTAGGGGCACCACGATAATTTGCAGCTTGTGTAATTAAACCCATACATTTTCTCCTATTGAATTATCGAACTCTAAAGTATACTTTTACGGGTGTTACTTGTGATTCTTCAAAAAGGTCAATTTCTCCAGTTGCCAAATGAACAGCACTTTCTCCACCTGAATCTTTGATATACAGTTTTCTTTTGTGCCTAAAATACTGTCCAGTTTTAAGTTCTTCAAACTTTACTTTCTTTTGTCTTGCCATCTGTTTTTTCCTTATAAATTTTCTGTATTTCTTCAGCTATTAACACTTCCATTATCTTACGGGCAGCATCCTCCACTAAAGCTTGTTTAATTGGATCACCATGACACTTTTTATACTTCAGCCCGCTTCCACACGGACATTTAGCATTTCTCGGAATCTTACCCATTGTAATTATCCCCTAACAAAAATCTCCAAAGGCTATCATCTTGTGGTGTGTCAAACGAAATAACGGGTTTTCGGAGTGTCCGAGATTTGGCATAAAAATGAACATCCCCATCGGCAAAAATAACCCTGGTAGTATCGCCAGTAGCCTTACGTTCCTTGACCTGAAACTGCTGGTAGCCGATATGGAATATATGATCAGCCCACTCTGCAACCTGGGCCATATTGCTTGGTTTTCCGTTGTAAAGTCTTGGACCATATTTCAGATAATCCTCACCACCAGGATACGGTATCTTGTGGCTGTCAGCCTGGCAAATAAGGATAACGTGCTTGCCCATTCGTTTTAGGCCGTCAAGATCCTGGAGTATACGCGAGAAAGCATCATACAAATGCTTGTAACCTTCATTCCATCCGTATGCTTTCAAATTAGTAACTGGCTGGCCCTTAGAATTTGGTACGTGTGAAAATAACCAGGGTTCAGCAAGCATTTCCAAATAGGTTGCGGTATCAATGCACACGCCCTTAGCATCATCAAATAGAGCTATCTGCTGTAAAGCATCACGGACATCTTGATAAGACTTTACTTCAGGCACATAAAGAAGATCCTCGCTGGTAATCGGGTTTTTTATCTTGGACCCGCCATCGTCCAAACCGATAAATACCATCCCTGTCATTTGGGCAACAAGGGTAGTTTTACCCATACCGGAATCGGCATAAACAACAACCTTTTCCCCTTCTTTTTCACCACTCCAGCGTTTTACCGAGAATGTTTTCTTTGGCTTCGGCGGCATTGGTGGTGGTCCAGCGGATTTTTTAATAGGTAACTTTCCCATATTTTACTCCTGAATAGAATGTTCTTGTCTGAATATTATTTCAAAACCATCCGGGGGATTATTTGGATCTACTGCCACATCATAGTAGCAAATAGGAACATAGGGACATCTAAAGGTTGCCTCACACTGAGTATCATTCTGCCACCACAGGCCGCGTTTTTCCATAGCCCTTGCAACCTGGTAGATGTTATACATTTCCTGCTCAAACTTATCCAATTTATCATCTATTGTTGAGACTTCCCTGCGGGCAAAATAATACTCAGGTCGTGATGCTATATCTGAATATAACCTGGCCCCAAACATATCAGGCGTTTCCCGGATAGCAAAGGTTCCTTCTTTAGCTCCAGGTTCTATTTCGGCAGCTACGCCATTTATTCGTATTAGATTATCATCAACCTTAAATGGCATCCCACAATATAAACCATCAGTTACAAACTTTTTGCTGTCGGCCTGGGTAAGTTTCTTTGGCCGAATCTGTGGCTTATGCCAAACATCATGGTATACGCCAGTGATCAATGGATCTGTGGCCGATAGACAGTCCAGCTTACCTTGTGTTTGATACACCCTACCAGCATACGGATATAGATTAAACTGAGGATCGAGCCTGAGATGTTGCCAATATAATGAATCCGATTCAATGCTTTTGCTGGTAGACTTATGCTCCATCAGTCTAATCACGCCATTTGATAGCCGCACAATCTTGTCGATCTTTCCCAAAACTATAACATCAGGAAGCGTAGCCCCGGTGAGAGGATTACATAATTTTAACCGGAACGGAATTTCAGTATCAATGACTTCGATCTCATCATCTTCCCAATATTTCTGATAGGCCAAAAAGCTATAGTAGAGGATATTGCGTTCCACTTCCCATTCATCAGTTGATTTATTGATTGGGCATGTTTCATACGCTGCATTGAGATACCTGGTGACAGCCTCAACAGGATCAGGCATAGCACCTGTACCATCACAGATAGGACATTTTCCGTGCCCCCCACCACCAGCACAATTTGGGCACATAGCCCCCTCTGGAGTGTTGCCAATCTCCAGAACACTATGCCAATTACTTCCCATTCGCAGGGCATCCGTTTCTTCAATGGGCCGCAGGCCCATAACGTATGCGTATTTGCACCGCATGGGACATGCCTTGAAACATTTCAACCAGGATGCAGACAATCGCCATTCATCTCTTTGGGTCATTCTATTATCCTCAATTCAATTAGCTTAGTTCTGAGTTCATCTGCCGAATGAACAAGCAGGTATACGCCATTATTTGCTTCTATATTAGCCTGAAACCATTCTTGATCCGGGCTTTGCTTGCCGCCTACTCTACGCTTTACTTCAATAGCCAGGAATTTGCCATCAGGACAAATGCCAATAATGTCTGAAGATCCTTTGGTCCCAAAGCCGATATATCTTGATCCCATTTGAAATACGCCAGTATTATTACGCCAGGCGAATATGCCAACTTTTTTTAGAAACGCTTTACACTCTTTAAGTACAGTCGCTTCGAGATCTTTTTTGGGCTTTCTTGGTTTTCGTTCTGGAATTTTGGGCGTAACATCCAGTTGAGGATCAAATGTCACTTCAAGAGCAAGGGCATCTGGACTAAAATTGAGCTTTTGTGCTGCCATTTTCCAGCCAGCTTCCCATAGTTTATATGCTTCTGTTCCTGGACGATATGGATTTGGTATTGCAAGTGTTGATTCAGGATTATATGCTTTACCACCCTCGGCCATGATAGCGAATTTCTTTGCTTGCTTTTGTAGTTTAGCCTTTTCTATTAGGATATTTTGCCGTCTATTTCTCATATTTCTTTCCCGTTGCTATTTCAACATCTACTGGTAATCCCGCTGCCCACTCCGGTACAGACTTCATTATCTGTTCTACAATCATAGAAGTAAGCAATATATCTTTATCGGGTACAATACATACCACTTCATCGTGGACATGGAGCACAATAGGTATGCCCTGTTTTTCTATTTCCAATATCCACCACCCCAACAGGTCACGGGCTATGGCCTGGATTATGTTCTCCACCAGGCTACCACCCCACAGTGCTCCATAATGCCACCGGATTTCAGATCTATTGAGGGTCCGTTTGAGCCGGGCGTGGCGGTATCTGAGGCATCGACCCGATGGAAGTTGGATTATGGCTGTTCCATCTTCATTCCAAAAAGTAAGCAATGTTTTGGCTACCCATCCTTCAGACACAAAGTCACTACCGTAAGCCATTACTTTATCTGGATATTTCAACACCCACTTAAAACACTTTTCAACCGTATTCCATAGTTTAGGGATTCTGGCATACTTACTACGATACGTATCTATAATATACTTTATGAATGGAAGATTATATTGCCCAGATTCAAATAGGGGTCTAAGTGCATCATTCTCCAGACATCGAGAATAAAATTTGTCAGCACCCATCCCGTATCCTGCACCAAGTATGGCATCTTTTCCAAATCCACGCCGCAACTTCAGCAGCTTCGCAACAGGCTCAGGATCAGTTTCATTCGGCTTGTGAATATGACATTTGAATAATTCTGCTGCAAGGGTAGAATATATATCTTCATTGTTGGCAAAGCCCTGGGTAAGATCATCTTGACCGGCTAACCATGCCAATGCCCTTGCTTCAATCTGAGCAGAATCAGCTATGATCATAGATTCATTCATTCGGTTATTATCAACTCCCGTATTTGCCCGATCAATGGATGCAATGCTCTCATTCTACCCCGGCCACCAAAGTTTTGCGGATTTATGCCTTGGGTTCCACTCCAACGGCCCGTATGTCCACCATAATAATATAGAGGTATCCGCAGTTTACCTCCAGAGGCTTTGGCTTGGGCAACCATAGACTTGATACGTTTTATATGATTGGGCCAGGAACTTATGGCCTGTTTTGCTATTGCTAATTGTCTAACCTCTGGATTCTTATGCTGGAGAAGATACTTCATTCCATCATCATTCTGTGCCAGGGCCGGTATTTTTCCAGGACCAGTGATCGGGATCATGTTTTTAGTAGGTTCGCCTGGTTTTACTGGTAATAGTTCCTTGCCCAAAGCCTCTTGAATTATCCTGGCGAACGAAATGTCACCCGATATATCTTCAGCCGTATGCCCTGTAGCTTCGACAGCAGCATCCAATTCTGCTTGCATTTGTTCTATTAGTTCTTTGGCTTTAGCATAATCTAATGTCAACCGGGGTTCAAGATACATTTTCAGAGTATGCCGCTGAAGCGGTATTTCAAGTTCTGGATTTGTGAGTAATGGTAGAAACTTTCGGAATAATTCTACTTCTATTTCAATATCATTGCGACAATACTCAACCATAGCTGCTATATCAATTTCGGCTGTATGCTTACCGAGGAATTGTTTAGTATCACCTTTCGGCTGTAAACCACAGGCAGGAGCTACATCCTTCATTTTATGACTCATACGAGCATCATAATATCGCAATAGATTATCAATATCAATAATATACAGTGGTACAATGCCAAAATGGACTTGCATTAGGGTAATATCAAACATTGCATTTTTGACTACTACAGTACAGCGTTCCAGGTTCTTGCCGTAATTTGTTTGCAATATATTGATCCATTGGCTTATCCTATCTGCATCTATGAATTGAGAATTAGCGTTGACCGCAGCAAATGGCTGGTGCATTTCAAATATGCCGAAACCGTGTAATTCAAAACGAGGATCGGTCAGGTATTCTATCGTTGACATTTTACTAAGGCTGTACTTGCTGTCGAAATACGTTTCAAAATCAATGATCAGGGCCGTTGTGGGCCAATTAACAGATTGTAGAACATCTTGCCAGTTCATCATATAAAATCTGGACAATCGGCGGGTATAATGTGGTAGGTATAAGAGTTTAAGTGTTCAAACCGCCAAACACATTCTAACCAGCACCACCTACCATCTTTAAGTTGAACAGGATACCACGCAAACCATTTTGTTTGCCGGTGTATTTTTTGTTCTTTGTATGTTTTACCCCATATCATCTCACATCCTCCAAGTTCACGGCGTCAAGTTCACTTATAGGTCCATTCTCCAAACGCTTTTTGTTTTCATAAGGATTCATTACAGCATTGTTATACTCATCAAGGGCATCAGCTAAAATTGATTTTCCTTCGCTACGGGCCATATAATTATACGCAGGACATGCATATTTAACCCATTCATGCGCTAACTTTGAAATAGCATAGGTAATGTCGCCCTTAAATAAGTGTTTATTTAAGATTTCAGCAATCGCTTTATCAATATCAACTCTACGTTCAGGGTCTATGTACGGCATTATTTTTTCTCCAATTCATAGCCTTTAATTCTATCACCTTCGAGCACAAAAGCATCCAGTCCTCGCCCATCTATTTCTTCAAGCTGATCCAGGACTTTTTCAAATTTTCCATGATCGCTCCCGCCACTCCATAAAAAACAGGCATGTTGAACTAATGCAAGTACACACGCCCGTTTTCTTCCTCGCTGTGCTTTGGGAGCAGTATATTGAAATACTGGATAGGTATCGGGAGCACTATCAAGACAATTAGCAAACCGTAACAATGAATCGGCATCACCTGGGTGTTGTTTTGCTATTGTGCTGCTTAGTGCCTGGAGCACACGTAGAAAGCGTACCCGCAGGGCTACTTCTTCCTGGTACTTTTCAAAATCTCCAAAGGGTGTTTCTTTAATCATTTTTCCATCTCCAAACTGCAAAATAGATTTTGAAGCACAAAATTTCCATTGAAATAACGAAATATTTGGTTTTTGTAAAAAAGGGTTCGCAAACCCAGGAAATGCAGAATGGAAAGGCTATATTTCCATTTTTCCTATCAAAAGTATGACCAATATAAAGATGATAATCAGGATTTTTTCCCCAATGAAATTCCATTATTTATTCCTCCCACGTAAATTTGGTAATGCGTATCATAAAGCATAAAAACAATATAAATAGGTGGCGGCAATAAAAACCCCGATCATAACCTATTCCCAGGGCTAAAGCCCATCTTCGCAGTCCATAGCTAATTTGAAGCTGGTATCGCCCGCGATCAAATATCATTAACTATCCCCCCTTACTGAAATATTAACATCCACAAACCTATCAATATTGCAGAGTGTACCTGCGTTTTCCCAAGTAGCAATCGGGCTATCAGCAAGTATAATCGCGGAATAGGTAATGAGATAAAGACCATATCCACCTTGGCTACATGTGCCCAAAAAAGCAGTTCTTGTCTCCTTGAAATTTGCTCCTATAAGCTGGCCGACATGACAGATTTGTTTCCCCTGATTTTTAGATTGATCTACAAAATTCATAATCCACGCTCCAAAATAATTTCAACATAGGCATCTTCATTCGGTTTGACAATACGCTTGACCTCAGCGATCTGACAATCATTTATTTTAACCTGATCTAAACATGCAAATTCCTCTAACGCTTGTACCAATTCTTCAACAGTCATTCTCCAGCATCCTTATACACTTGACGACCAGCTAATTCATTAGCTTTAATCCTGAGCTTCTTTCGTTTTACTTCACAGAAGGCACATTTACAAATATTTTCAGCCGCACAATGATTACAATCACAACCCTCTGGATGTGACCTGGGAAGTGCAAATTTCTTAGTATGGATCAGTTCCCAATTAACCCGATATAATTCACTTGTGGGCTTTTGCTTTTCGTTGATCATTCTGTATTTGCCAATACTTTTTTAATAGATATTGTCCATGCAATCTAAATTTTTTAGGACAAGCCGCATATTTTTTACATGCTGTTTCTTCTATGTAAAAGTTCATTTATTCTTTCTCCGGCCCCAGGCTGAAGCAGTCAGACCCTTTAGGAGCTTTCGCCTTGCTTTTTTGCGTTCATTTCGTGACGGTTTTATTTTCTTGGACATCTTTTTCCCTGATCATTTTCAAAGTTTCTTGTGCTGTTTCTAACCAATCACCTTTATGCTGAACAGCCCGATCATCTATATATGCCATTGCAAATGGTTTACCAGGATTTACAAGAATTTCATCATAGGGGAGGTTGTGAACTGACATATATGTTTCTATAATAGAAAGATGTTTACATTGGGATGCAAAACCCCAATTTTTATTAATCCTAATAGAATGAATCACTATCTCAAAGCCTGCATTTTTTAGCTTTTGTAATCCCTCTTGAACATGCGGTTCTGGTGGTCCAGTATCAGGAAAGGCAAAACCACAGATTGTTCCATCAAAGTCAACAATAATACGCTTTGGATAGGGCCTATCATTTTCCATTTCGCAATTTATCCTTGCTGAATTTTTCACTTGGATTTATGGGCATAATCTCATGGTAAGGTGTGCCATTTATGACCACGCCACAAGCTAACACCGGGCGTTCCTTGATATGCCTGCCGTATGCAAATTGCCATGCCTTCACGTCCACGCCACAGCCAACGTCCATTGCAAATATCCTCGTAATCGGATTCACTTTCCACTTGACCCCGGCCCTGGCATGGCAATGGCCCATAACAACAGACATGAGCATTTTACATGCTACGTTATAGGCGGGATGGATTCCACCGTGACCTGTGCCGTGAAGATAATATACATTATCAATAACAAAGTCATAATCCCATTTCCATCCAGGCGTTCCCCATATTTTCTTATCGTCACGGAGATATTTCACTGGTATGTTGACAGATTCAGCTAATCGTCTAATACGATCATCGTGATTTCCAATACAGACACAAGCCTTTGGAAATGCTTTATACCATTTACGAATAGCCTGTTTAGTCAAAAGTCGTTCATCTTCTGGTCCTGGACATTGCGGATTGCTGGCATGAAAGCTAATAGCCTGGAGATCGGCTATATCACCAATAAGTACTGTCTTGTTGCACTTATATTTCTTCCCGATAGACTTACAGAACGGCAGATATTGTGGGTGTGAAACAGGTTCATGGATGTCACCGCAGACTAAAACACGCGCCATATTATAACCTCAAAATAAGATCAATGTCAATGGGATCAGTTACTATCATTATCTGTTTATTTGCTACAGAAGCAGCATCATGCTCTTTTTTCATGCCCAATGAAAGTTCGCCTTCAAAGTTATAAAATATCACAAGGTCTGACGCTGTTACAATTTGACAGTCTATGGCAAGAATCTGTTTTATAGTCAAATAGCCTTCGTCAAATGCCCGTGATATAAAATCCTCGGATTCAGCAGGAACGTAAAGACCAATATCAGGCCGTATTGCCCGAATAATCTTAGCTAATCGCTTGGCCCTATCGCAATTAGCCCGCTGCATAGCAGGCGTGGCGTGTACCCCGGCAAACCCTCTGATCGGATGGCTTAAATATGCTTTCATTAGTTACCCCCCACATCCCGAGCAAACAATAGCAGATGGAACAGGTGGACAAAACAGTTCATTGCATATTGCACATCGCTTAGGCTGTCGAAGTCCATCAGATGATCTAACCTGCTGTCCCGCTGCTTCTGCTGGTGAGGGTATGTCTGCCAACTCCGCAGGCAATATACCCTGCCGTATCCGCAATTTAGTGGCAAGATATACCACAGCACACCACGCAAGTGCCCGGTCGTGACTTTCATCTGTTAGGCCCATTTTTTCCTGGGCGATATGCCGTTCAAGTGAGTTTATTAGCTCACTTAGCGGTATTCCTTTTTCCCAATTTCTACCACCGTGTAAAACAGCACCTTCTTCAAAATGTTTGCATATTTCAAGGTAGGCATCCCCAGGAAAAAGAACAGGAGTACCCTTATCTTTAGCTGGTTGTTTGTGTGCTCCGGTGCTAAATTGACGTGCTTCGCCTTCTTCTTTTTTGATCATTATTTTATCCTCACTTGATCCAGGGTAACAACATCGTTATAGTATCTTATGCTGGATTTTTCATTCTCCTGTAGCCAAGCATTAGTAAGCCGTCCATCTTCAGCAACACAAATAATTTGACCCTTGTAGGTGGAGCGTAAAATGTAATCTGGTAATCGCAGAATCACGCGGTCATACGCCGGTCCGCTAAATTTTCCCAACCTCACTGCTGATAGTGGAACGGGTTCTTGCCTCTTGGTAAAAACTTCTTCACCATCAAGGAGTAGCTTTATTTCACCCTTATGTGCATCAACTGAAAAGCTCAAACTTTCTTTGCCTGCAAATAATTGTACTTTCATACTTTTCTCTTTTCTAACATACCACCATGTTTGTCCACAAAAATCAACATATTTGGTTCCCAACGAATATTGTGGAGTCTTGTCAAATTTACTTGTATCTATCATTCTTCCAATGGATAGCCAGAGGCCAAATCATCAAATTCAGAATCACCGTCTATCCATTGACGAGCCTCTAATGCAGCAGGCACAACTTCCTCGTCAATACCGCTATGACCATATTTATCAAAAATGTCAGTGCTATCTAAGTTATTTTCCAAAACATCAATTTGAGCATCTAATTGAACCAAATTGTCAGTCCCAAATACGCTATAAGGACGAACTTTTGGTCTGACTTTTTTCAATGCTTCAATCTGTATTTTTATTTCTGCTGGAGTTTTCATAGTATTTTTCTCCAATAATTATATCTATTATTTTACCCTTATCCACCTATACAATATACACCGTATTGTTTTTCCATTTATCTTTCCCAATGAACCGAAGTCCATTTTGACATACCTAAATACTTGTTTTATCCCATCTATATATCTTGTTCCTATCCGATATTTTCGTTTGGAGTCTATTTTACTTAGGTCCGGGTACGGCATTATTACATCCTTCAAAAAAGAGGATGGGGCCAGCGGAGGTAACTGGCCCCGGTGAGTGAATAGGAATGATTGCCGGGGGTGTGTGCCGCAGATTGCTCAAGCCCCACACCCATCCTAAAATGATACGTACCGTGTATAAACATACTTATAGTATAGCACTTCATATCAAAAAGTCAAGTCTTTTTTTCTGCTCCGGCCATTTTTATTTCCATCCGGCATCTATAACAGTGTTTACCCTTCTTGGTAAATTGCTTGACAGGCTTTACAAATAAACAGCCTCTACAGAACCGCGTCATTATGGGACCAGGGTGTTTACGTGGCATCTTGTTCCCGTTTCTGGTGATGTTCACCTTCACAGTGATTTTGACCCCGGTTATGGTAGCCACAGACACACCATTTATCGGATGTACGCGGAGTCTTGGGAATGGGGTGTTTATTCGCTCTGCAATAGGTCAGCCCTTGTTCATTTTTTCTCATCTGATACCTCCACTATTTGTAATGGTAATCCCCACGTTTGCTTTCTGGTATGCCGGTCAAATTTTCTCATGCCAACAGAAGGAAGGGACGGCATAAGTGTTCTTAATATACGCCCAAAATGATTGCGTGATATAGAATATCCTGCATATTTTTTCTGTAGCCATTCGGAAAAATAGGCATAGATTTTTTCATTTGGCACAAACTTATCAGCATCAGAGCAAACCCTGAACACCCCCATCCATGCCCGAACCACATCTTCCGCAGATATTTTCTTAGAAGGAAAACATTCATAGAATAACTGCATCAGGGTTTCTTTACTGTTCGGACAATCCTGAAGGTCAGGTCGTGTCGCTGCCCACGCTAAAAAATGGGCATAAAACCCATCCTCATTCATTACTTTACTCCGCTTGATTATTTTCTGCCGTATCAAGATTCTGACACATTCCCGATAGAATAGTCGTATCAGAATTAGCTTACCTTGTTTTGTCATTGGTAAAATTCCTCCGCTTCTTCCTTAGTCATAAAGAAGTGAATGCCGTGTGAACATTCAACGCGAATATCATCATCGAAGCTATCAGCGTGAACAATTTTACCTTCTTCATAATAAAGTTTTTTTATTGGTGAGTATCCGCTTCCCTTCAAAACTTTTACAAACGCGGCCCTGCATTTACGGCCCACAAGAGAAGAAATACGTTTAGCCGACGCTGGTATGCGTATTTTGATAACGCCGTTTCCAGTTTTTTTCCACGCATCAAATGCACCAGTTTCAGGGCATATCTGAAAGTCAGGCAGGTTTGCTCCCTGTAGGTCCGCATCCCGCAGGTTTGCCCCCCGTAGGTTTGCTCCCCATAGATTTGCCCCCCGTAGGTTTGCATCCTGTAGGTCCGCATCCTGTAGGTCCGCTCCCTGTAGGTCCGCATCCTGTAGGTATGCCCACCGTAGGTTTGCATCCTGTAGGTCCGCTCCCTGTAGGTCCGCATCCTGTAGGTCCGCATCCTGTAGGTCCGCTCCCTGTAGGTCTGCCCCCCGCAGGTCTGCCCCCCATAGGTCTGCTTCCCGCAGGTCTGCCCCCCGCAGGTCTGCCCTTACACCTTCTAATTTACCCTGAATCCATAATTCATGTTTCTCTAAAATTTCTTGTAAATTCATTTTAAGCTCCAATATTTTTCTATCCGTATTTTATATTCCATTATACGCGATAAAACTTTCTCGATTTTTTGCAGACGATATAAAGACAAATGACGGCACAAAGCCCCATTTTTGTATAATCCATTGCTTGCATCGGGCATACGTTTGCCAATCGGTACGAATAATGTGTTGTTTGCCGTCGTCTTTCGTCCATACTCTATATTGCCTGGTCATATTAGTCTCCAATCAAAATGGAATATATTCTTCTTCTTCTTCTGCAAACGCAAATACCTGTTGATTTTGGTCTTGCCCAACACTATAAAAACTAACGGGCCGATAGCCTGCATCGGCTCGCGTTCCTGTCCATATTATAGCCTGAAGCTCCATCGCTGTCAAGCTAAAAATATCCGCATACCTGCGAATTTTTTCGGCATATTGATTATAGCGGAATTTTGCGTTCATAATGCGATTTTGCACTTTCAATTCGGTTATGCCAAAGAATACCAACATCCATGTATCTATAGTTACGTGGTCTGCATCACCGATGAGATTATGATAAAAACTGTTGACTTTATAGCCTGATAATTCTTCCCCCGCAAATGCCCGTTTGATATTCGGTATATGGCAGGGGAGCAATTCCCGATAATCCGGATTGTGCCCGCGTAAATAACCTTTGAGTAAACGCACAGCAAACCGCCAGTTCCTTTGCACATGAATACGCGGGGACGTTGCTGCCAACAGAGCACAGAATAACCGGGCGTGCTCACCAAACAAATGCTCGACCTGAGCATAGCTGTTGGCATACCACTGACCATAATATTCGTAATCCCGAATATACCGTTTTATTTTACGTTTCACTGGTATGCTTGCTCCAATGCTTCATGTCTGTTGGTTTTTTGCCTGTACTTATCAACGTCCCATTGTGACTATAAACATACCACACCACCGTTCCCGATAACATTTTTTGTTTTTTATACTTGCTCCAGATAGCTTTAGCCAGTTTATACCACGTCAAATTGTGTAATATAATCTGTGTTTGCAGACGACAAGCATAATATCCGCTTAACTGCGAATAATCACAAAAGCTACCATGTTTGGCATACCATGCCGTTAGCGGCGTACCGATTATCAGGTTATATAAATACACTTTCATAATGCCCACGTTGCGTTTGCCGCTACGGCCTTGACTGCCGACGTGGGCCGATGATTAGTTTATTGTATAATCTTCTTCATAGTATGTTTCATCTGGACCGTTTTCATCTTGGGTGTCATTGTCAATTATCGTGACCGACACACCCGCGTCTTTTTTGGTGACTTCGGCCACACCACTGGTCACTTCGATAATCACTTCCATATTTTTGTCCCCTTTCTTTTGCTTGCATTGGTTATGGCAAATGTCTTGCCCGTCGATATTTTTTGCCAATGGCTGCTGGCACGTTTCACACCGCTTGATACTCTTTTCGTCCCAATCAACTTTGTCCATCGTTCTAATCCCCCAATCAACATAAGCTCAGGTATGCAGCCAGGGACAGATAGAATATACGTTTCAATTCTGCTATCGTGGCTGCATTTAAATACTGTTTATTCCGTTTGATAAACACCCTAATTTTTTCCCGAAGCTTCATTATACTTATCCTCCAGATACTTGTTGCTTGCCGTAATTTTTTCGTACAATAGCCTTGCAATTCGCCCGGCTGTTGCACCACCAAACCGGGCAATGAAAACTGTTTTGTAATATTCTGCGGCTTCAGGCCCGGTCAATTCCTGCTTCTTTGCCGGTTTTTTCTTCGCCGGTGATTTCAATTCCGGGCACGGTGGTATTTTCTTTTTCTTATTTTTACTGCCCTTTGGTCGTCCCATTATACAAACTTTGCCTCCACGTCTAATACTTGCACTAATACTGATTCTTGCCGATTCTCTTTTTTGATTCGATAGCTCAGTTTAATTATACTATCATAATCATCGGTCACAATTTCGATTATTAGGCTGTGCTCACTGTGACCATGCCAATAACCTTCGGCCTTGATAATCGTGAACGATTCAAAATGCTCGGCAACAGTTTTTGTTATCCATGCATAGCCTATATTTTCTGTGCATATTCGGTATAGCTTCATAGTCTTATTCCCCAACTATATTTATAGTATACCATATACTCAGGCCAATGTCAAGTGGATAATCCGCAGGCCTCCACTTATTCTGGTTTGCATACGTCTAATCGTTTGTAAACCTCGTCAAACCGTTCACCGCATGACAGGCAAATATGTTCATAAACTATCTGGCCTGGATTAGGATAGTTTACGTCACCTATGTCAAATTGGCCCATGCCTTCTTCGTTACAAGTGGGACACCTCAATTCGACACAAGCGTTATCCTTGATTGCCCGATTCAGAATATCGCGGTGCTGCTGATTCTTCACCGTGAAAAATGACAAGTCGGCTATAGCAAAAGCAAAACTTGCCAAGTCTCCGGTCTTTCGATATTCCTCAAATGCCTTTTGTGTTTTGTCTGTTATTGCTCCCATTGTCTTATTCTCCCAATACTTTGTTAGGACGTAGCTACGCACCACGTCGATATTATTACAAGGCCCGTAGGTTTGCCAGCAAACATGCCCTTCAGGTGCTACGGGCCGGAATACTTATAGAGTATACCATATACTCAGGCCAATGTCAAGTGGATAATCCACGCAACGTGCCAATATACAATTATAGTATAGCATATATTCAGGCCCATGTCAAATATATTATTGTGTATTTTAGCATGGGTGTCTGGTGAATTTACGGTATATTGCTCTTGACTATTTTACTGTAAATATGTTCTGGCTTTTTAACTGTAATTGGTATTGACTTTTTTGACCATTTCGTAAATGTTCTTTCCAATGTTGCGATTTTGAGCTGATATTCAGGATTATTAGATAGATAGATAGAAGGTGAGATAATTATTAACTTGTTTACATATAGGAAAAATAAATAGAGATATAGTACCGTAAAATGTCAAGGATATAATTACACAATGATATTTTTTTCTCTATAGGGGTAAACAAGTCAGTTTTCAAACGACGACCTATCTATCTATCTAATAAAGCGTGATTTTGAATTGGAAATGAGGAAATGCCAGATATACATTGCATTTCTAAACATTTTGATTTGTTTGTTATATATCTAACATTCAGGACAGCATATGTAGGTAATCATTTAACACATCATATAGTGTGTCAGCCGATTGACCACACACCACATCTTGTGGGTGCTTGTCGGCTATACCACAAGGGATGGGGGGTGGTACCCTTGACCCCGTGCTGCTGGAGTCCCAGACACCCATACCTGGACTCCCCCCACACCTAATTTTCCCTATCGTAAATCATCCAGACACCCACAGGTAAAAAAATATAAGATTTCACTTGACTTTTAGGGCCAGGTATGGTATAATAGGAGTACAATTAAAGGGGCATTACTTTATGCAATGGCTTGAACGGCTAATATCGGCAATTCTTGACCTATTTCCTCGTATTTGGATGATCTTCCCGGATGAAGCAGGTATACGAATCACCGGGGGAAGTCGTTTCAGGCCCAAAGGACCGGGTTGGTACGCCTACTGGCCCATCATACAAGAGTGTGTGAAGATCACAGTCACACCACAAATAATAGATCTTAGGGACCAGAGCCTTACGACCTCCGATGGACACGTCATAGCGATCTCCGGGGCCGTTGAATACTCCATACGGGACGCTAAGAAGGCCATCCTGGACGTACAAGATCTCGATAAGTCGTTACCGGCCCTGTGCCTGGGCAAGATAACCGAGTATGTAGAGGTTCACACGCTGGCCGAGTGTCGGGCCGAAAGCCTTAAAGATGAATTGAAGATGGCTATACGTAGTCACGTAAACGATTGGGGTATTAAACTGCGGGAAGTGTTCATAACAGACGCGGCTAAGGCACGTGTGATACGGCTTATGCTGCCTATAAAACAAGGAGAATCGTATGTCTAATCATGTTATTCCTGAAGATAATAACGAAAATCAATCAGCATGGCCTGAGATCGTAGATCCGGTAGCTGCGTCGGGAGTCCGGTTGACTAACGCAACGGCTAACACCGACACGGAGACTACAGTAGTTGAGGGTGGTGTGTACGTGTTCACGTCATTGATAGCGGGCGGGTTTTACTTCGGACTGGCTGCTGTGACTACGGAGGATAATGTGCGATGGGTAGCTCCGCTGTACCGCAGTATAATCATACGGATACCGCTTGGTGGCGGTACGTCGCTGCACTACGCAACGGACACTACCAACGGGATAGGATACTTGCGGAGGTTATCATAATGCCGGAGATCGAAGAAGAATGTACGTTTGAAGTCAGTACGAAGAACTGTAGTTTTGAAACACAAATGAACGGAACGGATCGACTGATCCTGTCTAAGATGGATCTGTCACCGGAAACTGCTGCGAGTCTGGCTTGGTTAGTAAATCAACCTGGTACTACATTGAGATTTGAGGTAAAGCAAAATGTGTAAATGGATAGCTGGGATAGGACTGGTGCTATGTGTGGTGGCTATAATTATATTACCTGTGCCTAAACAGGGTAACAAGATCGACAATATGTTGAAAGCCAGTGTCTATATTGAAGCTATGGATGAGGGTTATAGTCTATGGTCAGGAAGTGGAGTCGTCGCAGGTGGGCGTATTATAACGGCTGCTCACGTGCTTGAAGGTGCTGGTGACTTGCGGATACTGGATGTGAACGGCAACGAGGTAGAGTATGGGGAATTTTATTATAGCGAGGACAATGACTTCGGGTTTATTATTCCTATGGATAGTAATCTGCCATCTGTTCCTATAGTGGACTCCAACAGTCTTTATTATGGAGATGTAGTGTATATCGTTGGTGCTCCATTCGGTCTGGACATGTTTCCCACCGTGACATGCGGGATAGTGTCCGGGTTGAACAGGCGGTTCGATTTCTTTGGCAAAGACTTTCAGAGTCAGGTCGATGCTCAGTCTTGGCCGGGTAACAGCGGCGGGGGTGTGTTCAACGAGCGTGGTGAGCTTGTCGGCATACTGATAGGCGGTATGTGGGGGACAGATGGAATGTCCATTATAACACCTTCTGAAGTTATCCTTGATGATTGGTATCTGAGTCCGTTGTATGAAAGAGAAAAAGATAAAGTGGAAGTGCCCGTGCTGTAAGTTTACTGTGGAGTTCGATGATAGGATTGTCAGAACACAGTGCATATTGTGTAATACTTGGATGAAATGGTCTTATGTCAAAGGAAATAAAAGAGATATACAAAAGCCGGGGAGTAGCGGCCCCAAAATGTGAACGTGGTGGTCCACACCACAGTGCTGCCTTTCATCGTTATGTGGCCGGTATGAAGGCCAGTGGTAAAGGCGGCATAAATCCGTATGCAATCGCTACTGCTAAATTACAGAAAGAAGGAAAAAAGGTATTCAAATGAAAGAAATATTAGCGTGTCTAACTTTGATCATCATCGGAGTTTACTTTGTTGTGAAATTCTTTAGGGTGAGTAATAGATGAGTAAACGCGGGGCAAAGACAAAAGCCGGTATTCTGTTATCGCGGTTCATCAAAGAAATATCAACAGAGGAAACTGAAGTTGCTGAAGATGGCGAACCTAAAATGATAACTAAAGCCGAGGCACTTGCCAGGCAGATATGGAAATGTGCTCTCGGATATACTGAAGTCGCTACAGAACGAAAAGGTGAGGTACTGGTTGAGCACACAAGGAAGGTTAAACCCGATAAAGGGTATGTTGATTTGATCCTTGATCGTATGGAAGGCAAAGTTGGCATGATTGGAGAGGCTAATAAACGTCCGCAGACCATTGCTGAGAAAATTGGCGAACAGGGTAAGAGGCGAATAAATAGTGTTATTGACCAAACCCAAGCTTAAAGAACCATTTCCAGATACGCCGGAAATATGGACCTGTCCTAAGGCCGGATTGAAGGTTCCCAAACGGCCTAATGCCAATGTTGAGTGGCGGGAAAGACTGCTTGCTGAGGCAGAGAATGATCCTATGCTTCAGACCGATTTGCTGGCAGCTTGCAATGAATCACTATTATTCTGGATTAACGCTTTTGTATGGACATTCCATCAGTTCGATGTAGAAGGTGGCGAAAGAGTAGAGTCTGAATTTGCCGATGTCCCGTTTATAACTTGGGAGATTCAGGACACGTTATTTAATGACTTTCAAGCACATCTTAAAAAAGGTGAGGATATTCTAATTGATAAATCGCGTGACATGGGTGCATCGTGGTGTTGTACGGCATATTTACATTATTTATGGTTATTTAGATCAAGAAGCCAGCTTCTTGAAATGTCACGTGTACGAGAATATGTAGATCAGACAGGGAATATGAAGGCACTATTTCAGAAACACGACTATATAAATAAATGGTTGCCTGAATGGATGTGCCCCCCCGATACTGCACCAGGACAGAAATATCGTTCTAAAATGCACATGTTGAATCCACTTAATCAAAGTTGTATAGATGGTGAATCAACTACGGAACATGCTGCATCAGGTGATAGGCGTTTGATCATTTTATTGGATGAATTTGCAAAAGTTGAAAATGGAGCAGCTATGCGTAGTGCTACAAGAGATGCTGCTCTTATGCGTATAATAAACTCCACACCGGCTGGTGCTGGAACTGAGTATAGCCGATGGAAGAAGTCAGGAAAGATAAAGGTATTCATACTCCCATTTTGGGAGCATCCAGATAAAGGTGCGAATCGCTATCTTAAACAGAATGATATAACTGGAGATTGGGAGATTAGATCACCCTGGTTCGATAAAGAAGAAGAAGTAAGATCTCCGAAGGAATTAGCACAGGAAGTTTTGCGGAAAGACCTTGAAGCCGGGGATACTTTCTTTTCTATATCCAATATTGAAAAACACATGGCCATCTTTGGTGCAGAACCTAAATCAACGTGGAATATACATCTGAACAAAGAAATATCCGATGATGGCGTTTTAGATATTATAAGAAGGCGTGATATTTCTGCTGTTAAAGCAAGGCAGGTTAAGAATGGACAGTTGAAAATGTGGTGCGAGCTTCCTTATGGTCGGCCCGATCAGACAAAGACGTATGTTATGGGAATTGACCTTGGAAAAGGCCAGGGGGCTACGCCATCTGTTATATCTATAAAGTGTAAAGAAACCGGAGAGAAAATCGGAGAATGGTATAGCAATGTTGTGCCGCCTTATGAGATGGCAAGAATTGCCGCTGCTGTTGCGTTGTGGATAGGTGGGGCCAATCCCAAACGGATACCCTTTATGAAATGGGAAATGAATGGACCGGGATGGGACTTTGGTAAATTGATGGTAAAGGATTTTCACTATCCACATTACTATGTAGATAAAACTATAGGCAAGGTGACGGATAGACAGACTCAAAAGTATGGTTGGCACTCCAGTAGGGATAGAAAAGCTGCTATTTTATATCTATATGATAGGATGCTTGCTCATGGTGGTTATGTAAACCATTCTCTGTTTGGTCTTGAACAGGCTAAATACTACATTCACTATCCTGGTGGTGGTATTGGTCCGAGTGAATTGGCTGATGTTAAAGAGGAACTGAAAAAAACGCATGGAGATATAGTCATAGCCGATGCTCTCACACTCGACGATAAAGGAGTATATAAGCCAAAGTACGAAGGCCCAAAACTTCCTGTTAATAGTTGTGGGTATCGTAAACAGAAAGTGTTTAAGACTAAGGTTGAACAAAAGAAACGGGCTAAACAGTGGCGTAGAGTCTTTGATTTTAGTAAAACGAGATGAAGGTTAAATGCAAAAAGTGCGGTGTAAAAAAACATTGTCCTCTATTAAAGTCTTTGGAAGAAGTTCACAAAGGGCACGGAGTAGAGGCCATGATAGATAAGTGTCAAGGTGGCAAGGAGAAGTTAAATGGCTGAAGTCGTCGAACCGCAAAAGGTGATGCTGGCCGTTAAAAAAGGCTTTGATAGGTTAAAACGCTATCGTGCTGCCAGGACTATGTTCATAAAAGAATATGTGGGCCAGTATTATGCTAAAGATAAAGGCCTTACTGGAGATCAACCAATAAATTTGATTTTCCATGCTATTAGGACAATAGTTCCGAACATAGTTATGCAAAATCCCCTGAATGAAGTTATCACAGAATATCTTTCATATAAAACATACGCTGAACTTCTCGGTATGGGCCTTGATGTAGCACAGAGGCAGTTACGGCTTAAAGAAATTCTACGTGCCTGGATAGTTGACGCTATATTTGCCGTTGGTATTTTGCAAATAGGGTTGAATAGTTCGCAGACTATTATAAAAATTGATGATGTTGACGTTGATCCTGGACAGATATTTGTTGATCGAGTAGATCTTGATGATTTTGTTGTAGATCCAGTGTGTAAAGAATTTACAAAGGCTACATTTGCTGGCAACGCTGTACGTGTTCCAAGACAAACATTACTTGATGATCCTTATTGTGATCACGATCTTGTAACACAATTACCATCGTCAAACTCGAATCCTTCAAATAGGAATAAAATTGAATCATTGACGCAGGAAAGTGCCTATGATATGGATATGAACCAACTTCAGGATATGGTTGATGTTGTTCAATTATGGGTTCCCTCAGCAGATGCGTTTTTGATTATGCCAGATCCGAGAGTGCAGACTTTTGACAAATACATAAAACTAACAGATTATTATGGGCCAAAAGAAGGTCCATATGTGTATTTGTGTTTGACCCCGCCTGTAGCCGATAATCCGATGCCGGTAGCTCCTGTTAGTATATGGTATGATCTTCATAGAGCCGCCAACAAGATGATGAGTAAGATGTTGGATCAAGCAACAAGACAAAAGGACATTACCTTCTACAAACCCGCTGCTGCTGATGAAATGCAGGATGCTATAGATGCCGATGATGGTGCTACAGTTGCATCAGAAGATCCCAAAGCTTTTCAGACAGTTAGTTTTGGTGGTCAGCGTCCAGAAAATGAATCTATGTTGCGACAGTTACAAGTGTGGTTTAACTATATGGCTGGTAATCCTGATCTTATGTCGGGGGCAAGGCAACCATCAGGTTCAACTGGAAAAATGACAGCAACACAATCTTCTATTTTGCAAAGTAATGCTTCTCTTTCTACTGAGGATTCTCGTGATCTTATATATACTGGAACTGAACAAGTTAGTAACAGGATGGCTTGGTTCTTACACACCGATCCGCTTATAAATATATTATTAGCCAAACGTATGCCCGGTGGTGAATATGTGCAGGTTATGCTTACACCGGAACAACGGTGTGGTGACTTTAATGATTTTATATTTACGATTATACAGAGATCAATGTCAAGGTTAGACCCAGAAACACGGCAACGAAGGATCATTGACTTTACAGTTAATGTAATTCCTGCTGCTGTTGCTACTGCAATGCAATGTTTGCAAATGGGTATCCCATTTAATTTACAACGCTACCTTTCTAAGGCTGCTACCGAACTTGGTATAGGTGATTGGATACAAGATATTTTCAATGATCCTGAACATCAGCAAAAGTTAATGGCGTATATGATGCTTGGCCCGCAGAATCCGGGTAAAGGGCAGATCATAACTCCTGGGGCCATACAACAGAATGGTGGTTATCCACTGGCAAGACCTGTTCCAACGGCACAACAGGAGTTTAACCAAAATAGTCAAAGGATTGCTGGTGAACAGCAATCCGAAAATTTTGGAGTATACTAATGGCAAAAAGCGAAAAAGAGTTGGTTAAGTGGGTGGGAAGAAAACTAAGGGAGATCTATTACGGTGAAAAAGCATATGGTCCCGCGTTACCAAAATCAAAAAAGAAAAAGAAAGAGAAAAAGGAAGTAATTCCAAAGATAAGGTCAGAGTCTATTAGGATTCCGCGAACTACAGCAACTATGGAAGATCTGAGAGAAGCCGGTATGTCTGAGAAAGAAATAAGAAAGTTTCTTGATTTAGGAGCACAGTAATGATTGGAGAAATATCTAAGAAAATTGATGGTTTTGACAGGTTTGAAGTCGAAAGTGGGGCTGATACACTAATAAGGGCGAAAGAAATATGCAATAGGCCAAAATTTTATGCCACTGTTAGAAAGGAACTTATTAAGAGGGCAAAAGCTGCACAAGAAGCCGCACTTGAAGCTAAAGTTGGTAAAAAACTAAGGAGTTTATGATGCCGAGATATACGGCCAAGTGTACCGTTTGTGATAGGCGAGAAGAAATAATATGCTCTCCGTCTAATATTATATATCCAGAATGTTGTGGGCAGACTATGACCCGTGATTATAAAACTGATTTACCACATACTCAGTCTGATTCATATCGCAGGCCGATAGTGTCAGATTCACTGGCTATGAATCCATCACAGATACCGGAACACAATAGGATGTTTCCAGATATTGAGGTATTGCCGGATGGACGGCCCGTATTTGATAAATTTAGTTCACATGAAGCTTACTTGAAAAAAACCGGATTTGTCAAATTACCAGGTAGACAAAAAAGAACAACGACTCCGTAGATTATTCTACCCTCGGACATTCCGAGCAGTCTAATAAAGGAGAATATATGAAAGATTCAGAACAAACTGAAACCACTGTCGCAGATAAAATAGCTAATGAGACAGTGAAGGACGAACAAGAAGTTCTTGATGCTACTACTAAAAGGTTGAAAGAAACTTTTAGTGAAAAAGAAGAAGATCAGGATACGGCAGATGCCCCTGAAGAACAGGAAGATCCTACCCCTGAGTCTAAAGTTGAGACTGAGGCAGACGAACCTGAGAGTAAGGAAGATTCTACCCCCGAACCTGATAAAGAAGAAAAAGGATTGCCGGAAGCGTATGTGCGTTCAGCCGTTCATCAGGGATGGACTGAAGAAAAGGTTCAAGCTTTCTTCAAGGCTGATCCAGAAGGATCTCTTGAAATATTGAAAAACATCCATGATAGCAATAACAAGTTGACTGAAACATTTTCTAATCTCGGTAGAAAGGCAATGGAATCAACTTCTATTCCTGGGCCAAAAGAAAAAACCGAGATTAAGCCACTTGTAGATATTGACAAACTCCGAGAACAATATGATGGAGATCCGCTACTTGAAGTTATCGAGGCTATTAACAAGGCCCATGCGGAACAGACTGCTATCCTTAGCCAACGGCCAACGGGTCAGGCACAAGTTGATCCTGTTAAAGAACAAGCCGATGCTATGATAATACAACAAGTAGATAACTTTTGGACCAGTGATGTAATGAACAAATATAAGAGTTTCTATGGTAAAGGAACGATGGGCGAAAAAGATGTTTTACAAATGACGGGTGAACAACAAAATCGTCGCTGGAAAGTTCTCAGAGAAGCCGATCTTATAATGGCTGGAGCACGTGTACGTGGTCAAGATATGGATGTTAATCAAGCTTTGGAACGGGCACATTTATTAGTGTCAGAACCAGAAAGAGAACGGGTTGTAAGATCCGAACTCAAATCGGCAGTTACTAAGAGGGCTAAAGGGGTAGTGTTGGCACCTTCCTCATCTTCCAAAAAGACTGAGGATACCTCTGGAAAACAAATGTCTGCTAAAGAACTTGAAGCCAAGACTGCCGAGCGACTTAGAAAGGTATTTGGATAAAAAGGAGATAGAAGATGGGTATACCAAATTCAGAACTTGCAGATCTGATTGCAACTACTCTTAATGATCTTCCCAAGCAGTATTTTGAAGTTGCCTGGGACAATCAAGATTATGAGGCTTGCCGGATCTATCAAAATGAAAGAATGGTAGTTGACGGTGGGGAACAAATTGAGCGTCAGGTTATGCTTGATCCCCTCGGAAACGCCAAGTATCGTAGATGTTACGATACGGATGAACCCAAAGTTGGCCAGGTTATGAGCAAGATTCTTGTTCCCTGGACACAAATTGGTACTGACTTTTCCTGGGATAAATTTGAAATTCTTCGTAACAAGAACTCGGCCAAAGGATTTATCAACTTGATGAAAGTCAAGAGAACCGAAGGTTATTGGAGTTTAGCTAATCTTATTGAAACACGTTTTTGGCTTGCCCCGATAAGTGCAACCGATGATTTGAACCCCTATGGTGTTCCTTATTACATCAACTGTCTTAATGCCAATGTTACTACGCCTGGCTTTAGCGGGCAGACCATCCGTTATCAGAACGTCAGTACAGGCACTATCTGTGCGGGCATTGACGCAGCTAATGAGGCCAAATGGCGTAATTATGCTGCTACTTATACCCAGGTGGATAATGCTCTGTTGACAACCTTTAGATTAGCATTTATGAACACCAGATTCAAAGCTCCGCTGATCGTAAATGATCCCTCACAGAAGCGAAATGCTGCAAAGCGGGTATATGCTGATTTTAATGTATGTGCTGATCTTATGGCTTTAGCTGATGCTAAAGACGATAAGCATACAGGCAAGGAAGTCCTTGGAAATCTTAGAGTTGATGAGGGTGGCCTTGTCACGCTCAACCGTTTACCTGTGGTTCCGATTCCGCAACTGGTAGGTGTTACTGATCCCGTTACATCTACGTTACTTGCCCCGATTTATTGCATCAACTTCGAGAAGTTTATTCCTTACGTCCATGATGGTTATTGGATGGAGGAAGGTGAGCCTATGTATGATCGTGGACAGCATACTACGTTTACAGTATTTGTTGATGGGGCACATAACAACCTGTGTACCAACAGGCGTGAAGCAGGCTTTGTTATTCATAAGCCTATCGTTTCGTAATCAAAAATAAAGGAGAAAATTATCATGGCAAAAGGTAAGGCACAAGTAAATTATCTCCATCGGGCGGGCCTTGTGAGCAGTATAGATGCACCTGATTGGGGATTCATCTATGAGACCTCTCTCATTAAAGATTCCAAGTGGAATATTGGGGATCGGGTTGTGTTGCCCGATGGTCGTGAATACATTTATTCCAAGTCGGCAGGTGCTTGTATATCCGGTCAGGGTGCTGAATTTACCTATGCTGGTTATACGGCATATACAGCATTTGGTGTAGCGGCTGCTGTAGGTGATAAAGAAGTTACTGTTCCTGCTGCTACTCATGCGGTATTAACCGAAGATGAATTGCGTGGTGGATATATCTGTATTTTCGATGGTTCTACTAATAGTGTCCAGTTTAGAGGTATCATCGGAAATGCTGCTGCTGCGGCAAATGTGGCTTTCAAGGTTTATCTCGATGGTCCTCTTACGGAAGCAGTTGTTGCAAGTACGTCAGCTTGTGAAACATATCAGAATCCTTATGCTGCTTTACAAACTGGTACTATGAACTATAACCCCAAAGCTGGCATACCGGCTGTAAAGGTTACTGCTGCAAATACCTATTTCTGGTGTCAGCGAAAAGGATTCGCGTGGGCTGCTCCGCAGGGCGGCAAACTTGGGACTACGGAAGGCGGCTATTGCGGCGGTTTCTGGAGTGATGTTGGCAATATTTCCGACGCCAACACAAGTCTTGGTGTTACTGTAGCCACAGGGCGTGGATCACAGTATGCTGGTTATGCAGTATTAGGTGATGCCGATAACATCGGCCCTTTGTTTATGTTACAAGGTTAATTAGTTTCTAACCCGTTACCTGGCTCTCTGTTTAGTACGGGGGGCCAGGGCGGGTTTTGTTGAAAGGAAAAAAAAAATGTTATTAAAACATGCCAAATATATAGTGCAAGAACCGCGATATGTAGAAGCTTGTAAAGTAATTGCTGAGGCTGAAGCTGAGGCTAAAGTTGAGGCTGAGGCTGAAGCTGAGGCTAAAGAATAATTTATTAACCCCGTACTAATGGAGATGAATATGAAGAAATATGAATTACAAGTAGCTGACTTTGATGTAACATATCCTATAAGGGATGAAAAAGGTACTGTTACAGATAAAACTGAAACTTACAAATTTAGGGAAATGGTAGGTAATCTACTTAGGGCAATGGGTGTTTTCAAAACTGGAGAGGAAATTGTAGAGGCCATCACATTAGCCAAACAAATACGTGATTGTGAAAATGATATGATTACTCTGGATGAAAAGGAAGCTGATACATTAAAGAAATGTCTTAATGTTCACATATCCAAAAACAGCTTCGGTGGAATTATACACGAAACTGCCATATTGCGGATATTCAATATGAAAGAGGTTTGACATGGCTGAACCAACCACAGCTTTAACATATACGGATCTTGTAAAAGAAGTTGCCCTTACAGCAAGTACGGCATATTACGGTGCGACTGGTACAGATAGAGCATTGCCACCTGTCAATAACGTACACGATCTTGATGAGTGTAAACGTGCGGTAACAAACGGAATAAGGATGTTCATAAATGATGCCCCGGTTAGAGGCTGGAGATGGATGCGTAGAATAATGTCTATTACATTTGTCCCGGCTATAACAGGAACGGCAGAGGCAGGTACGTCAACTTCTCTTACAGATACTACTATTGCTGATACATACGCCGACAATTATTTCAACACCTTTACGATCAAGATAATTGGTGGTACTGGCGAAGGTGAAACTGCTACAGTGACAGGCTATACCGGATCAGGTGGCAAATTCGATTTCAGCGGTGGTTTATCTGGTGGGTCTACACCGGACGACACAAGTGAGTACAGGATATGCCGATCCTTGTCAGTAATAGATGCCGATCCCGCCCGATATTTGATGGATGAAAATTTCGGTGGAACTGTGGATGGTAAAATACTTTATGCCGCTAATTCTAATCTCGGTCATATAGAATGGAGAGATGAGAGTTATATCAGAGAGCGTAAAGAGATTAGCCGAAATACGGGTTATCCTACTGCGGCGGCTATCAGACCATATGAACCCACATCCAATGCTCTTTTAGCAACAAGGAGATTTGAGTTTATTGTAGATCCTGATCCAAGCACAGCAGACACAGTGGAATTTCCGTATACCCTGTACTTCAATGATTTTATCCTCGAAGGTGGAGTAGCAGATACTCCAGCGGATGCTACTACTACTCTTATAGATGCCACCAGGACAGAACCGGATGATTTTTTCATTGGATATGTAGTTAGGATAATCGGCGGCACAGGTAAAGGAAGTTACGCTACTGTGACTGGTTATGCCGGATCTACAGGTACATTTACTGTAGCCGATTGGCTCGATCAATCTGGTAATGCCGATGGCACAGATCCGGTTGCTGATAGTGTGTACGTTGTTGAAGCTACTACCAATGTTCATCCGGCTGGTTTTAGGTTTGACGATACCATTCTTGCTGCATGTTTGGCACGTGCCGAGATGGACATAGAAAATTTTCCGGCTGGATATATGGATTACTATATGAAAAAGGCACTACCAAATGCTTATAATATAGATGCTCGTAGTGCTCCAAAACGACTCGGATCTATGAACTATGGTCCTAAAATTCGTGAACGAATATGGAAAGATGTTGAATCTGTTTAATTGTGAAACAATATTTATTAACTAATTCTGAGTCTCTCAGAAGGAAAACCCCCTATGGGGAAAGGAGCTTAACATGAGTCTTAATCCAGCAACATTTCTAAAACGATTAGAAGCAGTAATTACCGGCGAAGGATTTAAGAAGGTAATCCCCGGTCTGGATATCAACAGTTTACGCCTTACTACTGGTGCTATACTGGCCGCTGATAGTGGCAATCCCATGAGAGCATCATTGGAAACAAG